>Ga0315908_10001292_pt1 | contig 18910 bp, 23 predicted proteins | sample LakEriMetagenome_12_FD_203520 | JGI IMG/M metagenome (GOLD analysis project Ga0315908, IMG submission 203520) | Freshwater fungal communities from buoy surface, Lake Erie, Ohio, United States - Buoy 4 MA124 | ecosystem: Environmental > Aquatic > Freshwater > Lake > Lake biofilm | place: USA... | reverse complement strand
GGAAGGGGCTTGGCGGTGCTGGGCGATCTGATCCGCGGCGACTTCGGCGCCGAAAGCGAAGTAGTGCTGAAACGCTGCCTGGCCCGCATGTTGGGCCTGCCCGCCGACACCCTCCAGCAGATTCCCCTGCGGGAGCTGGCTCAGGGCTTCGCCAAGACGCGGCGGTAGCGCAGCAGCAACTCTTCACCCTCCAGACGCCGGTGCTCCTGCAGGCACCACTCCCCAGCCTGAACTGCGGCCTCCAGGGGCAACCAGGCATGGGGTCCCCCCAGCAGCCGAGGGCAAAGCGTCAGCTGCAGCTCGTCGATCCAGCCTTCGGCCAGCAGGCTGGCGGCAAGGGCCGCACCGCCCAGCACCACCAGCCGGTCCAGCCCCTGATCCGCCAGGGCAGCCAGGGCCACACCCCAGCTCTCTAAATCCAGGCGACGATCAAAAGCCGGGGCTAGCGGCGATCGCGTGGGTGTAAGCAGCCAGCGCTGCAGCGGCTGCCGCCAGAAATGCAGATCCGGGGAAAAATCGTTGCTACGACTCACTACTACGGCCACCGGCTGCTCAGCGCGGCCGCTGGCTGCTCGCTCGGCCAGCAGGTGAGGCGCACGAATTAGGCAGGTACTGCCATGGCACCGCAGGGTTTCGGCGCCGATCAGGCAGCCATCAGCCCAGGCGAGGGCCTCGTCCAACACCTGACGATCCCCAAGTCCACCCAAATGGGCAGCGCCACCTTGCGGGGGCGCCAAGCGGCCATCCAGGCTGACGGCCAGCACCAGCCGCAGCACGGGTCTCAGCCAGCCACCAGGGCTTCGAGCGCCGCGGGCACCATTTCCAGCTGGGGAGTTTCAGCAAACACCTCGGCGGCGTTATTGGGGCTTTCCTGCAGGCGCACCTTGTGCAGGCGAGCGCCGGTGGCTGCAATCGGAGCGCTGAGCAGGTCGGCGATGTGAAGGGCGATGTTCTCAGCTGTGGGCACCGTGCTGGCGAAGTGCTCCACGTCCTTGTTGAGGAAGGTGTGGTCGAAGGGCTCCACCACCAGGTCGTCGACGAGCTGCTGCAGAGCCGCCAGATCACAGACCATGCCGGTGCGGGCATCGATCGGGCCGCGGACGGTTACATCGAGCAGGTAGTTGTGGCCGTGGCCATGGGGCCGGGCGCACTTGCCGTAGATGGCTTCGTTTTCGCCTTGGGAGAGCTCGGGCCGGGCCAGGCGGTGGGCGGCGGCGAAGTGGGTGCGGATAGAGAGAAAGGCTTCCATGGGGGTTGGGGCGGAGCCGGGGGCGAGCAGGTCGACCCAGAGCGTGTCGGTTTCGTGCAGACGCAGCCCCACCAGGGGCAGCTGGGGGGCCAGGCGGGTCCAGATGGCCTGGCAAAGGGCTTCGGTAGTGGGCAGCTTGCCCTCAGGACGATCCAGATCGAACTCAGGCCAAGCCTCGTTGAGGTAGCGAAAATCAAGCTGGGCCGTCACCTCAGCCCGAATGGCGTGCTTCACCTCAGAGAGATTGAGCACCATGCCGTCCGCATCGAGCGGACCAGCCATCGCCACCACCAAGGTGTAGTTGTGGCCGTGGCCTGGGGCCAGGCTGCAGGGGCCGAAGCGGGCCTGATTCTCTTCAGCGCTGAGCTCCGGCAACCAGTAGCGATGACTGGCACTAAAGGTGGCCCGCCTGGTAATTACGCAGGGGCGGCCCCGCCCGTGGCTGGAGCTGGCCGGGTTCGGCGAGAAGCCTGACGCTGTTGCAGTAGCCGTCATCGCCCGGGTCGGTGGCGCACCATCCTAGAAACGGGCAAGGGCCAAGGCGTCGAACCAGGAAAACCCCGCCATGAATAGACCCCCATCGCCAAGCTTGGCCCAGCGCTTGCAAGGGCTAAACGTTTATTTGATCGGCATGATGGGCGCCGGTAAAAGCGCCGTCGGCCGCCCCTTGGCCGAAGCGCTGGGCTACCGCTTCCTTGATGCAGACGATGCCCTGGAGCAGGTTGCTGGCCGCACCATCCCCGAAATCTTCGCCACTGACGGCGAAGCCGGCTTCCGAGAACTGGAAACGGCGGTGCTTGGCCAGATCGCCGGCTGGCATTCCCTGGTGGTGGCCACTGGAGGTGGAGTGGTGACCAGGCCCGAGAACTGGGGCCATATGCGCCAGGGGGTGGTGGTGTGGCTGGATGCGCCAGCGCCATTGCTGCTGCAGCGCCTGCGCGCCGATTCCACCCCCCGGCCCCTGCTGCAGGCCGGTGATCCCGGCGCCCGCCTAGGCGAGCTGCTGGCCCAACGGCAACCTCTCTATGCCCAGGCCGACCTGCGGGTGCAGCAAGCTGGAGATAGCCCCGCCCAAGTGGCCCAGCAAGTGCTGGCCGATCTGCCAGCCATTCTCAAAGACCCAGCTGCGGTGCCTGAGGCCCCAGTGGAGCTGCGCCAGGCCGATGGCCAGATCACGCCATCCCTCAACTGAGCATCCCCCTTAGCCGGGCGGTTCGATCCGCACCGCAAACCACTGAATGGTTAGGCCAGGTGCCAACTCCAGTTCGCAGGCGGTTTCCAGCAGTCGCTGGGCCTGCAGGCCCGGGCTAGAGAGACCGGCCAGATCTGCCGGCACAGGCTCCAGCTTGGCAAGCCAGGCCTCAAGCCAGGCCAGGGTTTCGGCCGCTGTGAGAATCAGCTCGCTGCCACCTGGCTCCAGCACCACGTAATGATCTAGCTCCCGCAACAGGGGATTGGACATGACTGGAGCCTTACTGGCACCCATCCTGGCGCTGCTGCTGGCGATGGGGCCGGGCGTGCTGGCGGAACGGGCCGCCCACTGGCCCGAGTGGCGCCTACCTGCTCCCTTAGATCGACCCTCAGCTCGAGCCGGTCACCAGGATCTGAGCTACCCCGACTGGATGGCCGGGCGCTGGCAGGTGCGCAGCGATGACCTGGACTACGAGGTGCGCTTCAGCCCCGACCCAGGCGGAGCGGTGGTGGGCGATCGGGCCTTCAATGCCACCGCTATCGGCCGGGCCCTACTGGGCGCTGCCCTGCTGCAAGTGCGCAATGATCCGGCCAATCCAAACCGCCAGATCGCCTTGCTGGCGGGGGATCAGCAACTGGAATCGACGGTGGTGGGACGCCGCAGCGAGTCGCCCAATCCGACAGGCTTCTGGTCTGACGAACTGGCCCTGCAGGTACTGCACGGCCCCGGCGACCCCCGGGTTAGCCGGGTAGAAACCCTGAGCCACTACAGCCAAAACCCAGACGGCACGGTTACAACCGAACAGTGGCAAGCCAGCTATCCCTCACCGGCTCTGGGCCTGGCCGCCGCGGCCAGCAGCAGCGGCCATTTCCAACTAACCCTGACGCCGCTCAGCCCCGACCCGCTTCCAGCGCAATCCGATCCCGCCAGTTGAACAGGGGTTCAAGCAGCGGGTGGTCGGCGATGCCGCTAACCCCCTGGCCCGCCAGGGGGGCGCCGCTGCTGGCGGGAAACTTGAGCAGCCCCAACTGGGCGGCAACAGCCAGATCGGCAAGGGTGAGGCGATCGCCCACTAAGTAGGGCTGATCGGCAACCAGCACAGCCAACTGCTCGAGGTTCGTCTGCAGCTGCTGGCGCTCAGCGCTGCCCACCACCGTTGCCACCGCCTCGCCGACGCCCGCCATGACAGCTGCGGGCAGGTTGCTGACCAGCTGACGCAGGGGGCCGGGGGTGGAGTCGGGCAGCAGGGCGGAGCGCAACAGCGGATCAACAGCAGCCGCTTGCACCAGGGCAAGCCGGCAGCCGGCAGCAAGGGCCGTATCGGCCCAGTCTTCGATCAGCAGCACCCGGGCTCGCTCGGCCGGGGCCTCGGGCAGCAGCAGCGGCTCGGGGTGATGCCGCTCTATATAAAGGGCAATGGCCGTGGAATCGGCAATTACTTCACTGCCATCCAGCAGCACTGGCACTTGGCGCTGGCCCGACAGGCGGAAGAGTTCCAGCTGGCCGAAGCCGGGCGTGACCTCGACCACCGTGTAGTCGAGCCGTTTTGCGGCCAACACCAGCCGCACCTTCTCGCAAAAGGCCGAATGCCTGAACTGGTGCAGTTCCATGCTTCAAACCTGACCTCTGGGCGGCAGAGTAGCCAGCAAGCAGCAAGGACCGACCACCCCGGGCGATGAAGGACTTCTTCCTGAATGTGACGCGCTACCCGCGCTACCTGGTGGCCTTTGGCCTGGGTGTGGCCAATTCGGTGTTCGAACCGCTGGCGGCCAGGGGCCGCAATCCGGTAACGGCGGTTGCCCTGATTGGCGCCGGCGTCAGCGGCCTCCTGAGCCTGGGGCTGATCCTGCATGCGATGGTGAACCCAGCACCGCTGGCATAGCCATGGCACAGAGCCGACGGGTGGAGCGGGTGGCCTCCCTGATCCGCCGCGAAATTAGTGAGCTGCTGATTGGCGGCATCAAGGACGAGCGCGTCAACCAGGGGATGGTGAGCGTCACCACAGTTGAAGTGGCCGGCGATCTGCAGCACTGCAAAATTTTTGTGAGCGTCTTCGGCAGCGACTCCGACAAGGAGCAAGCCATGGCAGGCCTGCGTTCGGCTAGCGCCTTCGTGAAGGGTGAGCTGAGCCGGCGGCTGAAGATGCGGCGCACCCCTGAGGTGGTGTTTGTGCTCGATCGAGGCATCGAAAAGGGCACCACGGTGCTGGGGCTGCTCAATCGCCTTGAAGACGAGCGGCAGGAGAAGGGCGAACCCGCCGAAGCCAGTGATCTCTGAACCAAGCGCGACCCAAACCGTCGGTCCAGCCCTGCTGCGCCTGATCCACCAGCTGATCGTGGTGCGCGGCAGCGGCAAACTCGCCGACCACCAACGCGGCTACCCCCGCTGGGAGCTGCCTAACAACAAGCTCCGCAGCCTGCTGGAGGCTGGCGTGGGCGGCGTGATCCTGCTTGGCGGCAGCGCCGCCGAGGTGGCCCTCCGCTGCACCCAGCTGCGCCGCTGGGCCGGTCAGCCGCTGCTGCTCTGCGCCGATGTGGAGGAGGGGGTGGGCCAGCGTTTCGACGGCGCCACTTGGCTGGTGCCACCCCTCGCCCTGGGGCGCCTCTACGGACGCGAGCCCCAACAGGCGCTTGAGCTAGCCGAACGCTACGGGCAGTGCACGGGCCGAGATGCCCGGGGCCTGGGGCTCAACTGGGTGCTGGGGCCGGTGTGCGATATCAACAACAACCCGGCCAACCCGGTAATCAATGTGCGGGCCTGGGGGGAAGATCCAGCCACAGCCGGGACGCTGGCAGCGGCCTTTGTGCGGGGCGTGCAGGCAGCTGGGGTGCTCGGCTGCGCCAAACACTTCCCAGGCCATGGCGACACCAGCAGCGATTCCCACATCACCTTGCCCCTGCTGCCCCACAGCCGCGAGCGGCTGGCGGCGATCGAGCTACCGCCGTTTCAACAGGCGATCGCTGCTGGAGTGGCCTCGGTGATGACCGCCCACCTGATGCTGCCGGAGCTTGATCAAGAGCGGCCAGCCACCCTGTCCAAGTCGGTGCTTACCGGGCTGCTGCGCCAGCAGCTGGGCTTCGGTGGGTTGATCGTGACCGATGCCCTGGTGATGGACGCGATCACCGGGCGCTACGGCGCCGGGGAGGCGGCCGTGCTGGCCCTGGAAGCCGGGGCCGATCTGGTCTTGATGCCCGCGGATGCGGATGCCGCCATCGCCGCCATCGCTGAAGCGGTGGCCAGCGGCCGTCTCAATGTTGAGCAGCTGGAAGCCAGTGCCGAGCGCCGCCTTCAGGCCCTGGAGCGCTGCGCAGGGCCTGAAGCGGCCTTGGCCGTTGCCGATCCAGAGGCGGCCGCCCAACCCAACCAGGTCCTGGCCCTGGAGCTGGTGCGGGCCACCATGGAGACGGCGGGCAGCAGCGGCGCCGCCACCCCCCAGGCGGGCATCAATCTGATCAGGCTCGACTCGGCCTTGGCCGCAGCCGCTGCAGTGCTAACTGCCACTGCTCCAGCCCTGGCTCGGCCCGAATCCCGCGGCTGGCGCACCCTGCTGCTGGAGGGCCGCAGCCCCAGCCCTTGGGGCACCGACACCGACGCTCCCCTCGCCATGGAGCGGCTCGGCCCAGGACAGGTGCTGCTGCAGTTGTTTGTGCGAGGCAATCCCTTTCGCGGCAGTGCCGGCAGCGCCGAACCTTGGCCCGCGGCCCTGCGCCAGTTAGCAAAAGCCGGAAGGCTGGCGGGGCTGGTGGTGTACGGCAGCCCCTACCTCTGGGAGGAGCTGCGCCCCCTATTGCCGCCGGGCGTCCCTGGCGTCTACAGCCCCGGCCAGATGCCCCTGGCGCAGGCCGAAGCTCTCCAAAGACTGGGCAGTGGACTGGGGCTGGGAGACACTGAAGCGGGCGCTGGCTTCACCGACTGAGCCGGAGCCAAGCTGCCTGTTTCCAGCCCCGTTCCCATCCGGCCCATGCTCAGTCTCTCGATGATCGTGCGCAACGAAGCCGAGCGGCTGGAGCGCTGCCTGGCCTCGGTGGCGGGCTTCGTCGATGAGATGGTGCTGCTGGACACCGGCTCCAGCGATGCCACCATCTCCATCGCCGAGAGCTGCGGTGCGGTGGTGCACCAGCTGCCCTGGCCAGGGGATTTCGCGCCGGCCCGCAATGAGGCCCTGGGGCACGTGAAAGGCGACTGGGTGCTCGTGCTCGATGCCGACGAGTGGCTGCTGCCCGAGGCCCGCCAGCCGCTCCAAGCCCTGATGGTCGAGCCGGACCTGCTGCTGATCAACCTGCTGCGGCAGGAGCTGGGCGCGGCCCAGTCGCCTTACTCAAATGTGAGCCGCCTGTTTCGCCGCCATCCAGCCATCCACTGGAGCCGGCCCTACCACTCGATGGTGGATGACAGCGTGCTGGCCCTGCTGGAAAAGGAGCCCCACTGGCATCTGGCTGATTGCGCTGTGCCTGCGCTAGCCCACGATGGCTACCGCAGTGATCTGCTGGCCAGCGGTGCCAAGGCAGAGCGGCTGCGCCAGGCCATGGAGGCCGACCTTGCCGCCAATCCTGGGGATCCCTACGCCTGCGCCAAGCTCGGCAGCCTGGAGGTGAGCGAGGGCAACCGCGAGCGCGGCATCGCCTTGCTGCAGCAGGGATTGGCCCGGTGCCCAGCCAGCCGCCACCCCGAGCGCTATGAGCTGCTGCTGCACCTGGCGATCGCCCTGGGCAGCAGCGACCCAAAGCACGCCTGCCAGCTATACCGCCAGGCACTGGAGCTACCCCTGACGCCGCGGCTCACCCTGGCGGCCCGGCTGAATCTGGCCGCCCTGCTGCAAGAGCGCAGCACCACGAGCCAGGGTGCCCTGGAAGAGGCCTGCGAATTGTGCCGTCAGGCCTGCGCAGCAGCGCCCGAACTGGCACTCGGCTGGCTGCACCTGGGGATTAGCGAGCGGCGACGCGGCCAGCTGCCGGCGGCAATCGCGGCCTACCGCTCAGCCCTGGAGCGCGATCCAAGCCTGGCCGCCGCCCAGCAAAACTTGGCCGTTGCCCTGCTGCTCAGCGGTGATGTGCCAGGGGCCCGCAGCGGCTTCCGCCAGGCGATTTCCCTATTGGAGCAGCAAAACCGGCAAAGCGAAGCGGAAGCACTGCGGCAACAGGCGGGCAGCATGGTCAAGCTGGATGACCAGTGATCCCCCTGGCCATGGCTTCTGACTCCTATCTGAGCGGCCGCAGCATCGCCGTGACCAGGGCCGAAACCCAGCTAGGTGAAGCCCGGCGCCTGTTTGAAGCCGCTGGCGCCACGGTGGTAGACCTGCCTGCCTTGGTGGTGACCCCACCAGATGAATGGGGGCCCCTCGACGATGCCCTAGCCGAGCTCGATGATTTCCACTGGCTGGTTTTTTCCAGTGGCAACGGCGTTGAGGCCGTCGAGCAGCGGCTGCGCCGCATCGGCCGCTCCCTGGCACGGCGGCCCAGCCACCTGAAGATCGCTGCGGTAGGCCGCAAAACCGCGGCGCAGCTCGAATCCTTGGGATCGCCCGCCGACTTCATCCCGCCCAGCTTTGTGGCCGACAGCCTGCTGGAGCACTTTCCCGTCTCAGGTTGGGGGCTGCGCCTTTTGCTGCCCCGGGTGCAGAGCGGCGGCCGCACCCTGCTAGCGGATGCCTTCGCCGCTGCGGGTGTCCGGGTGGTTGAAGTTGCCGCCTACGAAACCGGCTGTCCCGAGGGTTTACCCAGCGCCGCGGTAGCCGCCCTAGAGCAACGGCGCCTCGATGCCATCACCTTCAGCAGCGGCAAAACCGTGAGCCACACCTGCCAGCTGCTGAAAGGGGCTTTCGGGCCCACCTGGAGCAGCCAGCTGGAGGGGGTGGCCGTGGTTTCAATCGGACCCCAAACCAGCGAGCGCTGCCGGCAGCTACTCGGCCGCGTCGATGCTGAAGCCGATCCCCATGACCTGACCGGACTGGTGAAGGCTTGCGGCCGCAGCCTCAGAGCTCGGCCGTCACCGCCTGCTTGCCCTGACGCAAAGTGAGGCGACCATTTTGAACATCGATGCTGGCCACGCTCCAACCCGCCGGCAGTAGGGGCGTGGTTCTGTAGTCCATGGTTCTGTAGTCCGTGGTGCTGCCGCCTCTCTGACCGACCCGCAAGGTGCCGCTCTCCACACCGAACTGCACCAGAGCCTCCGGTGTGCCGCCGGAGCGAATCACGCCGTTGAAGATCAAGCCAGGGGGGAGTTTCAGAAGCATCGGCCGGGCAGGGGAAGCTTTTGCGGGAGTCGCCAGGGGCGCAAATGGATCAACACGCCCAGATGAAACTGAAGCCACCACCTGGTTGGAGCTGGGCAGGGGTGTCAGTCCCGCCAAGGGAGCCGGTGCCCCAACAGGCGCTGGTGCTGGGGACGACGGCTGCGACTCAGGCGGCGAGGTTGCCTGAGGGAGCTTCCACCCAGCGCAGGAAACAAGCAGCAGGGCTGTAGCAATGGCAGGGCCGAGGAACTTAAGGGTTGCGGGTTTCAACGAGATCACGGAATCGGTCAAGATTGGCCTGAAGCTCCTTGGTCACAATTCCACCCAGAATGCTTGGTTCCATCAATGGTGCCAAGACCCCGGGCAGTTCATAGCTGACGCTCAGCTTGACCGCAGTGAGCTCGGGCGCCAGGGAATAGAAGCGCACCGCACCCTTAGTGGGCAGGCCTCCCACCGACTCCCAGTGCAATTGCTGGGCCTCAACCCGCTGGCTGATACGGGCTTTCCAATGGAAGCGGAAGCCCTGGGCCGCCAGGGTCCAATCGGTGAGATCGGGGTCGTTGGGCTCGGTTACAACCGACTCGATCCAGCGCATCCACTGGGGCATCGCCTCCAAGTCACTCCATACCTCCCACACCTGATCCACCGAAGCCCGGATCTCTGTGGTGACGCTGTGCTCAAGCCAACGGCCCATGGAATCTCCTACGAAACAGAGGTTTTGGTGGCCAGCGCAGCCTGGCTTCCCAGGATCGCCGCTGCGGCTAAGCGCCCACTCATGGTGGCGCCTTCCATCGAATCGATGTAATCCTGCTTGGTGTAACTACCGGCCAGATAAAAATTGGCTACCGGCGTGGCTTGGTCTGGCCGGTAAGGCTCCATGCCTGGAGCCTCGCGGTAAAGGGACTGGGCCAGCTTCACCACGTTGCTCCACACCAGCTTCAGGCCCGCGGCCGAAGGGAACAGGCTTCGCACCTGGGCGTCGGTGTGGGCCACGATCTCTTCGGTTTTCTTGGGAATCCAGGGATCACCTGGGGTGAGCACGCACTGGAGCAAGGAGCCCTGCCCCTGCTTGCGGTAATCCTCGGGACTGGCCAGGGCCAGATCGGCGAAGCAGCTGAAGTCAGCGTCGGCGGTGTAGAGCAGGTTGTCGAGGCCAGCGGGGCTGCTGAGATCGGCTCGGGCGGCGGTGGCGGCGGCGCCATCACCGAGCTCGGTTACCCAGCCGTCATAACGAAGCTGCACGGTGGCCACCGGCACCGCATCGAGCTTGTAAATGTTGTCGAATAGGGGCCAGCGGCGCCAGGCTTGGGGCAGCATTCGCTGAATACCAGGCACATCACAGGCGGCCAGATAGGTGTCTGCAACTACGGAGACATCGCCCTCAGGGGTGCCGAGAGTGAGGCTGCTCACGCGGGTAGCGGGCTGGCCATCGACGCCAGCTGCCCCCTCCTCGAAATGCACCTCCGTAACCCGGTGGCGCAGATGCAGCCGGCCGCCGCGCTGCTGGATGTAGTCGAGAATCGGGCCCGTGAGCCAGCGGTGGGGCGAGCCTTTGAGCAGGTTGAGCTTGGAGGCCTCGGTTTTGGAGGCAAACATCATGAAGATCGTGAGCATGCAGCGGGCCGAGATCGCTTCGCAATCAATGAAGCCCAGGGCATAGGCGATCGGATTCCACATCCGCTTAATGCTCTGCTCACTGCCGCCATGGCCCACAAACCACTCCTGGAAGCTGATCCGATCCAGGGCGCGGATCGTCTTCATGGCCCCCTCGTAGTCCACCAAGCCGCGCACGATCGGGCTGGTGCCTAGTGCCAGGGCATTGCGCAGCTTGTCGATCCAGTCGAGCTGGGGAGTGGTGAAGAAGGCCTTCAAGCCGTTGAAGGGAGCGCCAAGGGCAAAGCGAAAGTCGAGCTCCCGGAGATCGCCGCCAGTATTCACAAACAGGTGGGTGTGGTCCTTGGGCAGCAGGTTGTCGATCGCCCCCACCTTGCGCATCAGGGCGAAGAGGTTGGCGTAGTTGAAAAAGAACACATGCAGCCCCATCTCAATGTGGTTGCCGCCCTCATCCACCCAGCTGCCCACCTTGCCGCCCAGAAACGGCCGGGCCTCGTAGAGATCCACCTGGTGGCCGGCATCCACCAGATCCACTGCCGCAGATAAACCGGCCAGTCCCGCTCCCACGATGGCGACCTGCACCCTTTCAACCCTCATTAGTGCGCTGACTCTATGGAGACACTCCGCCAGGCAGCGAACGGGGAGCCTCCATACAGTGGTTGCATCTGGCGTAGATCTTGATGAGTACCGAAACTGTCACTGCTGTTGCAGCCCAGGCCCAACCCACCTTCACCGCCAAAGACGGGAAGGGGATCCTGATCACCGAACCGGCCATGAAGCAGCTGGGGGCTCTGATGAACCAGCAGGGCGAGGCCAAGGTGTTGAGGGTGGGCGTGCGCTCCGGGGGCTGCAGCGGCATGAGCTACACGATGGACTTCATCGATGCCAGCGCGATCCAGGGCGATGACGAGCACTACACCTACGAACCCGCTGATGCTCCCAGTTTCGCGGTGGTGTGCGATCCCAAGAGCCTGCTCTACATCTACGGAATGCAGCTGGATTTTTCCAGTGCCCTGATCGGCGGCGGCTTCAACTTCACCAACCCCAATGCCAGCCAGACCTGCGGCTGCGGCAGCTCGTTTGCGGTGTAATGCCCGTCGGGTGGCAATCTGAGCAGATGACCAGGCAAGCCGCCTCCCTATGACCTCAGCAGACGTACCGTCCCTGTTCGAGCAGGCCATGCAGCGCTACCAGGCGGGAGTGGCACCGGCTGAATTGATCGATAGCTTCATCGCTATCACCGAGCAGTCCCCCAACCAGTCGGCGGGATGGACCTGCCTGGCTTGGCTGCAGCTGCTCGATGAGCAGCCCCAAGCCGCCATGCGCTCCGCCAAAACCGCCGTGCGCCTTAACCCCCAGGACCCCCAGGCCCGCATCAACCTGAGCCTGGCCATGCTGGAAACGGGCGCCAAAGGGGTGCGCGAACACGTTGAAATTGTGCAGCGGGTAATGGCAATGGCGCCGGAGATAACTGGCGACCTGCATAAGTCGATCGCCGATGGCCTAGTGCGCAAACCAGGCTGGAAGGCCATGGAGAAGCTGAAGGCCTGGCTGGCGGGTTGAAACCGGTTCTGCTACTCAGCAACGGCCACGGGGAAGACCTCAGTGGTGCCCTCGTAGCTGCCGAGCTGATGCAGCGGGGCATTCCGGTTGAGGCTCTGCCCTTGGTGGGTCACGGCAGCCCCTATCGCCAGCGGGGCGTGCCGGTGCTGGGCCGCACCCGCAGCTGCAGCACGGGCGGCCTCGGCTACACCAGCCTGCGCGGACGGCTCAGCGAGCTGCTGGAAGGCCAGATGGGCCATGTGCTCGGCCGGCTATTGCTCCTACGCCGCCGCCGCCGCAACTACGGCCTGGTGGTGGCCGTGGGCGATGTGCTGGCGGTACTGGGGAGCTGGCTCTCGGGCCTGCCCAGCGCCGTTTATCTAGTGGCTTACTCCAGCCACTACGAAGGCCGCCTGCGCCTGCCCTGGCCCTGCGGCTGGCTGCTGAACCAAGCAAGCATCAAAGCCATCTGGAGCCGCGATTCCCTCACCGCCAACGACCTCAGCCAGCAACTGAACCGTGCCGTGGTCTTCCTCGGCAATCCCTTCCTCGACGTGGTGAGCGCCGCCACAAGCGAATCACAGCCACTGCCGGCGTTGCAATTGAAGCTGGCGCTGGTGCCAGGAAGCCGCCTGCCGGAAGCGGCGCGCAATTTCGCTCTGATGCTGCGGGTGCTGGCCCTGCTGCCCGAGGAATGGGCGCGCAGCCAGCCCCTGCGGCTACGCGCCGCCCTGGTGTCCGAGCTCGACGGCAGCCGCGTTGCCAAGCTGGCCGGCCCCCTGGGCTGGCGGCTCGAGGCAAGCGACCGGCTGGTTCGCGGCCCCCTGGCAGTTGAACTTGGCTGGGGCCAGTTTGGGGAGATCGTGGCCTCCTCCCAGCTGGTGCTGTGCATGGCTGGCACCGCCGCCGAACAGGCCGTGGGGCTAGGCAAGCCAGTGCTGCAGCTGGTGGGACAGGGCCCCCAGTTCACAGCGGGCTTTGCTGAAGCCCAGCGCCGCTTGCTTGGCCCAGGCGTGCGCTGCGCCCCCGGCAGCAGCGGCAGTGATGCAACCCTGAGGGCCAGTGCGCTGCTAACCCAAGGCCTGCTGGAGCAGCAAAGCGATCACAAGCAAGGACCAGCCCTACGCCAGTCCCTGGCCGCCATTGGCCTGGAGCGAATTGGCGCGCCCGGCGGCAGCCAGGCGATGGCAGCGGCGATCATGGCAATGCTGTGCCCTAATCAGGCCTCTGAGCTGCCATGACCACACCTACCCCCCCCAGCTTGCTGCAGCAACTCAAGGGATCGATGGACACCCTGCTGGTGGTGGATGTGTTTGTGGTGATTGCCGGGGCAATTTGGTTTGCGGTGGCCGTAACCCTGCATAGCCAACACATCGAAGCCCCCCTGGAGTTGTTTCAGCGGCTGTGGGAGCCGCTTTTTACCCCGGCAATTGGCTTGTTGATGGGAGCGGCGCTACTCAGCGGGGTGCTGGGTTGGTGGCAGCGGCGAGGGCAGCGCTGAGCTGGGGATACTGAAAAGTGAATCCCTGGGCCAGCAAGCGCTCGGGCAGCACCTGCTGGCCCTCCAGCACCACCTGGGCCCCGTCGCCAAGCAGCAGCTGCAGGATCGGCCCCGGCACGGGCAGCAGGCTGGGACGGCCCAGGGCCTTGCCTAAGGCACTAGCGAACAGGCCCATGGTGGTGGCTTCCGGGCTAACGGCGTTGTAGACGCCGCTGTAAGCGCCATCCTCAAGGGCCGTGGCGATCAGGCGGCAGAGGTCGTGGCGATAAATCCAGCTCATCCACTGGCGTCCGGAACCGACCGGCCCACCGAAACCCAAACGGAAGATGGGCAACATCTTGCCGAGGGCACCACCATCGGGGCCCAGCACGATGCCTATGCGCAGCTTCACCAGCCGGCAAGCAGCTGGAACCTGATCAGCTGCCGCTTCCCAGCGCTGACAGATCTCGGCCAGAAAGTCGCCCCCGGCTGGGCTGGTCTCGCTGAAGCGCGTTTGCGTACTGGAGCCGTAGAAGCCCACGGCTGAACCATTAACCAACACGGCGGGGGGCTGCTCCAGCCGCGCCAAGGCAGCCACCAGCAGCTCAGTTGTGCGAACGCGGCTTTGCAGCAACAGCTGACAGTGGCCAGGGGTCCAACGACGTTCAGCGATCGGCTCACCGGCGAGGTTCACGACACCCTCCGCCTCAGAGAGGGCCCTATCGAGGCCGTTATCGGCCCAACTGGCCGCATCGACCGGATCTAGGCGTATGCAGGCCAGTCTCTTACCAACCAGAGCCGGAAAGGGCTGGGACTGACGGCTCACGAGGGTCAGCTCATGGCCCAGCTCGAGCAGAAAAGGCACCAGCTCGCGACCTACAAACCCCGAACAACCCAGCAGCAGCAGCCGCATTTCAGACCTAACAGCTTGAGGGAGGCTAGGCGGTTGCAACTAAGACGAGCTGGTCTGGACTGCCCGAAGCGCCTTAACCTGAGCCAACAGACAAATGCACCATGGCTGACGCCGCCCCAGCACCTGCCGCCCAGCCGCAAGTACAGACGCAAGCTCAGACACCCTTGAAAAAGGGCAGCCTGGTGCGGGTAGACAAAGCTGCTTACATCGGCAGCCTGGAAGCCAGCGCCAGCGAAGCGCAACTGCCGGCCTACTTGGTGGAGGGTCCTGGCGAAATCCTGGCCATCAAGGGTGACTATGCCCAGCTGCGCTGGCGACGCCCGGTGCCAGATGTGTGGCTACGGCTAGACCAGTTGGAGGCCTTTCCTGCTTGAAAAGTTTTGCAAACCTTGGCAGAGCGTTGACTCTGACCAATCTTTGCCGGTTGTTTGCGCTTCTGATGGTGGCCTGGCAGCCCTTCCCGGGGGAATACCGGGTGCCGTTGGTGGGGTCAGCCCTACTGGGCTTAGCCCTTACCTGGCGCGGCGAATGGCGAGCGGTTGCTGAACCTGCCAAACGGCTGGGTTTGCTGCTGCTGTGTTTGCTGATTCCAGGGTTGCTATCAATTCCCACATCACTTGCTCCTGGCAAAAGCTGGGGTGAAATCGCCTCAGTTGTATTGGTTGGACTAGCCGGCCTGAGCGTGCTACATGGGCTCCGCCGCCAGCAAGATCACCGCTGGCTGCAAACTGGTCTAGTGATAGTGATTGCCGCTTGGATCGGCGATGGCCTGCTGCAAGCTCTCACCGGCGCAGACATATTTGGAATCACGCCAAAAGCGGAAGGAATGATTAATGGGCCGTTCACCACTAACGGCATTTTTGGCATAATCGTGGCAGCGATGACCCCACTGGTGCTGTGGGAGCCTCTAAAACAACGCCAGCGCTGGGCCATTGCCTTACTAATTGGAATTGTAATAACAGTAACCCTCTCGGGCCAACGCAATAATCTATTACTACTGGGCTTAGGACTGATTGCACTATCGAGCCTCTGGAGTAGGCGCACCCGCCTAATTGGCTTAGCGATATTGGCGGCAACCGTAGTTGCTGTATATCCATTTGCACCAACCCTTCAACAACGGTCGAACGAGATGATCTCCTCCGGAAGCGAAATGGTCGCCTCACTTCAGGAGCTACGCGAAAATCCAAGCGATGCCAAATCAAGCAAGCGACTGTTTAATTCCTTAAACCGCTTCACCTCCAGCAGAGCTTTTCTTGTTGACGCAGGGCTAAAAATGATTCAAGATCGCCCCCTTACCGGCGTTGGCATCAATGCATTCCGCCCTGCCTACCCGCTATATGCCCAGCTCACTCCCCATGGCCATCGAGACAAGCCCACCCATGCCCACAATATTTACCTAGAACTAACAGCCGAAACAGGGTTAATTGGCCTTGGCGGCCTCCTGCTAGCAATAGCACTTGGGTGGCGCTGGTTTGCGCTGGCGTGCCACGAAAGGCAAAGAATGGCAGCACCCTATGCAGCAACATTGCTAGTAATGCTTTTCCCGTTAACAACCCACACCGTTTTATTTTCAGCATTTTACTTCTGCCTCCTGATAATGGTACTAGGAGGTTTTTTGGCGGCCCTCTTTTCTACAGAGGCAGTCATTGCCACACAAATTGAACCCACACCAAGTTAAATTCACTCAACCAGCTAGCTCCCGCCTCTGGGACTGCAATGACTGACGGCGCAGTCGAGCCTGCTTCAGAAGCTCCCTACCGTCGTGCAGATATGAATCCACATAGCCCATGGTGTAGCGCTCCAGTTCAGTGAGAGCGTCTTTCACCAAGCTGAGGCAGTGATAAAGATCGAGGGCAAATGCTTGTCCCCCTGGTGGACATACCTGAGAGCGGTAGATCAACTCAACCTTGTCGATGCGGGCCTGGCCCTGCTCGAGAAAGGCACAGAATGACTCCATCAAGGTGTCGTCGTAGGGATCGGCGGAAAGGGCCTTGAGCTGGGCTGGGAATGGGTTGATCACTTGAGCCAGAAGCCGATCAATCGGCGCATACACCTGCTGCAACCACTGCTGCAACACGGCATCAGTGGCAGCGCTGCGTGTGGACTGAACACGGGCCCGCTTCACGGAAAAGCTCGCGCCAGCCGGATCTAAAGAGGTGGGCGCTGTGAGGTCGTGGCGGCGGCGGCGATCGGCATCGCGTAATACCTCCCAGGCTGCATTTAGAGCCAGGATTGTGCGGTCATCGCCGCCAGCATCCGGATGGTGCTGCTTCACCAGGGCACGGTAGGCGGCCTTGATTTCAGCGCCGCTGGCAGTGGGTGAAACACCCAGCACGCGATAAGGATCGGCAGTGGGTTCAGCAGCAGCCAGGGCGAGGCCTCCGCAAGCAAAGGAATTTGTTGATGACTTTAGGAACTCAAGCCCCACTGCCTGCGGATATCGCTGCGGCTGCCCAACAAAAAACCCCAGCCAAGGCTGGGGTTGATTGAGGTGTGTGTTGAGAAGTGGAGGAGGAAGGACCGGAAATGTGTGAGGAATCCGGCCCAGTTTGGTTCTGAGGATCAGAACTTGAAGGTGGTCTTCAGCACTGCGCCGAAGCTGTCTTGGGCGGACACGTTCTCGAAGTTGATGTTGTTAGCACCACCATTCTCGATCCAGAAGATCGCGGGGGTCACGCTGATGTTGTCGGTAACCTGGAACTTGTACCAGATTTCGAAACCGAACTGGTCCAAATCAGTGTTGGTTTCACCCAGGCCGATGCCGAAGGCATTGCCCTTGATGCCCGCGTCAGCCCACTGCAGGCCAACCATCCAGGACCAAGCGTCGTCAGACGAGTTGGAACCGTTGAACTGGCTGGCGCCGAAGCCAGCGCTGATCGAAGGCAGCCAACCGGACTGCTCAGGCTGCCAGTAGGCACTGAAACCGTAGTTGTTGGTGCCGTTGACTTCGTAGCCAAAGAGCTGGCCTGTGTTGAAGTTCACAGAACCGAAGGTAGAAGCTGCTTCGGTGTAGTTGTAGGCGAAGGCTGCACCCCAGCTTTTGCCGGCATAGCCGACCTGAACGGTGGTGGTGCTGCCATCACCGACACCACCACCAACGCTGTTGCCCAGAGGCCCTTCAAAGTAAGAGGAGGAGCCAGCGCTGTACTCGTTGGACACGTAGTTGGCGCTGATGCTGAAGCCGTCCTTTTGGTACCAGAGGCCAACACCAGCACCGAAGTTCAGGTTGTAAGCAGCGTTGGCACCTGCGTAGGTGAAACGATCAAGGATCGAGTCAGCAGGGTAGACAGTGGGCCACATGGCCAGCATGTCGTCTTGACGAACCCGTGCACCAACGGTACCAGTGAAGTTTTCACCGATCGGGAATTGATAGAACAGGCGGTTGATCGCCACCATGTCGGTACCACCTTCTTCTTGGAAGGAAACTTCAAGCGGAGCGGAGCCAGAGGCGCCGAACACGGAGTTACCGAAGTTGCCAGCGCGCAGGGTGGTGCGCAGCAGGTCCTTACCAGTGAAGCTGGTGTCGAAAATCAGACGAACGTCGTAGTTGAAGGCGACGCGCTCAGCTTGAACGCCAACGGGCTGGACGTTGTCCACGGGGTCAACGGTGTTGACATAACCGCCAACCACACCATTCGATGCTCCGCCGATGGTGAAGGTGGCGAGACCCTTCAGCTTGGTGGTGGTGGAGAACTGGTTAGCTTCCAGTTCGCCCACTTTGGCCTCGAGGCCATCAACGCGACCCTTGAGGATGGCGAGTTCCTTCTCGAACTCGGCCATCAGCTTCTTGAGCTCGTCGGTCACTTCGGTGACGCGGTCGAGACAAGCGTTGAGCAGTGCAGCTGCTTCAAAGCGGGTCATGGCCCGGGCGCCCTTGTAGGTGCCGTCGGGGTAACCAGCGACGCAGCCGTAGCGCTCGATCAGGTTGGACAGAGCCTGGTAAGCCCAGTCGGTGGGCTTGACGTCAGAGAACTGGGAGATGCTGGTGACTTGCTCCTCGGAGGCGTACTTGTTGACGCCGTCCAGGTTGAGCTCAGCTGCGGTAGCGGCCACGGGGGCCAGCAGACCAAGGGCTGCAGGTGCAACCAGGAGTTGCTTAAAGAGTTTCATGGGTTCCTCACACGAGATGGCGCAATGCGCCGAACACATACTCACCCGACCTCACGGCAACGTCGCCTGGGCCTGTGCCACTGCGCACAATGACACGCGCTCCCAAAAACGATGCCCCCGACGGGCGCGGGGCTCGTCGGGGGCTCTCGCCGGGTCCGCTATGGCGCGGAACCGTTTGATCAGGAATCAGGCGCCGAAATCAGCCGGCGTTCTCCGCGATCAGCAGACCCTGGGTGAAACAACTGGAACTCACGGGCACCTCCTCCTCTGGGGATTGGAGCCAGCCGGCGATGCATTCGGCAGGATCAGCACCCGAAGGTCCAGATCTTTGCCACATCACTGCTGACAGAACTAGAGAAATTTAGCCAACAAAAAAGCGCCCCCGTGGGGGCGCTGAGGCTGATTTCGGATATCAAAACCAGGCTTCGATCAAAGAGCGTTACCGCGGGGTAGAACCTCTTCAGGGAAGACGAAGTTTTCATGCGGCTGGTCAGCCGGTGCCATCCAGGCACGCAGACCTTCATTCAGCAAGATGTTCTTGGTGTAGAAGGTTTCAAATTCGGGGTCCTCAGCGGCGC
>Ga0315908_10001291_pt1 | contig 18913 bp, 14 predicted proteins | sample LakEriMetagenome_12_FD_203520 | JGI IMG/M metagenome (GOLD analysis project Ga0315908, IMG submission 203520) | Freshwater fungal communities from buoy surface, Lake Erie, Ohio, United States - Buoy 4 MA124 | ecosystem: Environmental > Aquatic > Freshwater > Lake > Lake biofilm | place: USA... | reverse complement strand
TGCGTGCTGACCCGGACATCATCCTCATCGGTGAATCACGCGATGCGGAAACCGCCATGGCGGCGGTGAATGCCTCGCTCACCGGCCACTTGGTGCTCACCACGCTGCATGCGAACGACTCGCTGCGTGCCGTGTCGCGTCTGTTGTCCATGGGCGTTGAGAAATACCTGCTGGCCGACTCTCTGGCCCTCAGTCAGGCGCAACGCCTCGCCCGCCGTCTTTGCGCCTACTGCAAGCAGCCCATGCAGGTGCCCCAGGACGTGCAGGAGCTGATGGCGCGGCAGGCCGTCATCACCCAGCCGATCACCACGCCGATCTACAATGCCCGCGGCTGTGACGAGTGCCACGGCACCGGATACGCCGGACGCGTGGCGCTCATGGAGCTGTGCGAGGTGAACAACGAGCTTCGCGACCTCGTGGAAGAAGGTGCGCCGCTCAGTGCCATGCGCGCCGCCGCTTTCAAAAACGGCTTCCGCTCGCTCTACCAGGAAGGCCTCCAGCAGGTCATCGGCGGCCATACATCGCTTGAAGAAATAAAGTGCCTTAGTTACACCGCGATGTGACACTGATTTTCATTTTTAACCACTCAACGACCTCTCGGCCATGTCCCACTCCACCCAGCTTCACCCCCGTGAATTCGCCACACGCGCGACGGTTCGTGTGTTGATCGTTGATGACGAGCCGCATGTTCTCGCCGTGGGCAAGGCCGTGCTTGAAGCACATTGTTTGGAAACCCTGGCAGCCCGCACTGGCGAGGAGGCGCTGGCGATTGTGCGTCATGGTCTTCAGACCGGAGAGCGCGTCACGGTGGTGATTTTGGACCTGACCATGCCTGGTGGTGCTTCTGGCTTTGAAGTGCTGGAGTGGCTGCGCGCCTGTGACCCCGCACTGCCTGTCATCGCCTGCAGCGGCTATTTTCAGGGGGATGTGCGGGAGCTGTGCCAGGCCATCGGTTTTGTGGATGTGCTGCACAAGCCCTTCAATCTTGAGACACTCGGTGTTTCCGTGCGCCAGGCGATGGCGCAGGTGAACGACGCGGCTGTGGGTGGAACCTCCTACTCCCTTGAAGCGGCATGATGAGGCTCAATTTCCAGATTGCCAACCGCTTCACGGTCATGGGCATGTTTGCCGTGTTCGTCGGCGCTGGAGCCACGGCTTCCGGCTTCATCTGGCAGGAATTCATCACGCTGCGGTTCGTGCAGAATTCGTATCTCGGTGCGGTCGCTCTTGCAGGGCAGATGGAGCTTAACCGGCAGGCGCTTTCAGAGGGCGAGCTCACCGGTGTGGCCCCGTTGAACTGGGAAAACGAGACCCGCATGCGCATGCGGCTCCAGACCGTGGAAATCCCGCCTGCGCTGCAAAGCCTCGGTCTGGAGGTCGAGGTCATCGCCCCGCGCCAAAGCGCCAGCCTCGGGGCTCCCGTGGTGAAGTCTCCGCCCATCGCCATCCTGCCCATCTGTCCGAAATGCATTGTCCAGGAGCCTGATGCAGCGCATATGGACAGCCTGATCTACCGCGTCATGGCCGGCACCAGCCTGGTCATCGACGACACCAGCGGCAAGCGCGACCTGGAGGTCAACGGCAGCGATCATTGGCTCATCAGCGCCGCGCCGCTCTATGGGCGTGAGGGGCGGGTCGCTGGGGCATTCATCGCCCGTCAGCCGCTGGTGCAGTTGCGCCATTTGATGAACAACCAGCGCCTCGTGGTGCCGGTGTTCGGGGCCTGCGCCGGCCTTGCCTTCGCTGTTCTCGGCTTTTACTTCATCGGGCGTGGCATCACCGTGAAAACCAGTGCCCTGGTGAACGCCTTCCGCGCCATGCGCGCTGGAAATTTGAACATCCGCGTCCCCGCCAGCGGTGGGGATGATCTCGACCTCGTGCAGGCGGAGTTCAACGCCATGATCGAGCACATCCGAGACGAGGATCATCGCAAACACGCGTTGCTCATCGAGTACGAGGGGGCCAAGCGCCAAGCTGAGGTGGCCACTGCGGCCAAGGGTAACTTCCTTGCCAACATGAGCCATGAGATCCGCACGCCGATGAATGGCATCATCGGCACCACCAGCCTCCTCATCGAGATGGGGCTGGAAGAGGAGCAGGAGGAACTTGTCCGCATGATCCGCTCCAGCGGTGAGTCCTTGCTGCACGTCATCAATGACATCCTCGACTTCTCCAAGCTCGAGTCTGCCAAGATGGACATCGAGAAAATCCCCGTCGATCTCGAAAAGCTCCTCGGCGACACCACCGACGTCTTCTCCCACAAGACCGCCGAGAAAAACATCGAGCTCAACGTCCACCTCGACGCCGCCCTGCCGCGCCGGGTCATCGGCGACTTCCAGCGCATCAAGCAGGTGCTCGTCAACCTCGTTGGCAACGCCATCAAGTTCACCGAGAAGGGGGAAATCCTCCTGCTCGTCCGCCAAGTCACACGCCAGACCTCGCTCGGCGATCAAACGGTGCTGCACTTCTCGGTGCGTGACACGGGCATCGGCATTCCATCCGATAAAATCGGCCAGTTGTTCCAGGCCTTCAATCAGGCCGATGCCTCCACCACGCGTAAATACGGCGGCACCGGCTTGGGCCTCGCCATCTCCAAGAAGCTCGTGAAAATCATGGGCGGTGAGATCAGCGTCATCAGTGCGGAGGGCAAAGGCTCTGACTTCTTCTTCGAATTGCCGCTTCAGGTCGCTGCGGATGATGAGTCTCGTGAGGAGGAGCTGGTCTGGCTGGATGTCGTTAAAGGCAGGCCGGTCACGATTCACAGTGCTCATCCCACCACGCTGCAGATCCTGAACCAATCCCTCATGCAATGGGGCATGAGCGTCACCTTCCTGCGTGAGAAGTCCGTCCTTGAGCTGGAAAACCAAATCGAGGAGGCGGGTTTATTCATCCTCGACGTCTCCGGTCTGCGTCAGGAGGAGGCCCAGCCGCTTCTCAATGCTGCTGCCGTCCGTGGCGCCGCCATCGTCACGCTCATGTCCATCACAAACGCCAAGCTGGACCGTGATCGTTTCGCTCCACCGCCCGGCAGCCGCCATCTTCGTCTTTCCAAGCCGATCAAGCGTCGCGATCTCCTACGCAGCATGTCTGAGCTATACCGCATGCCACGCCGCGTCGTCGTGGCGGCCCCCGCCCAGATGATGATGCCGCAGGGCTACGCCCCCGCTGCCACCTACCCGCAGCAGTCCATGTCGCCGCCAGGCATGTGGCAGCCTCAGCCCATGGAGGTGCCACAGCACGCCGCCTTGCCAGCCGCCCAGAGCTTAGCCCCAGCTCCCGCTGGAAGCCCGAGCAACGCAGGCTCCCACGCTGCCGCCGGTGGGCATGACGCCCAGGTTTCCGGCTCCACCAACCGCGCCATCGCCAAAGCTGCCAAGGCGGAGGCCAATAACTTCGCCTGCCAGCACCCGGCACGCCTTCTGCTCGTCGAGGACCAGCCTTTGAACCAAAAAATCGCCGTCATGCTCATGCAGCGTCTCGGTTACACCAAGATCGACATCGCCAACAACGGCGCGGAGGCCGTCGAAATGTCCGCCCAGGGCAGTTACGACATCGTCTTCATGGACTTGCAGATGCCCGTCATGGGCGGCATCGAGGCCACCCGCCGCATCCGGGGAAATTTCCAGCTCAAGCACCAGCCCGCCATCATCGCCATGACCGGCCACGCCCTCACCGGGGTGAAAGAAGAGTGTCGTGAGGTCGGCATGAACGCCTTCCTCTCCAAGCCCGTCAGCCTCGACGACTTCCGCCGCGTCATCCCGCCAGCGCTGTCTGTCGAGGCCTCGAAAATACCGATGAGCCTCTGATCGAAAGCTTGCCCCTTACTTCATCAGCTCAGCCAGCTTGGGGCTGATGGCATCTGCCCAGATCTGGTAACCAGCGGCGGAGAGATGCAGGAAGTCTGTCTTCTCCAAGCCTTTCAAGATCATGAAAACCGCAAGTAAGCCCACCGCTCCCGCCTTTTTTATGCCTCCCAGCCCGGTGCGTGCCTGGTATCAGGCGCGGCGCGTCTGCGTTGAACTCGAAGGCGGCGATTGTGGCCGCCGAGTGCACAGGACATGGCAAGTCGCACATACCGAAGCGAACTTTCGGCGGAGAGGGGCAGGTCAAGAAGGGGGCAAGAGGGGTCAGAGGGTGGTCAAGACGGGCGCTCTTGACCTCTTGACCCCTTGACGGCGCGACCAGCTTAACCGCGTAGCATCGCTACTTGCCCAGCTTGTAGATGGCACCGTTCCAGTCGAGCACCAGCATCTCACCCGCGGCGCTGGCGCAGAAGGCGGTGGGCTTGACCAGCACTGAAGGCTTCTTCTTTGGATTGTCCGCAGGTGTTTGCGGGCTGGTGTAGAGCAGTTCGTTGGAGAGTGTTTTGCCAGCGTCATCGGTTTTGAGCGCCCAGATTTTGCCGAGCACGAAGTCGCCATAGACATACGCCCCCTGAAGCTCCGGCTGTGCTTTGCCGGCGTAAACGATGCCGCCCGTGATGCTGAGGCCTTCGGCATGGTTGTAGGAATAAATCGGCTCGACGAATTTGGCGTCGGCGGGTGGGGTGTCCGTGTTTAGCGGGAAGGCGGCGGGGCCTTCGCGGAACTGCCAGCCGTAATTGCCGCCGTTGGTGATCCAGTTGATCTCCTCCCAGATGTCTTGGCCCACATCGGCGCACCAGAAGTGGCCTTTCGCGTCAAAGCTCAGGCCCCAGGGGTTGCGGATGCCGTTGGCGTAGATCTGCGGCAGCGCATTGACGCCGCTGGCGTATGGATTGTCAGCGGGAATGCCATAGGCGTTGCTGTACTCGCGGCTGTTGACGTCGATGCGGAGGATTTTGCCGTAGAGCGTCGCGTTGAGCTGGGACATCTTCAATTCGCCGTTGCGCTTCGAGTTGTCACCCACGCCGATGTAGAGGAAGCCGTCGGGTCCAAACAGGATGTTGCCACCATGGTGGTTCCAGTTGATGAGCGGGACTTCGAGCAGGGTGCGCTCGGATGTTTCGTCCGCCTTGTCGCCATCCGCCTTCATCTCGGTGATGACGAGGCGTTTCGGCTTCTGAAGGGTGTAGCAGAGGTAAAACAGACTGTTTTCTTTGAACTTCGGGTGGAAGGCCAGTCCGTTCAGACCTTCTTCAAACAGGCCATCCTTCGCCTCCATGCCACGCGGGGAGAGATCCAGGAAGGTTTTGGCTTCGGCGGCCTGCTCGTCCTTTGGCAGGATGAGAATCTTGCCGCGCTGGAGCGCCAGAAACTCACGCCCGCTGCCGTCTTCCGGGACCCCGAAGGCGATCGGCCGCTCGGTGGTGAGCTTTTCATAGACGCGAGTGAGCTTGTGAGTGTCCGCTGCAAAGGCGGTGGACGCGGCGAGGGCAAGGCAGAGAAGAGAGCGCATAAGGTCGAGATAGTCAGTCTAGACGGGGCGAGTCTTGCAGGGCAATGAAGAAAATTTCTGCCCTAATGCAGCTCGGGCGGCCTTTTTCATGCGGCCTAGGGCGGTCACTCCACCATCCGCGCCTTCAACGCCGCCGTCGGCATCATGCAGGTCTCCTCTTGGCCAAACCAGCGGTAGCGATGGCGGGCAATGAAGAAATACAGCGGGTCACGCAGCGCTCGTGGCAGCGGTTTGAAGATGAGGGCCAGCTTCCACAGACCGCCGAGGGTGCGGGCCACTTCGAGGGCGGCGTCGCTGGCCCTGAAGGCTCCGTGGGGCGTCAGAAAGAGGAAGGTGTTCGGCGCTTCGGGATCAAGGCCGTGGCGGGAGTAGAGTTCACGGCCCAGTGCGCTTTGGATGGGGGCAAACTTGATCTGACCCGCCGGATCACGCCGCAGGATGAAGCGCACGCTGGCGTCGCAGAGATGGCAGACGCCGTCAAACAGCAGCAGGTGATCATGGCTGGGATCGTAAGAGGACACGGCGGGTCCACTTTACGTCGGTCATGCGCCCTCGTCGTCGCCGAAATCCAGCCCAAGGTCACGAACTCAGGGCTCACGCACCCAAAACACAGAGAAAGTCACTCGATCCCGAACACACCCCTCTTGGTGGGCACAGAGAGCCGTAGGTGCGGGCACAGAGAGCCATATGTGTGGGCACATACAGCCGTAGGTGTGGGCACAGAGACCCCTCTTCGTGGGCACAGAGAGCCGTAGGTGTGGGCACATAGACCCCTCGGTCACCGCAAATCGACCCGTTTTGCCCACGGAGAGGGCTTGGACCGTCCCAATAATTGTTTATATGAACAGTATAAAGGCCAGCCGTTGCCGAAGGTGTCCTCCACCGCACCGACGGCTTCCGTTCCCAGGAGTGCGATGAAGGCCGCCACTAGTTCTCCCTGTCTCCTCCAAATCCTAACCCGGCCTGCCAATCCACACCACCTGCCGCCTCTGGCGGGTGCGGGACACCTGACGCGGGGAAAAAATCCACCAGCAGCAGAGCCGCCTCGAACGCTACCACCAGCAGCGCCCCGGCGGCGGGTGGTGTCTCCATGCTTTGAGATGCAGGGATGCGGCACCGCGAGTGATCAGAAGGGCGCGAGAGAAACGACTTAGGCATGGAGGCGATACAATTGACTTGATTCTACTTGCCGTCGTTTACCCCATGCGTATGAAAATACCAGCGTATCAATCTCTGATCTAGTTGTTGATTTCCGCTCCGCTCACATTCGTCATCCATCAAGATTTCAGCACGCATCCTTCACAGCTTTCATAGACGAAATACTCCAATGGCACGAAAAGCATCCAGTAAGCCCGAGTCCAGCAACTCAACCGCCACACTCGGCTTCGACACGGATTCCCATTCATTCGGCAATCGCCATTCTGAATTCGTCATTTCCTCTGCCTGGGTGCAGCACTTCATCCACCACCTCGCCAATGGCAGCCTGTCCTCCAACCAGTCCGGCGAAGGCGACCTCCGCCGCGCCCTCCCCGGCCAGCTCTTCTACAGCACGCAGATTTCCGTCTGCCTCTGGTTTATCGCGAAGGACAAAAAAAGTACTCATGGGCTTCAGCCCGTGAAAGGCAGCGGTGACGGGCTAAAGCCCCGCACTACTTTGCGCGACCGCCGCCGCGAGACCCTCTTCATCGACGCGCGGAAAATGGGCACCCGCGTCCACCGCGAGCTGACCGCCGCCGACCTGGAGAAAATCGTCTCCACCTACCACGCGTGGCACAGTGACTCTTCGCACGTTGTTCACGCTTCAGCGTGTTCTTCGCCCCCCGCAGACACGCTAAAGCGTGAACAACGTGCCTACCAAGACCTCCCCGGCTTCTGCAAATCCGCCAGCACCGCCGAAATCGCCGCGCACGGCCACGTCCTCACGCCCGGCCGCTACGTCGGTGCCGAGGAAGTCGAGGACGAGGGCGACCCCCTCGAGGAAAAGATGCCGCGCCTCATCGCCGAACTGCAGGCCCAGTTCGCCGAGTCCGCCAAACTGGAGCAGGCCATCAAAGCCAACCTGAGGGGGCTGGGTTATGGCGGGTAAAGACTTTGAGCGAAGCGAGGTCAACCGAGACGGCCGCCCCCTCGCCGCCCTCGACCCCGCCGCCCTCTTCCCGGCCCATTTCGACCACAAGGCCGAAGGCGTTGTCCCGACAGGTTGGCGAGCAACGACGCTTGGCGAAGTCATTGAAATCTCCGACTCGAAACGGATTCCTCTGTCAGGACGCGAACGCGAGGAGCGGCGAGGCAAGTATCCTTACCACGGGGCAGCCTCAGTCATGGATTACGTGGATGACTTCCTCTATGACGGCATCTACGCGTTCATGGGCGAAGACGGCAAGCCAGTCCTCCAATACGTCTGGGGTAAGTTTTGGGTGAACAACCACGCTCACGTTCTGTGCGGCAAGAATGGCATCAGCACTGAGCACCTTCTGCTTCACCTCAAAGGCTGCAACATCGCGCCCTTCGTGAACGGAGCCGTTCAGCCAAAGCTGAATCAGGGAAACATGAACCGAATCCCCTTCATGCTCCCGCCACCGGAAATCGGCCAAGCCTTCGCCAAGACCATCGAGCCTCTGTTCGCGCAAATCCGCGCCAACACCGAACAATCCCGCACCCTCGCCACCCTGCGCGACACGCTGCTGCCGAAGCTGCTGAGCGGGGAAGTTGTGACCATCTGATTCATATGAAACCTAACTCTAGTCTGGAGACGACGCTAAGCAGCCTAGCCATGCTTAAAGTCAAAGTGTCGTCTGGAGGTGACTATCTTGACTATCTGCGGCCTTTTGTCGGACACGTTTTGTCGCTATCCGAGGAAGAGTTCATAACTGATTCGGAAGTAGCAAAAGGTATTCGCGAGCATTGTGGTCTCGTAATTCCGGACCGCACAGTACAACTGGTCCTTCGAAGGTTCGTTAATGACCGCATTCTCAAGAGGGAACTCGGCAAATATCGCGTCTCTGGGGAGATCCCTCTAAATGGCTACGCAGAGAAGAGTGCAGCCGCTTTACGTGACATTGGTGGGGTAACCGGAGATCTCATCAAGCACGCCAAGACCGAAAGCGAACGCGACCTGACAGAGGAAGATGCGCTTGATTCTATTGTGGTGTTTTTATCCCGATTTTCAATTCCGTGTTTAAAGGCGTATTTGCGAGGAACTGCATTACCCACACCCGAACAAGACGAAGATTGGAAGGTTTGCCTCGTTAGCCAATACATTCAATTCATCGCGAAGGACGAACCTGAAAGGTTCGAATCGTTCATGACCGTGGTGCAAGGTCACATGCTTGCCAATGCCTTGCTGTGTCCGGACCTTCATTCAGCTAAGAAGTCTTATAGTGACGTAACATTCTATTTCGATATGCCACTTTTACTTCAGTTCCTTGGACTGGAGGGCACAGCAGAGAAGGTCGCAATTGATGAACTGATTGCGCTTGTGAATGCCTTGGGTGGCAAAGTTGCATGTTTCAGTCACACACTTGACGAGCTGAAAAATTCTATTCGAAAGTCCGCTGAGTATATTGACTCGCGGGATGGCAAAGGGACGATTGTTGAAGAGGCGAGGAGGGCTGGGAAAGATAAGTCCGACCTATTTCTTATCGCGCAAAAGGCAGAAGAGCTTCTCGAAGAAGACAAAAAAATACTCGTTCTTCCCACACCAGCTTATGAAGAGAAAAACTTCAAATTTGAAATCAGTGAAACGGTTTTTGACGGGGTGTTGAGAGACGAAATACGCTACAATAATCCAAAAGCACGGCAATATGATGTTCAATCCGTTCGAAGCATCTACGTCTTAAGGGGCGGAGTCCATCCTTTCGCTATTGAAAAGTGCCGTGCTGTTCTAGTAACTGGAAACGGCGAATTCTCCAGAGCTGCTTTTAAATACGGTTACCGCTATGAGCAGTCTCAAGAGGTTTCCACAGTGATTACTGACTTTAGCTTGGTGAATACAGCGTGGCTCAAGGCTCCACAAGGTGCACCATCGTTGCCGCGTAAAGAAGTGTTGGCTTTCGCCTATGCGGCATTGCGGCCTTCGAATGAATTTTGGTCAAGAGTGTTAGCCAAGGCGGAACAAATGGAAAAGGAAGGTAAAATTTCCTCCCGCGATCATCAATTACTGAGAAGCGACTATCGCCTTCAAGACGAATTAATGAGCCTCACGCTTGGAGAGGATGCGGCACTTACTGATGAAACTGTTTCGAGAACTGTCGAACGAGTGTCGAGTGAGATTAAGGCCGAAGAAGTTGCAAAGCGGGTGCAAGTCGAATCCAAACTCTGCGATGTCGAGTCAGAGTTGTTCAAGGCTACGGCTAAAATAGAGTTGGTGAAAGCCAAAATCTACTGGGATGCAGACAAACGAGCCAAATTTGAAGCGAAAATATTGTCAGGCTGCATTACTTTTTCCCAAGTAATAGTCGCATTTTTTGGGATCTACAAAGTGAGCGAGGATTCGGCGTTTGGCTGGATAATTTTCGTTGCCGCACTTCTGAGTGGCGCTTTACGGCTAGCCGGTAACTACTTCGACATAAAGGCACCCCGAGTGATTCTAAATTTCCACGGATGGAGGCGCGACCGGATTGTCTCAAAGAAATATCACGAGCTCGGAATTCAATAAAAATGAGCCTCAACGAATCCATCGTCGAAGGCGCCGCACTCGAATGGTTTGGGGAACTGGGCTATGCGGTCGGGCACGGGCCGCATCTCGCGCCGGGTGAACATGCGGAAGGCACCCTCACCCCAGCCCTCTCCCAGGGGGAGAGGGAGTCATACAGTGAAGTGGTGCTGGTGGGGCGTTTGCGCGAGGCCATTCGGTGGCTAAATTTTTCCATTCCCGAGGAGGCGCAGGAGGAGGCATTGAGAAAAGTGCTGCGGCTGGGGACGCCTTCGCTCACGCAGACGAACCGGGCCTTTCACAAGCTGCTGCGCGACGGTGTGCCGGTGGAGTATCCCCGGCCCGATGGCAGCATCGCGGGCGATCATGTGCGGCTGGTGGATTTCGCCGATGTGCGGGCGAACGACTGGCTGGCAGTGAACCAGTTCACGGTGATCGAGGGCCAGCACAACCGCCGCCCGTACATCGTGGTGTTCGTCAACGGACTGCCGCTGGGCCTGATCGAGCTGAAGAATGCGGCGGATGAGGACGCGACGATCTGGAGCGCCGGGGCGGTTCCAAACCGCCCTTCCTTGGGATGGCCAAGAATCAGGTTATTTTCCTGCCTCTCTTGTCTTGGACCTGCGGGTGGTGGTGGTTGAGGCGGCAAGAGCCGCCACCGCGTCTTGCGCCGGTTGAGGACGCGGGCAAACAACGTGGAACCTTAAACTCGCCGTCTGCCAGGACGCCTTGCTTTTGGCTGGAAGCTTCCAGCGGCAGGTCAGTCGCGCTTGGGGTGATCGTGTGCGGAGGAGATCCAAAACAGGTAACCGAAGATGAGCAGGGTGCCGAAGCCGAGGGTGAAGCCCCAGGTTTGAGCGTGCTGGACGGGGTCGAGGACACGTCCGACAATGTCGCGGAGCAGCAGGTGTGGCCGCTGCACGATGTCCCAACTGTTCCAGCGTAGGAACCGGCCGAGATAGACGCCGAAACCGCTGAGCACGAGCGTGCCGAGGGCTGCGCTCCATCCTGCCACGCGTGAGTAGCGCCGCGCTAGCCAATGCTGAACCAGGCGTAGGGATTGGAAGCCGAACCACAGGGACACCAGGGCGAAGGACAGCAGCATGAGCAGGTCCAGCCACTGCGGCACGTGCCGGTTGCGGCTGGCATTGAGATGGATCAGGTCGGTGAGGACATACGGCGCGTTCGGGAAGAACAAGAGCCAGAGAGCGAGCAGTGGCAGGGCTAGGGCGAGGCGGTTGATGCGTCCCAGTCCGAGGCTAAGGCCGAGTGGGATGGCGGCGAGGAAGAGATTCCACAGCATGAAGACATAGTGATAATGTCCGGCCAAGTTGAAACGCACACTGAGCACGGCACAGCACCACAGGCAGGCGAGGAGATTGAGCAGCAGAACACGACGGGGCATGCGGTAAGATACGAGCGCTGGGAGTGCTGCGGCAAGCGGGCTATCTTTCTATGAAGATGAATTCACACCGGGTTCACGGGGTTTTCATGCATTGGCAAGGGAATGGCTAGGCAAGGGAATGACCGGGCAAGGAAATGACCATCCAAGGGAATGGTCCAAGTCAGAAATTCCTTTGCCTGATCATTCCTTTGCCAAAATCAAGGCTCTGCGCACTCAGGCAGCTTTGCGCCTGGTCTGCTTGGCCGCTTTGAGCTGTCCGCAGCCTGCCGCCACATCAATCCCGCGTCTCTGCCGAATGGTGCAGGGGAATCCGGCGTCTTGGAGGATGCGGTGGAAGGTGTCGGCGGCGGTGTCGCTGCTTTCGGTGCCGGTGTAGCCTTCGGTGCGGTTGAGCGGGATGAGATTGATGTGGGCGTCGAGTCCGTGGAGCAGTTCGGCGATGCGTTGCGCGTGCTCGGGGGTGTCGTTGACGCCGTGGATCAAGGTCCACGCGAAGAAGATGCGGCGACCGGTTTGCGCATTGTAACTGCGGCAGGCGGCGATGAGCTCGGCGAGCGGCCAACGCTGGTTGGCGGGGATCAATTTCGCGCGTTCCTCCTCGGTGGCAGCGTGGAGGCTGACGGCGAGGTTGTAGGGCCGGTTTTCTGCGGCCATGCGCAGAATGCCGGGCACAACGCCGACGGTGGAGACGCTGATCTTGCTGGGGCCGATGTTCAGGCCGCGGGTGTCGCAGATGATGTCGAGCGCGGTCATCACGGCGTCGTAGTTGTGCAGCGGCTCGCCCATGCCCATGAAGACGAGATTGCGCAGACCTTTTTCGCCCTTCGCACGCAGGATGCGCTGCGCATGCAGCACCTGGGCGACGATTTCTCCAGGGCGCAGATGCCGCACGAAGCCCATCTGGCCCGTGGCGCAGAAGACGCAGCCCATCGCACAGCCGGCCTGGGTGCTGACGCAGGCGGTGTGGCGGCCGGGGTAGCCCATGATGACGGTTTCGATCTCCTGCGCGTCGGCCATGCGCAGGAGGAATTTGTGCGTCAAACCATCGCTGCTGGGTGTGTCGGACGAGACGGGCGGCACATCGAGCGAGCAGGAGCCGTCGCTGAGCACTTTCGTGAGCCATTGGCGCAGCGGTGGCACGAGATCTTCACGGGCGAGGGGATCGACCATCGCTTTGTAGTGCAGCGTGTTCCAAAGCGTCCGAGTATGCGCCGGACGCAACTCTGCGGCCACGATCAGCTCACGGAGCTGGTCGAACGTGAGGTCGTGAAGCGAGCGGGGCATACGGATAGGACGATGGCAGAAAGACGAATGCCGGCATCAGGTGAGGAAGGGATTCTCCGCACGTTCGCGACCGATGGTCGTGTCGTCGCCGTGGCCGGGGAAGACACGGGTTTCGTCAGGGAGGGGGAACAGCTTCGTTTCGATGCCGGTGAGAAGCAATTCGGTGGAGCCGCCGGGGAAGTCGGTGCGGCCGATGCCGTCAAGAAACAGCACGTCACCGCCGAAGAGCAGGTTTTGCGCGGCAAGATGGAAGCACAGGCTGTCGGGCGAATGCCCCGGCACATGGTGGAGTCCCCACGTCGCGCCGAGAGCTTCCAGGGTGCTTTGGCCTTCGAGCACTTCATCGACTGTAAATTCCGGCACGGAGAACCAACTGCCCGTCACAGCCCCGTAGAGTCGCTCCAGGGTCAGATCACGCGAGAAAGGGGCAAAGGCGTAAACCCGGCAGCCGTGCTGCGCTTTGACGGCGGCGGCATCCAAGACGTGGTCGAAATGCTGGTGCGTGAGCAAGAGAACGTCCACGCGCAGATTTTGCTTCTTCAGCCAGCCAGCGATGCCGTCCGGTGCGTCCACGAGCACAGTGCCTCCAGGTAGGCTGAGGAGATGGCCGTTGGTGGCGGCGATGCCGCCGGTGTAGGTGATGATTTCAGACATGGGGACGGCGAAAGACGGGAAAGAGTTGGACTTTTCAACACGGAAAAGGCAAAATCGCGAAGCAAATGTGGCCGCGAGGCTCGTTATACCTCAGGACGTTACCCTCCATGACTCGATCCTTCTTTACCCCTTTTGTGGCCGCAGCCTCTGCCGTCGCTCTTTTTCTCCCTTCGGCAAATGCGGAGACCAATCACGGTTTGGTTTCCATGCATGTGGCCTACATGCTTCAGAATCACCACATCTCAAAACGGGACTTCGATGACGCCATGTCCGGTAGCATGCTCCAGAACTACCTGAACATGCTCGACTTCAAGCACATCTTCTTCACCGAGAAGGATGTGAAGGAGTTCAAAGACAAGTACGAGACGACGCTCGATGACCATGTGCTGATGCGGAACATCAGCCCCGCCATCGAAATCTACGACATCTACAAGGAGCGCGTGAAGGAACGCGTCGAGTTCCTCAAAAAGGCCATCGAATCAGAAAAGTTCAGCTTTGACTCAAAGCGCAACATCGAGATCAAGCGCGACAAGGCTCCCTGGCCGAAAGACAAAGCCGAGCAGGACAAGCTCTGGCTCGACATCATTGAGGACAACCTTCTCGCCGAGCGCCTTGTCGATGAGGCACGCGTTCGTGACGATAAGAAAAAAGCAGAGAAAGCCGCTGCAGCCAAAAAAGACGGCACAGCTGCGGCCAAGGTGGAAGCGAAGCCTGTGGCCGAAGCGGCCAAGGTGGAAGTGAAGCCCGTGGCCGAAGCGCCGAAGGCTCCAACCGAAGCCTCGAAAGTCGCCGCTGCACCCGAAGCCAAAAAAGAGAAGGATGAGAAGGACATGACGCCCAAAGAGCGTGTGTTGAAGGACTACAACTCCCTGCTCGAAAGCATTGAGGAGAACGACAGCAAGGATGTCGTGAACTTCTTCCTCTCCAGCCTGGCCACCGCTTATGACCCGCACACGGAGTATATGAGCACCGACGAGAGCGACAATTTCAAGATTCACATGTCGCACAAGCTCGTGGGTATTGGCGCACTGCTTGGCCAAAAAGATGACGGCGCTGAAATCCAAGGCATCGTCGTCGGTGGCCCGGCTGACAAGCAGGGCGAGCTCAAACTCAACGACCGTATCATCGCCGTCGCCCAAGGCGACGATGAATTCGTCGATGTGAAGTATCTCAAGCTCCAGAAGATCGTCGATATGATCCGCGGTGAAAAGACCACCACCGTCCGCATCAAGATCGTCCCTGCCGACGATCCTTCTGGCAACCGCATCATCGCCATCATTCGCGACGAAGTGCCACTCAAAGAAAAACTCGCCAATGCCGAGATGCTTGTCACCCCGCCAGACCTCGGCAAGCCACTCAAGGTCGGCTGGATCAATCTTTCGAACTTCTATGCTGACATGGAAAACGGCACCGTCAGCACCAGCGCTGACGTGGAGCGCCTGCTCCGCCGCCTCATGAAGGAAAAGATCGACGGTCTTGTGCTCGACCTTCGCGACAATGGCGGTGGCTCTCTTGATGAGGCCATCAAGCTCACCGGTCTCTTTGTTCCCTCTGGTCCGGTCGTTCAGGCCAAAGACTGGCGCGGCAGCATCACCTGGCGTGACAGTGACAATGAAAAGCCCGTGTATGACGGCCCCATGATCGTGCTGGTGAACAAGGCCAGCGCCTCTGCCTCTGAAATTCTTGCCGCCGCCCTCCAGGATTACCGCCGCGCACTCATCGTGGGTGATCAGTCCACCTTTGGCAAAGGCACCGTGCAGACCATCCTCCCCGTCGAGCGCTACATGTCCTTCTTTAGCGACAAAAAGAATGCCGGCGATCTCAAGGTGACGATTCAGAAGTTTTACCGCATCGCCGGTGGCTCCACTCAGCTCAAAGGAGTCGTGTCAGACGTTAAGCTGCCCTCTATCCGCGACGTGCTGGACATCGGTGAAGCCGCTGCCGACAATCCGCTGCCCTACGACACCATCCCGCCGCGCAAATATCCTTTGTTCCGCAAGGACACGTTCCCAGTGGATGAAATCAACGCCCGCGTCACCAGCCGCATCGCCGCCAATCCCGAGTTCCAATACATCGTGGACGAATCCAAGCGCCTGAAGGAAAAGATCGACCGCAACCTCGTCACCCTCAACCTCGCCGAGCGTGAGAAGGAGCGCATGGAAACCGAGGCTCGTCGTGACAAGCAGAATGAAGAGCGTGAAAAGCGCACCAAGGAAACTGCCGAACGCATCAAGGACAAAGGCTTCGAAACGTATCACCTCACGCTCGACAATGTCGACAAGCCTGAACTCGTCCCGCATTCCGCCTTCACCAAGGAAATGAACTCCGGCATGCGCACGGCTGCCGCGAAGGACGGCGACAACGCTGCCGATGGTTCCAAATTCCCTTATGGCGTCGAGCCCTTGAAGCTCGAAACCGTTCATATCCTGCGCGACCTCATCGAACTGGACAACAAGCCCACCACCGCCGCCAAAAGCGAGGGCAAGTCCCAGGCTGAAGCCACTCCGAAGCCGCAATAAGCCGAACCCCGGCTGGTTCCATTGATTTCCACTCGCTTTGGCGTCTCCTGGTATGCAAGTCGGCATCATCACTGTCTCTGACCGTGCCAGTGAGGGCGTTTATGAGGATCTTGGCGGCCCCGCATTGCGGAAAGCCGCTGAGGGTTACGGCTGGAGCGTCTCCGCTGAGGCCATCGTGCCAGATGACACGCGGCGTATTCAAGAAACGATCCGTTCATTCTCTGCTCAAGGCTGTGCGCTCATTCTCACCACTGGCGGCACAGGCATCGCCGAGCGTGATGTCACGCCCGAGGCCATTCGTGGCATCATGCGTGTCGAAATTCCCGGCTTTGGCGAGTTGATGCGCATGAAATCGCTGGAACTCACGCCCAATGCCATTCTCTCCCGCAGCTTGGCGGCTGTTGTGGAACGCGCCCTTGTCATCGCCCTGCCCGGCAAGCCGCAAGGTGCCGTTGATTGCCTCGGCTTCGTCCTCGGGGCCATCCCGCACACGGTGAAGCTCGCCCAACGTGTCCCGACGAGCTGCTGAGTCATTCAGACCAGCGGAGGTGGGTGACGGAGTCGTGGGCTGTTGAATCCATGATCACAGCCACCTGCCATTCCAGGACTTCACCGCTCCATGCCGCCACCCTTTTTGTGGATAAGATCAAATCTGCGCCGTCGAACGATCCTGAAGAACTCTCGAGCGCATCCTCGTGCTCGGTGCCCACGGTCCGAAGAAGCTGACGATTCTGCTTTGGTCAGTTGTCCTGTTGCGCCAGAACAGGAAGCCAGTTGCAGCGCAACTAGGCCACTTTCACGCTGGACTTACCGTCCCGATTTCGATTAAAAGCTATTCATTCACCCCAACCCCACCATGAAACGCATCCCAGTCTCGTCCCGTCGTCAGTTCATCGGTCGCACCGCCGCCGCCATCGGTTTTCCCACCATTATTCCTGCCAGCGTGCTCGGACAGAACGCGCCCTCGAACAAAATCACCATGGCCGTCCTCGGCTGGGGCATGATGGGACCTAGCAACACGGGCAAATTCCTGCAGGAACAGGACTGCCAGATCGTCGCCGCCTGTGACATCGATAAGCGCAGCCTGGAGAAGGCGCTCAACACCATCAACGGCGCTTACAAGAACCAGGACTGCAAAGGCTATCACGACTACCGCGAAGTCATGGCCCGCAAGGACATCGACACCGTCATGCTCGCGCTGCCGGACAACTGGCACGCGCTCACTTCCATCGAAGCGGCGAAGAACGGCAAAGACATCTACGGCGAGAAGCCGCTCGCCCGCACCATCGCCGAGCAGCAGGCCATTGTGAAAGCGGTGCAGAAGCATGGACGCATCTGGCAGACCGGCTCTTGGCAGCGCAGCGAGGACAACTTCCGCATCGGCGCTGAAATCGTGCGCAATGGCCTCATCGGCAAACTCAAGGAGGTGCATGTCGGCCTGCCGAGTGGCCACAACGACTTCGCCAAGACCGGTGACAAGCGCAGCGTCACGCCACCGCCCGCCGAGCTCGATTACGAGATGTGGATCGGTCCGGCGGCGATGCAGGACTACATCGAGTGCCGCGTTCACAAAAACTGGCGCTGGGATTACAACATCGGCGGTGGTCAGTTGCTCGACTGGATCGGCCACCATTGCGACATCGCCCATTGGGGCATGGATATGGACCGCAGCGGCCCGATCGAGATCAATCCCATTCAGGTGGACATGCCACCACGCACCGACATCTGGAACACCGCAACGAAGTATCGTGCCGAAGCCAAGTATGCCGGTGACATCACCATGACCATGGCAGGCGGTCATCACGACATCGCGATGGGCACTAAATGGATCGGCACCGATGGCTGGGTCTATGTGAACCGTGGTGGGGCGTTTGATTGCTCCAATCCCGCGCTCAAGAAGGTCATCAAGAAGCGCAAAAATGAAAAAGACCCAAACAGCGAGGTCGTCGAAGCCGCCGTCGCCCCGAAACTCGGCGACGACGTGATCAAAACCCGTCTCTACGAAACCAAGGGTCATCACCGCAACTTCCTCGACTGCGTGAAAAGCCGCCAACCGACGGTCACCCCGGTCGAAACCGCTCACCGCAGCGCCACGCCGGGTCACCTTGCCCTCATTTCCTTCCTCACGAATCGCTCCATCAAGTGGGACCCCGCCAAGGAAGAAATCATTGGCGATGCCGATGCCTCCAAGCTCCTCACTCGCGAATATCGCGGTCCCTGGAAGCTGGAGGCTTGATCCACCGGAGCGCGGATGCCCTCATCCGCATTGATTCACCCAAAGGGCTGCCCCAAGCAGCCCTTTGGCCTTTCTACTCACGCAATGATGTCCCGCAGCACATTCCCATGCACGTCGGTGAGCCGTAGATCGCGGCCGCTGAAGCGGTAGGTGAGTTGTTCGTGGTCGATGCCCATCTGATGGAGCACCGTGGCCCACAGGTCATAGACGGTGCAGACGTTCTCGGTGGCGTTGTAGCCGAATTCATCGGTGGAGCCATAAACGTGGCCGCCTTTGACACCGCCACCGGCCATCCAGACGGTGAAGCCGTAGGGGTTGTGGTCGCGGCCGTTGTTGCCTTGGGCGAAGGGTGTGCGGCCGAATTCGCCGGCCCACACGAGCAGCGTGCTGTCGAGCAGGCCGCGTGAGCGGAGGTCTTTGATGAGCGCGGCGATGGGTTGGTCGATCTGGTGGGCCATTTTGCCGTGGCCTTCTTTGATCGCACCGTGGTGATCCCAGGGATTGGCTCCGTTCCCGCCGCCAAGGTTGTAGGCGAGCGTGCTGAGTTCGATGAAGCGCACGCCGCGTTCGACCAAACGACGCGCAAGCAGGCACTGGCGAGCGTAAGCGGCTTTTTTCGGCTCGGGATCGTCGAGGCCGTAGAGTTTCTTCGTTGCTTCGGTCTCGCCGGAGATGTCGCAGAGGTCGGGCACGGCGGCTTGCATGCGCCAGGCCATCTCGTAGTTCGAAATGGCCGCCTCGACGTGCATGTCGTGCTGCGTGGTGCTGGCGAAGCGTTTGTCCAT
>Ga0315908_10001288_pt1 | contig 18931 bp, 8 predicted proteins | sample LakEriMetagenome_12_FD_203520 | JGI IMG/M metagenome (GOLD analysis project Ga0315908, IMG submission 203520) | Freshwater fungal communities from buoy surface, Lake Erie, Ohio, United States - Buoy 4 MA124 | ecosystem: Environmental > Aquatic > Freshwater > Lake > Lake biofilm | place: USA... | reverse complement strand
CAACTAAGCATAATTAATGTAACAGCCCTACTTAATGATAAATATTTAATCAGGAAATAATAAAGTAAAAAACTCAATTGGTTCTTGCAACATTGGTACTCTAACCTATGTTGTATTAAGTCCTTGTGCGGACATCTATTACAATTTATAAGCAATATTTGTCTATTAGATTTGAGTACGATGGACACCTAACCAATAATAAAGCACTCTATGTTTCCTGTTATCCTATTTATATAACAACTCTATAAGATAACACTCATGATCAAAAAACATCCCTTTATCCTACTCATCCAATTATACTAGTTCCTTATCCTTCAAAAGATATTACTTGACCTTCACATTGGTAATAGTTTCCAATTGCTTTAAGTATTGATCTTATCTTTTGACCTTGATTTGGTTCAACTAGACATTATTAACTACCTCTTAATACTTCTCCTCTTTCTATATCTTCTTCTACAAATTATCGTATCCAATGAACAGCTATCTGAACATTACATGATTATTTTCCTGTCCTTCCTTAATACTAATCATACTGCAATTAGATTTTAATTGCTACTGTTTCAATAACTTTAGAGCTATATTGAAACAATTGCTGATTTCTTGCTAATGAGATCCATTGCCATTCCAAATATACACAGTATCTACACTAACTACTATAAAACTATCATCACTTACCAGCATCTCTTTTTTTAATGGCCTTTCTTTTATCTCCTCGCATTAATCATCTTTGATCTAGAAAAGTCTCACTGCCTTGCTCTTTTACTCATAGTCTTTGTCATCATCTTTAGCTTATCCTATTTAAGATTCATCGCCTTCTAAATAACTATAGAACTTCTCTAATAATATTTTATCAGTATTGACAGTTAATATATCTGCACCTTTCGGTTTCTCATTGTACTTAATCTGAGTTGCTACATAACTAGCCTTATTCTTTTCAAACACATTCACTTACTTGCCTAACCAGATCATTATAGTCTTTTCAATATCAAGAACAAATGCATCTCCTTCATTTATACTTGAGAATTTACATGCCACTTGATTACATCGTACTTAATTTTTTCCTTTAATATGATATAATTTAGCTATGCTTTACTCAACCTCGTGTTTTTTAAATGCAGAATTAAATCCACCCTATTCATACTTAATTCCCAATGGAAAATAAGTAAGAAACTGTTTAGATTCATTATTTTAAACTTCCCTATAAATAGTACTGTCAATATCTAATGCTTAATCTAACTATACTGATAAAATTGCAGCTGCTGTGAATTCATCCGCACTGGATTCTTCTCCCATCCAAAAATGAATCAAACTTATCTCCTTGCTTTTATCCTAAAATAAAAGTATGTAGCTATCTCCTATATGGAATTACTGAAGAGACGCTACTTTTTATTTCACTGTTTTTAGACTTTCAATCCTCCATAATTGAAGTTTCTCGTTCTCGTCATAACTAAAGAATTCTATAATCTGTTATTTGTTTTTTTTTATGCTATCTTGATTCATTATAAATTAGTTTTATTAATATTTTATTATATTAATCAAATGGACAATCTGTTAGAAGCGGACAGACCTGATTACTTAAAATCGATGTTTTTAGACTCTAATGAGGATAGATATAACAAGATAAAAAGGAAAAGTAGCAAAAATATTATAATAGAGAAGAAGACTGGATATGGTTATGAAACTCCTCATTAATTCTTTAGCAAGTAGTCTTTAATTGACAAATAAACTTATGATAATCCTTATCATCATCATAATCCGTAAATAAACTCTTTATCTAATCTTTAACAATATGATGTTTGAACATAGTTTTTATAAAATAATAATATCAATAATAATAATAATCATCATAAGTGTTTTGTTAAGGTTATTCACAATCCCGTTTTAAATTAGAAAAATACGCTGGTTGTTATTGACAAAGAATTAAAAGATAATTTCAATTAATATAAGATTATTCATCAATAAAAATTTAAAGAAGATGGTTTTAAAAAGAAGTCAGGATTATTTACTAATTTTATTAATAAGAATAAAGTTATGAATGTTTATGGGCCTTTGCTGTTTTCAAAAAGAGGATAAACTAAATAATTGGATTATGATTATAAAGATGAGTAAGGTAACACTATTTCAAGGAAGTAGTTTTATGAAAGTTTTTTGAATTAATAAGTTAAAGAGCAGTTCAAAAAATCAACTATTAAGTCTAAAGAATTTAAAAGATCTAGTAGTGCTGTTACTCATAATAGGAGTAAAGGAAGTAATTAAATATTTTAATTATATTTTTTATTTATATTTATATTATTATTAATATTTTTATTTAAAATAATTATCTATATTTTATATTTAACTTTATTAACTTATTATTTAAATATTGTTATTTATTATTTTTTTTATTCTAAATAATTTTTTATTTCATTTTTTTTATATTAAAAATAATTATATTTTTATTTGTTTTAATAATTATATTTCAATAATAAAAAAAAATAGAAAAGAGTATCGAACAATAAGTGGATGAAATACGTTGTAAGATTTAAATAAATAAGGATTAAGCATTATAAGATTATGATTTATTAAAAAGAAACTAAGAGATTTAGAAGCTAAGCATTCTGGATTAGATAAATAAAAAGAAAACTAAATATGTGTATAATTAATATTACATTTTAGAGACTAAAACTGTTTCCTTGACAAACATCATCTTTATAAAGAAAACAATGATCACATAAATTCTTTCGAAAACAAATTTCGTTTGATGTTTATGAAAAAACCACAGTTGCATAAAAAAAACTAAATCGATACCAAAAATAATTTATACTTTTAGCACAAGTTATTTACAAGAGCACAAACTGCTAAGGCACTTTGAAACTTTATTTATTTAATCACTAATTAAATTTATATATCTTCAAATTTTATATTTTTTCTATAATAAATATACTTTATTTTATTGATAATCTTTATAAAATTATATTTGGCAAAGTATACTTTAATTTTCAGTATAAATAATGAATTAGAATTTATAATAGTAAGTTGAAAATTAAGATGTTTATTGAATTAATTCAGTAATGTTAATATTAATAATAATATCTTTAAAAATATATAATGATTATTTAGAAAGAAAAAAAAGAAGAAAAGATATAAAAAATAGATTATAATTAGTTTTCTTCTGGGGATTTAAATTCAGTATGAATAGAAATCATAAAGCAAAAAAAAAAATAAAACAAAGAAAATGTAAAATATAATGAAAAATTTTAGGTTATTGAAATAAAAACATCAGGACTAAATTTTAATTCTTTTTATTCTTTAAAAAAAAAAAAAGATTTTACATATTTATATAAAGCTGTAATTTAAATTTAATTTATAAAAATATTAGTTATAAATTAAATATTAAAATATTTGACTTCCTGAATAGCCATCTAAATTTATAATTATTAATAAAAATAAAAAATAAATAGAATTTTATGAAAAAATGTTAAATACGATTCTTGATATTGCAATTAGTTAATAAAATTATTAAAAAGGGTTGCTTAAAATTTTATTTTCTTTTCTTACTGTTGATTGTAATAATTTTATAAATATTATTAATAGAAAAATATATTTATAATTTTTAGTAAATTAATCATAAATTGAAATTATAACAAGAAATTTCAAATTATAAAGATTAAACTTCAGTAGAAAATAAAATAGAAATTGAAACTAAATCCATATCTGATTCTTTGAATTTTAAAAATTCTAATTTATAAATTTTAAATTATAAGATTTAACAAAATTAAGTTGATAAAAAAAATAGTTCATTTATATTTAATAAAAATAATGAGCAGTTTATATTGTAGAAATAAAAATAAATATTTAGTGAATAGAATTTAAATATAAAGAAATACGATCAAGAAAATAATTTAATAGATGATTTATTGAGAAAAATATAAAAATTTGATGAAAAATATTTATTAGATTAAAATACTGAAATTTAGATAAACTAATCATTTTTTAATTGATATTTTCAAATATTTTAAAATATGTTTGCTTCTTCATAAAAGAGATAATCTATTTATAATAAATCATTTTCTGCATCTTAAATAGACTAAAGTATGAAAAAAAGTAAAAACTAAAAAAAATTAGAATTAAAAGAAAAGTATTACGAATAAATGTATTTATTATTGCTTATAATATTTTAGTTTTATTAAATATGAATATGACTAAAATTGGTTTTAATTTTATGCCAAGATATAAAATAATAATTTGATTTTATATTCAAATAAACTTGATAATAAATTCAAAACATTAATAAGTTGCTATGGAGGAAACATATGAAAAAATAAAAAAAAAAATGTGATAGTAAATAAATAATAATAAATAAAAGGAATTGTGGCATAATTATGATTAAAAAAAAGTATTGATTAGTAATAATATTAAGAAAAAAGAATAATAATATATTGAATCAACTGAAGAATTTTAGAGTCTTTATAATTTAATAAAAAAGGCAACTTATGGAGAATTTACAGGTATAGAAAAATAGTTTATATATAAACCTATTGGAAAAATTTAAATTTAAAGTAATTATAATATTATAATTAAGTTGTAAAATGCTTGAACCTAAATAAAATTGATAAAATAAATGAAAACTCTTTGAAATCAATCTAAATTATTCACAGACCTTTAAAATTCTAATCAGACAATATAATTCTTGACCAACATTACTGGAATCAAAAATTCATTTTGTAAAAATTTATGAATAATTTATAATAAATAGTTAATAGTTAATGAAAAATAATTAATAATTAAAAATAATTTGATTATTAAAAATAATTAATTATAAGTCCAATATCTAACTAATATTTCACAATTCAATTTAGACTAATTATTACAAAGAATGTAGGATGGTTCAGTGAAGAAAAGATATAAAAAGTTTACGGTTAAAATGAAATATAAATAACAGACTTGATAAACAATTTCAATAATAAAAAACAAACTCTTTATTTAAAATTAAATCCTTACAATGACAACTAAATTCAATAATAAGAATATCCTGTTTTAAAAATTAGAATTAGAAATTTATCCGATATTACAAGCTGGTTTTCTCCTTAACCTTTTGATTATATAGAGCATTAATATCTTAATCCTGAAAATGTCAATAAGAATGAATTAAAAATGAGTTTTGATAGAATTAAAAGAATCAGAGCAAATTAAATCATCTGTCAAATGAAAATAGATGATATTTTCCGATTCAAGTATATTACTAAAAATTAGCTATATTTATATTTATATATTTATAATTTTAATATTTTCATATATTATTATTATTAAATTATTTAATAATATAGATATCCTCATTTTTCATATTCGATATTGTTATTTATAATAGTGTTCCTATTAATTTTTGATATGAATGATATAGTTGCTTTTATTTTTTAATGTATTTTGATTTTTTGCGTATATTAACATCCTTTTATATATGATAAAATAAACCAAAAAGTAGAATAGATATTTTTTAAGGAAACCTAAATAAATCCGAATTATTATGAACCTTTAGTTTACACAGTAATATAAACTGAAGCTATTGATAATTAATCTTTCAAAAAGATAAAAGAATAAATTCAAATGAAAACTAATTTGATACAGAAATATAAGTTTTTTAAGTCTGCCTTTATTAAACTAACAGAAACAATCTAAAATAATATAAATTTCATTGAGAAAATAAAAAATTTATTAACATGGCATAATCCATTAAAAACTTATTATTTTCTTCTGTTAATTTTCGTGAGTTATATTTTATTTTCAAGAATAAGTATAAGATTACTATTGATTTTTGGTTTTATAAGCAAATTTTATTACGGGTATTTTTTTTATTAAACAAACTTTAAAAAAAATAAAATTATTATAAAAACAGTTTATGATTATATCATAAAAACTCATTTAACTGAATTTTAACAAGAAGGTTGTATTAATCATTAATAATTGAAGAACAAATAAAAATACTTTGAAAAAATTTAATATTATATGGCAAGAATTTTAAATTTAAAAATCAATTAGGAGATTTTTAATTATAGTTAAGACAATATAAAACTTATTGAATATTTATCTACTTGTCAATAAAAATTGTTTGTTTCTAAAGATTTTTTTGATGTCTAATTGGAAAAATCTATTAATAAAAAAAATATTTAGTTTTTTACAAAATTTCAGAGATTTATTATGGCGATTTAAAATTATATTTATAATATTCCCAGTGATTATTTCAGACTAATTAATCCTCAAAAATAATTCATTAAAAAATAATGAAAATATATATTTTTATTACATAAATATATCTAAAAATGATAAAAAATTAGTATAATTATTAAGACTTTTTTCTTTATCTAAAATAATTGAATTGGCAAACTTATGAAGTATTTTTAGAATTAAATTAGTTAGTTGTTTTAGTTGATTATTATCCTAAATCATAATTTCATTTCCTTATGTTGCCAAAAAATAGAGACATAAATAATTTAACCTAAGCTAATGAAAATGATTTGGAAATGTTTAGAAATAAATTTGAATTAGCCTAAGATTTAATTAATAATTTAGTACTTTTGGATTAATAATTTATTATTTAATAAGATTTATATCCTTTTAAAAAATTTTGTTTAAATAATTAAGGACTTTAAGTTTTTGCAATTTCTTCTAAATTTTTAGAAAAATATGATTTAAATGAAGAAAATTTAATAAAATAAAATTTTATGAAATATAATACTGAAGAATAAGAAGAGTAAATATTTTAATTGGATGAAAATAGTTTAAGTAAATTAGGATAAACAGTATGTAATAAAGATAATTTGATAAAATATTAATGCAAAGAATAAAAATAAAGTAATTAAAAAATAGGATTAAATAAAAATAAAAGTTTATACTTGTAATAATAATTGCTGAAATAAGAAGATAAAATATAAGAAATTTAGATAAAATTAAATGAATATAAATATGGATTTTAAATAGGATATCATAAACATCCTTCATTAAAATTAATTCATTTGCATATTATATCTAAAGATTTCAGTAGCAAAGGACTAAAAAGGCCTAGTCATTGGTTATCTTTTAATGATTTACAGTTTTTCATGCCTATTTAATTAGTCATAGAAACCTTAGAAAACAAACTTAAAATAAATTTGGATCTAGCTCAATTACATTATGCATATCAAACAAAAGAATTAACTTGTCCATTATGCAATTAAAAATTCGAAAGGCATCTAGATCAAATAAAGAAACACTATTCAAATTGCATTAATTATAAATAATGATTTATAATAATAAATAATTATAAAATGAAGGATTAATAACTATAAATAATAAAAAATGAAGCTATAATAACTACAAATATTAATAATATTAACCTTAATATAAAATAATAAAGGGTTAAAAGAATACGACTCCAAACCATTTTCGATCGTTGACGTATATGTGAACTCCCCTGTAGTAGACGCAATAGACCTTAAAGAATAAATGAGAAGACGAAGAATTTAAAGATAAATGATAAGAAACATGGAACAAAAATTATAATTGGATAAAGGAGCATTTGAGTAATTAACTAGTATCCAGAATGCTTAGATTCAGAAACTAGGAGAATTAGTGAAGATGAATGAATATTATAGTGATAAGAAGGGTAATAATAATTTTAGGGTGGAGTTGGATAAAGATATTTAGGAAATCAGAGATAAGGATTTTAAGATCTAAAGCTAGATCGAGGGAATGACTGATCCTTATGATTATTAGGAGGGAGATAAAACTTTAGTTGAAAATCTAGATTATAATTAGAATAGGTATAAAGTACATAATTATAATGATGTTGTTGATCAGATTTATGCATGATTATATTAATATCATTTAAATATTTATTCTAGTTTTATTTAAAATTTAATTATTACAATCATAATCATTAAAATAATTATTATCATTTATAAAAATTACGATAATAAAAATAATGAAAAAATAATAAAAATCATTTATAAAGAATCTTTTTAGTACTCCTCTTCTAAAAAGTATTAGGATACTAATATGGATTTTGAGTAGTTTTAGGAGTAGCTAGTCTCTAAGTTAGCTTAGTTTAAATTTGGAAATTAATATTATCTCTTTCCATTTATTTAGAATTGCGGAAATACTGGGAAATCTAGAAGTAATCTGGCCTTACTCCATTAGAATCATCAGTAATATATTTCTCATATGTTCTTAAATCTTACACATATTTGTAGTCAAAGTTTGTTTTGTTAAATCTGCTTAAACCCCCTTCGTTTACTCTATTTATGTTATTTTATAGAAATTACATTATATAGTTATCTCGACCTGACCCATCCGAATGATAGAATATTGTTTTTGCATCTATTAATGGTTTGTCGTTTTTTTTCTCGTTTCTTCTTATTATAAATTTACCTATCAGTTTTTATCAATATTATTATTATTATAATCATCTTTTTTATCATTATTGATATTATTTTTAATATTTTTCTCATATTTATTTATTTATTATTTTTCTATTTTTTAATATTTTTATTAATTATTATTCTCACTTATTTATCATTAATGTTTATTTTTATTAATTATTAATGTCATTTAAAAATTTTATATTGTTATAAATTTTGATAATAAAAATAAAAAACATTCATAAATTTTTTATTTAATAATTATACATAAATATTTACCTCCTGTAAAAGATCTGACTTGATTAAACTTGGTTAATCCTCCATCATTTATCTTAATATAATAATCCCTTCCAGTTCCATTAGATAAGTATTATTGAGTTTTAGGCTCAATTGGAAAGTTTTTAGGTTTATCCATTAATAGTTATTTTAATAATATAATAAGTAAAAAAATTAAAAATATAACAGTAGACATAAATATATTAAAAGAATATAACAAGATCAGCTTTTTAAAATCTTCAGAAATAGAGTGGAAAGATTTCTTTGCACATTCAAAACTAAACACCAAAGCCTATTAATCCAACTCGAATAATGAGAATTAAAGAGATCAAGTCTTTATTCTTTTATAGTATAAAAACCAAAGGGTCATTAAGATAATGTTTATGAATATGATTTTGAACAAAGATGACAATCACAATCATTACGATTCCCTCTGCCTAGCTAAACTGCTAAACAAATATCAGGAAGTGCTGATAAAATATTCATCTAAAGTTTATGTTATTTCTTCCCGTTTCTTATATTTCTTAATGGCTTTATCTCATTTTTCTACTTACGGATCAACTTAAATGGCTTAAAAATAGATGGTTTATTTTGATCTTAGATTTTATCTTAATCTTGTTCCATTTTCTTGATCAGGATCTTTGAACTTTCTATAGTTTCTTCTTCAAAATTTTCATTTATATTTTATGAGGATTCGAATGTGCTTTTGTCAGAATTTATAATTGAATTTTAACTTAAATTATCCTTTTCAATACTTTTACACTTTTTTATTATTACTGGATGGTTCGCTTCAATAAAACAAAAAGATTATTACAATTGAAAATTATCGGACTAAGTTAATTTAACATTAGAATTAACATTAAAAAAATCATTGATTCTGATAATTTATCCATTTATTATAATCTTTGTAGTTTTGGTGATATCTCCTGAGATGTTTTTGTGCCAATGGGATTAAACTGTCGGTTCTTATTTTATAATAGTGGGAAATTATTCTAAAATTATTTAAGTGCTCGACTCAATGTTTATTTTCTCAAAAGTAAAATCTTGTTTGCTTTCTTTTATACTGTCATACTAGTGGGTTTTACAAGGGGTGTAGGTAAGGGCGCTCATTCTTTTATATTCTTAACTTTAATTCTTTTACTTTTCAAAATTTATAATTATTATATCATATTTCTATTAAATACTTTATATGTAAGAATTATACTTATCTTTATTATAATCATTCGTATTATAAAATATATATTATTCTCTATCTATTTATTATTATTATATACTAATTTATTCTCATTATTATATATTATATTATATTTGTAGTTATAATTTATTTTATTTATAAATTCATTAATAATATATAAAAATTAAAATTATCAAAATGAGTACTATAAAGCCTGTAAAGTGTGAAGTATAAAACATAGGAAATTTAATAAAAGGGAGTAAGAAAGTATATATTTGGGAATTTTATTTAGATGATGAGTTTTATAGTATTTAAATGGAATTTAGTTTAATCACCAGAAAAAGAAAGATATTAATAAATGGTAGATTAAAATATGAATAAACAAAGTAATAATTATATTTAATTTATAGTCTAGAATCTGTATTTTAATATCCTTTTTCTTTAAAGGAAAATAACATAAATATTATTCAATCAGGAGATTCTCATATTGATTTAAGGATTAATAACAATGTTTATCAACATCTTTATAATTTATGTATTTAAAATTATTTATTTTAGAAAAATAATAGCAAGAGTTTTGATTTGAAGATGATGATGTTAATGATGAGAAAGACTAAAAATAGAATGATATTATAGGCAATTTTAAATAAAGTTAAATTCAAATAAAATTTAATAAAAATAAAATACCAATTCAAAATTTACCTGAATAATAAGATAAAGATAAAAGAAAATCTTTGTTTAATGATAATGCATCAAAATAACTTAGAATCAATTTCAATAATAATAATCTTTAAAAAAAAATGTCTTTATAAATTCAAAAAAAAGATGATTTTTTGAATGATTTTGATTTTTAAAATTAGAAAAATTAAAGCAATTAAAACATATTCAATTTTGATAGTAATAATAATAATAAAAACAATAATTAAAATGATAATCTAATAGACATGGATTTTGATGAAAAAAATGAATATGATTAAAATCCTTAAAATTAAATAAAAGAATAAAAAATTAATTTTGAAATAAATAATCGTAAATAATATTTTTTATTTTTAAAGTTGATAGTATATTTGATTAAAATTCAATATAAAACATTGAATAATAAAGGAAATAATAAATATTATTGAATGTTTTTGAATAAAAAAATGATAAGTTTGATTTTTAATTTAAAAATATTTAAAACAGTAATTTAGAAGAAAATAAATAATAAAATAATAATTATATAAGTTAAATATAATAATTTGATTTTAATAATTGTTTTTAAAATGAGTTAACTTAGAATATATTTGATTAATTTTAAACAATTTAACCTTAAATATAAAATTAAAATTAATTTATAAATGATTGGTAAAAATAAGATAAAAATAATGATAAATAATAAATAAAGATAGTATATAATGATGAATCAAAAAAATCAAAAAAGGAAGAAAAAAAAGTAATTATAATATTAGTTTATTATAGAAAATAGATTTGTGGGATATTAATTTTATAGATCAACCTGTTTAAAGTATATTATTAATTATAATTAATTAGATAATCTTTAATAAAATAAAATTCCATAATAATTGAAATAAATTGAATAAACCCCATTTGATTTTTGATAATTTAATATTAAATATTATAAAATAATAATAAAAATTATTTATGTATGAAAAAGTTTTTATCATAAAAATATAAATTTAAAATATAATATAATGAAGAGAAAAACAAGTAATCATGAACCAAAAATAGATAAATTATATGATTATTTAGAAGAAATAAGAACCATGCAAATTTACACTGAAGAAAACTTAATAAGAATTTATTAAAATGATAAAAAACTGAAATTAAACAAAGAATAATATTTAGATGATTAAAATATAGACATAATAGAAATCCAACTAAATTAATAAAAATCTCAATACATAAATAACAAAAATTATTATTGGAATATTCCTATTGGTTACACAATTTTAGAATGAGTTGGACAATATTATACATTAAGAAGAGGATTATGAGTATTTTACGAATTTAAAGATAATTATTTAGAAATGTTGTAAGAAGAAAATAGATAGAATATAGATTAAATAGAATTGAAAATTGTGAACAGAATTTTTAAGAGTATTTAACAAGCTCTAGAAAATAACTATTGTATTAGAATAGTGAAAATAAAAAGTCATCATAATTATAGATGCATGATTAGTTATAGCTTGGAATTTAAAGGATGGACTATTAGTAGTATTAGTTATTCTATTTTTATCAGGAATATTTAAGATCTTATTGCTTACTAATAATCAAATAATTGTTAGGTTCTTTTACTCGTTTCTATTTATTAAACATGGATTAAATATTTCAATTAGCTTAATTCCTATCTTTAATAATAATTTTTATAGTTTTTTAATCATAAAACTTTGATTGGATATTTCATCTCTAATAAAGTTTAAAATTAGTTTTTTATAAATAGTAGTAATAATATTAACAATAATATAAATAATAATAATGATAATAGTGATAAATGCATTTTTTATGCAATAGTAGATCACTTATAAAAAAACAGCTATTTAGATTTCGATAAAGCTTATGAAATAATGGATTAAATATAATTAGAAAGAGTTGAATGCTAAATAATAGACAACTTAAATGATATGGATAATATAATTCATTTTTTAAAGAAAACATTAAGTAAAACAAGAGGATAAAGTATTGAAGATGGAGGAGAAGGCTAATTATTATTTATAGAAGCAGAAGATATTCATAGAATTTCAAGACTATAATTAATTTAGTTGAAAGTAAAAACATTGGATTATAAAATATTAGATAATATGAAGTAGAGAATGAAATATTAGATTTGGTATTAGTAAGATTAGTAATAAGATTTTAAAAGTTATTTATTCAATACTACTAGTTATTATCAGGCTTTTTAGTCTGATGAATATTATTTAGAAATTTAAAAAAGAATTATGAAATTATATTTATAACTTACCAAAAACAAATCATTAAATTTAGATGAATTGTTTGGTTTTTTGTTAAGAAGTGCCATATAAAATGATTTAACATAAAATAAATAAATATGAATCGATTTTAATTAAATTGACAGTGATTGTTTACTTAATCATATTCAAAAAACCGATATTTTAGAAAAAGGGAAAAAAAAATAGTTTAGGTTGGTTTTTATTTCTCCTTATCTATTTTTTACTTAGATCTTTTTATAAGAAATTAAAAATTTAGTTGATTCTTAAAGTTTCATGGAAAATTGGACGGAAAAATTTAATATTAATTAAAGTTATTAATTGATATTTTTGAATGAATTTCCTTAAATCAATATTGAAAATATCTATAATATTTAATCAAATACATTTTTTGTTTTGATAGGATATTCTTAATAATAAATCAAATATATGATTGAAAATTATTAATTTATTATTTAAAATTAGAAATTTAATTAAAATAAATAATTATAAAATCAAAATTTCATTAATTTAAATGATCATTTTTAAAATTATGTTTAATAATATGATTAATTTTTATTATTTTTAGAATAAAATCTTAAGTTAAATTATGAAATTATAAGTGATTTTTATCCAAATTATTCTGATTACAATATTAAATAACAAAAATTAAAATTAATATAAAAAAATCATATTATAAAATTACTAGATAAAACTATGAATAAATTTAATAATAATGATTAAAAAATTAATTAAAAAATAAAAAAGATAGAAGGAAATATTAAAAATAAAGATAAAAATATCAATAATAACAACAAAATAAAAAATATAATAATTTTCGTGTTTATAGGAATACCTGCTATGGGAAAAACAACTTTAATAAAAAATTCAGTAACTGAATTATAAAGTAGAAATATAAATATTGAAATAATATCATCTGATGAAATTCGTAAAAATTGTATGGAAATATATAAGTAGAATTCATCTTCTTATTAAAAAGACGACGAAGATTATTTGTTTGAAAAAACTTAACAAGCAGCTTTAGAAGTGTACGATGAAAAAATAAGGGAATATTTTGATCGTATAAATAATTCAAAGAGTACAAAAAATATACTGTTTTTAGACAAAAATTATATTCCTTTCAACCTAAATAATTTAAAATAAATAATAATGTAAAAGAAGGAAAATATGAATTTAAAGTTAATAGGAATAATACCTGAATGTTAAAATAAATTCAAAAACAATTATTTAAAACACGAGTATCCTTTTTCAATGAATCTTCTTTTAAATTGCATTTAAAGGGCAATTAATAGAAAATAGCATTAGACTTTATAAGGTACAAATGCAAAAATATGTAGTGTGATTTGTTTATTTTTCAGTTTCTTTAAAAACTTCAATATTAAAAGTTATTCGCTTACTTAATATGGAATTGATCATGTTATTTACTAGAAATTTACAGAAGAATAAAATTTTGATGATTAGATAGTATTATAATATTTGTGCTAGATTCTTAATGAAATAAAGCCTAGTAAAAATTTATTGCAAGATAATTTAATTAATCAGTTCATCAATTATTTATCTACTATTGATTACTAAATTCAAGATTTAAATTATTCAGATATTTTTTTAAATAATATAATAAAATATGTTAATCTATTTTTTTGATAATAATATATATATAAACCATATAAATTATCATTTTTAAATTTCTTTTAATATATTTTATTAGATTTATTCTATCTATTATTCTATTTCATGTATTTCTAATGAGTCTTCATCTTCTTATAAAAAACTATAACTTTGCTATTAACTATTATTATTTTATAGCAAAACTTATGAATTTATAATAGAGCTCTAATGCTGAATTAAATTTTATAATTTTTAAGAATTAATTTATAAATTTTATTGTTTTATTTCTTCAATCTCTTTATTCTTTAAATCTACTAATTTTCTTAACTAAATTTAAATTAATAAATACTTCTTTGACATTTTCTTAAAGTTAATTTTTTTATATTTAAAATTCTGTAAACAAATATTCATTTTTTTGTTTTTCTTATTTACATAATCCTTTCATATTTTTATGTTTGAGTTTTAATTTATCGATAATTTTTTATTGTTGTTATAATTAAAATTCAATTTATTCCTTTTCTTCTTTTTACTTTAAATTTGTGAGTATTTCATTATCCAATTATTCCTTCATATTTATAATTTATATTTTCATATCTTAATTATCTAAATTTAATTTATTTTTAAATAACTTATCATTATTCAAGATTAACTCATTTTCATTTAATTATATTTCTTATAAAATTTTTTCTAGTTAATTTTGAATATTTCTAAAATTAAATTAATTAATTACTCTGTAATATTTTAATCTCTTAAGTATTATTAAATATCTAATTTTTTATTTAATTGCTAATTTAAACTTGATATATTTGCAAAACATTTTTCTATTGTTTACTTTACCAAAGTTTCTTTGGTGAGTTGTTTAAGTTCTAAATCTATTAATTTTTCTTTGATATATTCCATTGACTAATTTGATTAGTTTTTTATTTCCTAAATCAATTTTTTATAATTTTAAATTTCTCTATAAATTTATTTTATTTAAATACTCTTTTAAGGAATAATTTATAGTATTTAATTGATTAATTTAGTAATTTTTATCTTATTTTTCAAATTCAAATTCTTATTTTTCTTTATCTTTTTCCAATATAATTTATTTTTATTTAATAGTTTTCAATTATTCTTAACTTAATTTGTTATTAAGCATGTTATTTTTGGATTGTAACTCTTTAACCTTTAATTATAAAACTCTATATTATTAAATTTTTTTTACCTTAGTTCTTAATAATTTATATTTAAATCTAAATATTTTAAACTGTCATTATTTTAATTAACTTTATGTGATTTTTGTAATTCACTTAAATTAAAATAATCTTCAAGATGTTCTTATTAAATTTATTAATTATATTTCGGTTCTTCAAAAAATATTTTTAAACTAGATCTATTACTTGTATTAGTATTTAAAATCATATAAAAAAATAAATTATTTGGAAAGTAAAATAAAAATATAGTAATATAGAAAAATAGAAAAAATAAAATATAAATTGATAAAAATATATAGAAAAAAAATTAAAAATATAATAGAAATAAAAATTTAATAATAAATAAAATTAAGGATTAAATGAGACATATTTTACTATTAGTAATACTACTAATTTCAGAACATAACTAAAAAATAATAGATAGATCATCATATTCTGACATCAACAAAGTTTAAACAAAGCACTTAAATTTGTCTTTGGAAGTAGATTTCAATAACAAAGAAGTGTTTGGACACGTCTAACTCAACATGTAGAGACATTAAAATGTATCTTATGTAGATCTTGACATGATCGGAATTGAAATTTAAACTATCTAATAATACATAAACAAATAAAAAGTGGAACTTAAATATAATATTGACACTCCTCATGAGATATTAGGAAGTAGATTGAGAGTATTCATAGTTTAATCTGACTTTAAATAAGAATCTGATTCTTTAATACTCATTATTTATTATAAAACATTAAATAATAAGGATTAGAGGAGTATTAATTGGCTAGAACCCTCTTAAGTATAAAAAATATTACAATTAATATTACTAATAAACTATAAATATTATATAAATATTTTGTGAATATAATAAAATAAGTATAATAAAAATATAAATATAATAAAAATATGTAATAAATGTTTATTTATATATAATATAAATGTAATATAAATAATAAGATGAATATAATATAAAAAATGAATATAAATAATAATAAAAATAGACTTCAGGTAAATTGCTACCATACATGTTTACTTAATGTGAATCAATAAACTGCCGTTCATTAATCCCTCTCCAAGACAGCCCATCGTCTAAACTAACTTACACAGCTTAAATAATAGCCTCATAAAATTTCAACGTACAAATGTCAGCTTACCTTTAATCATCGAGCCCTCTGTCTAACAATAAAACCCTCTATCACTTCAACTAACCCATCCCAATACCTTCATACTTAATTGCCCTAGCAGTCGGAGACTTCCATTATCAGAAAATAGGCAAAAGAACTGGAGTCATTGCGGAAAAATAATAATTGTAATAAGCTGCTTAATGTTTAAGTGATTTGGATCTATTTTTGGATAAGGCTGAAGATGTATTTGGAGAGTATAGTTGGGCTAATTATACTATTTTAGTCTTGCCACCTAGTTTTCCATTTGGAGGTATGGAAAATCCATTTATGACTTTTGCTAGTCCTACTATTATTACTGAAGATAAATAGTAAGTTTTTGTTGCTATTCATGAAATCATGCATAGTTGGTTCGGAAATTAAGTCACTATGAGGAATTGGACTGATTTCTGGCTTAATGAAGGTAAAATCAAATTATTATTATTATTATTATTTCAAATAGAATAATTATTATAAATTATTACAATTATTATTAAACATTATAATTATATCTAAAAAATATCATTATTATTTATATAAAAATATGAAAATATTTAATAATAAATAATTCTTTATATATAATAGGTTTTACAGTATTTGCTGAAAGAACAGTAAGTGGTCTTTTATTTGGTTCAGACTTCCGCAAAATTCAAAGCCAAATAGGTCTAGTAGGTCTAACTTAAGATGAAACTAACTTTGGGCTAAATAACTCCTATTCGTCCCTTACTCCTCAATTGGGTTTCGATAATCCAGATAACGCATTTTCTGAAGTACCTTACGAAAAAGGCTATTTTTTCCTAAACTATCTTTCTTCTATTATTGGAAATGATATGATGATAAAATTTCTTAACATATATACTGTCACATTCAAATTCCAATCTATTTCAGTTTAAGATTTCCTTGATTTATTTAGATCTTATTGTGCTGAAAATTAATTAGATATTAGTTAAGTTGATTGGGACTAATGGATAAAACGACCTGGTCTTCCCCCCATTTTACCGAACATGACTACCTAAATTTATGAAGATGCAATGGATTTGGCTCAATAATATTTAGAGAAATAATAAAATATAAATACTTAATTATTTGATACTTTCTTTTCAAGTGTTAAAGTATTATTTATAAATAGAATATTGGATAATTGTGATAATGTGGATGATATATTGAGTGTGGTAGAGAGAATCGATAATGATTATTAAATTGGATAGAGTAATGATCCTGAAATAAAATGTGCTTGGTAATAATTAGCAATCAAGAGTTTGTATTTCAGTCAATAGAGTAATACTTTAGAGAATATTGATTAGTTTATGAGCAATTAGGGAAGAATGAAATATTTGAAGCCTATTTATAAAGGTTTAATGGATACCAAGGATCTTAAATATATTTAATTTGCTAAAGATTTGTTTGAAAAAAATAGAAACTTTTATCATCCGCTTGCTATCTAGTAGGTTTAGGCTATAGTTTATCCTAATAATAAAAAGTTAAAAAAGAGTTTCTTATCTTTTATTGAAATTTGAGTTTACTTATGAATTCTGTTTTAAAATTTAATTCTTATTTATATATATAATATTTTTTATAAAAAATATAATTTATTAAAAATTTTTGTTATAAATATATCATAAAAAATAATCTGGAGGTCTATTTTAAACTTAAGGTTAATTTAAATTAGGAGCTGGATCATAATTTATGTACGAGAAATTTCCATTATCATTTATTTCCATTATTGAGGCTTAATTACCACATCGATAGCAATAATTTGGAGCACTAAATAGAGTTACTACTTTTTAATTGTGTGTTTCTTTAAAACCCTATTATTATAACAATATGCATATATCAGAATTAATAAAATGAAAATAATATTGATAATTATAATAATAATAATGATATTAATATAGATAAATTACTGAAAAATATATTGAATATAATAAAAATATTTTACATCCATGACTAATTGATGCGCTCTGCAAATCATCAAAAGTTTATTTTAATGCAGAAACTAATTGGTGATATCCATTCCCCAAGTATAGCCAGCCCCTCTACTACTTACTCCCCAACCCTTCTTGATCTCGTCAGGATCACTCCATAACAAATCACAAATCGGCCCTTCAAAAGGTATATTGACTTTTCTATCCAATTTCCTTATTGCATCCAAATTCTGCAATTTCGGACTTAATCCTCCATGAATACAAAAAAACTAATTATCAATTA
>Ga0315908_10001286_pt1 | contig 18939 bp, 17 predicted proteins | sample LakEriMetagenome_12_FD_203520 | JGI IMG/M metagenome (GOLD analysis project Ga0315908, IMG submission 203520) | Freshwater fungal communities from buoy surface, Lake Erie, Ohio, United States - Buoy 4 MA124 | ecosystem: Environmental > Aquatic > Freshwater > Lake > Lake biofilm | place: USA... | reverse complement strand
CGTTTGGTCCACCGTTCAAATGCGCTGGGATGGACTTCAACAATTGAAATCCATTGTTGGTGAAGGATTAAAACATGAAGTTCATGGCTCTTGGGATTTATTTCGACATTCAGAAAAAGAGATTGAAGCAAAAGTTATTTCAGAACTTCCCTACCTGAACACAAAAATAAAGGAAATCACAGGTCACGACGAAGTCTTTTCAATGGACAATCAAGTTTCATCAACATTTGGTTTTCAAGGGATTGCATCAAGTTGCTTCAACCGATTAGAAGGTCAAATAGACTCCGGCAACATGATGCATTGCTTACAACAAAAGGCCATCGAAGCCAATATCTTGACACTCTTTGGAATTTCCATCATCGCCCTTCAATCTGCACTTTACAATGTTCAACTGCAAACCTCTGTTGGATTTCTTACCGCTGGAAAAGTATTGATCTGCACCAATGGATTTGCAAAACAATTTTTACCGCAACACGACATTCAACCGGCCAGAGCTCAAGTTTTAGTCACGAGTCCAATCGATGGTCTTAAACTCAAAGGGACCTTCCATTATCAAAGTGGTTATTACTATTTCCGAAATATTGGTGATCGTGTGCTCATCGGTGGTGGACGCAACTTAAATTTTGAAGGTGAGACAAGCACCGAATTTGCCAATACCGCGCAAATAACCACTGCCTTGAAAGACATGCTTTCAACAGTTGTCCTGCCGAATACTGAATTTTCGATCCAATACGAATGGGCTGGAATCATGGGCGTAGGAAAAACAAAATCGCCAATTATAGACAAGATAGATCAACACATTGGTGTTGGTGTACGTATGGGAGGAATGGGTATAGCGATTGGCAGCCTTGTCGGTCAAGAACTTGCTGAATTATTCTCTTGAGAATGGTCCCTTAAAAATGCTACTTTTGCACAAAATAATTTGAAATGAAAAATACTGCACTTACAGACGTACACATCGCACTCGGAGCTAAAATGGTTCCTTTTGCTGGTTACAATATGCCCGTTCAATACGAAGGTGTAAATGCCGAACATGAAACCGTGCGCAATGGCGTTGGTGTGTTTGATGTTTCACACATGGGTGAATTTCTATTGAAAGGACCCAATGCACTTGCATTGATTCAAAAATTTGCTTCCAATGATGCTTCTGTGTTGTTCGACGGAAAAGCGCAGTACAGCTGCATGCCTAACGGGAAAGGAGGAATTGTTGATGACCTTATTATTTACCGCGTCAATGCTGAAGAGTATTTTATCGTTGTGAATGCGTCAAACATTGAAAAGGATTGGAATTGGATGAGTTCACACAACGACATGGGTGTTGAGATGCACAATCTTTCAGATGACTATTCTCTTTTGGCCATCCAAGGACCCAAGGCTGCAGAAGCGATGCAGGCACTTACTGATGTTGACTTAAAGAACATGGTGTATTACACATTCACACATGGAACATTTGCTGGAATTGAGAATGTGATGATTTCTGCGACTGGTTATACGGGTTCTGGAGGTTTTGAAATTTATGTAAAGAATGCTGATGTGAAGCAGGTGTGGGATAAAGTTTTTGAAGCAGGCGCATCGTTTGGAATTAAGCCGATAGGATTGGCAGCACGAGATACACTTCGTTTGGAGATGGGATTCTGCTTGTATGGTAATGACATCGACGATACCACTTCACCATTGGAAGCTGGACTTGGATGGATTACAAAATTCACCAAAGATTTTGTCGATTCAGATTTCTTGAAAAATCAAAAAGAAACTGGAGTAACACGTAAACTTGTTGCTTTTGAAATGGTTGACCGAGGAATTCCAAGGCATGACTACCCTATTCTTGATGCTTCAGGAACTGTTATCGGTAAAGTAACATCTGGAACGATGTCACCATCCATGAAGCTTGGAATTGGCTTGGGATATGTGACCGTTGATCATTCAACACTTGACTCAGAAGTCTTTGTTGAAATTCGTGAAAAAGGGGTGAAAGCGAAGGTGGTTAAATTGCCTTTCTATAAAAAGTAATAAAATAGCTTAATCATACATCAAGGGCTTGGGTTTGACTCAAGCCTTTTTTATGCTTGAACTTCTGTACTTTTTGGTACACGGAATAACAGAATCAATCCTATCACAAAGAAACCAACAAGTGCGAGAACTGACGTGCGAATGTCTGCAAATGACTCGATAAGTCCAAAAGAGAAAGTACCGATTGCCAGTCCAATCTTTTCACTTACGTCAAAGAAGCTAAAGTACGATGCATTGTCGTCGGTTTCTGGCAACATCTTGGAATACGTTGATCGAGCTAGCGATTGAATTCCTCCCATCACCAATCCTACAACACCGGCTGCAATGTAAAATTGCCAAGGTTTATAGACGACAAAATAAACATACACACAGAGAAGTATCCATACACATATCGCTAAAGCCAATCCTTTCAAGTTCCCCACTCGTGAAGCCAACTTAGAAAAAAGAAACGATCCGAGCATACCGACGAATTGAATAATCAAGATACTGACAATTAAATCCTGGGTTTTGATGCCAACGATTTCCTTGTTGGCAAATGCCGTGGCCATAATCATCACCGTCTGAACCGCCATATTGAACATGAAGTAACTTGCCAGGTAGCGTTTCAAGGCCACACGTGAACGGATATCAAGCCACACTTTCTTTAACTCACGAAATCCACTACTCAACAAATGTCCTTTTTCACCTTTTTGTGGTGTCACAGCCGGAAGACGTCTAAACGTATAAAATGCGAATGAAATCCACCACAATCCAACCAATGGAAAGGCATACTTGATGGGCATGACTTTAGTGAACTGTGTCAATACAAGAATGATAATCAACAAAATAGAACTACCAAGGTAGCCCATTGAAAAGCCGCGAGCACTGATTTTGTTGTGGTCTTGTGGCTCGGCAATTTCCGGAAGATAGGAGTTGTAATACACCAAACTTCCCCAATATCCGATACTTGCAAAGAACAAAGGCAAAATGGTCAGACCAATCGCATACGGCGTATAATCGACTCCTCCATTGCTTGGATTGAAGAAGTAGAGCAATCCACTTGAAATGGCACCCATGAAGCAGAAAAACTGAAGAAAACGTTTCTTTTTGCCTGAATAATCTGCCATCCCAGATAATAAAGGAGTTGAGAAAGCAACAACGAGGTAAGAAATCGAAACAAGGTAGGCGTAGAACTCTGTGTTTTTGAAGTGCATTCCAAAAAAAGAAACTGTATCATAAACGGTCCTTCCGGTTTCCTCATCCTTGATACTCGTCAATTTCTCAAACATGATTGGAAAAATTGCCGAGCTGATAATCAATGGATAAACGGAGTTTGCCCAATCATAAAATACCCAACCTCGAATCGTACTTTTATCACCTTTCATTGCTTTCAATTATTCAATCCCATCAACATACGGCTGTAAATATAGAAAATCAGGTGTAAGTTGACCAACAAAATTTGTTTCGCTACCCCTAGCAATGATCGCATCCGGATCTTCAACAAGTAATGCTGGAAGAATATGCTTCATCAGTTCGTTTCCAAAATCTTCAGAAGCATCTTTTGGTAATTCACATGGTAAATTATCCACAGCCATCACCGCGATGACACCTTCTTTCTTGAAATCATCTTCTTCTCCTGTTTTTGGATTATATCCATAGATAGGGTCTGCGATCTTACTCGGACGAATGGTCGAGGCGATTGGTCCAGCGATGTCGCACGAAATATCAGCGACCACAGAAAGTCGACAGTTGTCTGCTTTCAAATTGTCGGCTGTGATGATGTTCGGAGAACGGTTGCTCCAAAAATGACATGGAATATATACATCAGCAACAGATAGATAACGTGCAAATGTCGATTTATACAATTCTGGTGATGAGTAGAATGTGGCTTTGTCAAATGCTGTCCCGTCTTTCGGGGCATAATAATCTTCGAGTTCGAGATGTGTAAAAACTGCCTCATTGAAATTATTCGCAAGGAATTCTTCGGGTGAAACTTCTTTAATTGGCAATTGATCTACAATTTCTCGTGCACCATGCCCCACTCTTCCGAATCCAGTCAAAACGATGCGCATATCAGACCCAGCAATGATTTTTTTCATTTCCTGTTCCATCTCAACACGGTCAGCACATGTGTGTGCCGGTTTCAAATCAAAGGTGCCATGCTTTAAACCATAAGTTCTAAAGGCATTGTAAGTCCCAACAATTCCTGCATATCTTCCGAAACCAATAACACGTTTGTTTTGCTTGTTCTTCAATACCTCATAGTCGACCAAGCGAATTCTTTTATCCAGAATTGCACGCAGTAAATCTCTGTTGTAGGGTTGCTTTTTAATGGTGTGTGAAAAGAACAAGAATGTTTTGTTCGGAATGAGGTCTTCAATCTTTACCTCTTTCACACCCATAATGATGTCACATTCAGATAAATCATCCACCAACTTCAATCCTGCAACTTCGTACTCTTCATCTTTAAACGCTCGAATTGGGCTACGCTGAACAATGATTTCTAAATTTTGAAATCTCGACTGTGCTGCCTTACATTGCTCTGGTGTCATTGGGACACGGTGATCAGGCGGAACTTTCCCTTCCTTAATCAATCCTATCTTAATTTTGCTCATACGTTAAATCGGTTGTTTTAATAAAAAGGAATCAATGAATTCCCGCACACATCCATCTCCACCTTTTTTCGTTAGGATGACATCTACATTCGTTTTCACATTCGGAACGGCATCAGCTGGACAAGCTGAGAACCCTACAGCACGGATCATTTCCAAGTCATTGATGTCATCACCAATCACTGCCACATTTTCGAATGCGAGTCCTAGCTTCTCACAGAGCTGCGTCAATACCTCCATCTTAGGTTGACGCGTGACCTCACAGTGCTGGATGCCCAACATTTTACAGCGGGAATTGACTACACCTTGCATAAATCCAGAAGAAATCACAGCAATTTGAAACTCCATTTTTACCAAATGTTGAATCGCCATACCATCCTTCGTGTTGTACTTTTTAATGTGGTCTCCATTTTCAGTGAAGTACATTCCACCGTCAGTCATTACCCCATCGACATCCAAAACCAACAAGCTGATTTTGTTCAACTTCTTGTTCCACAAGTCAGTACGAAACATCGGTTTAAACAACAGGGACATGAGATCTACGTTGTATTCTTCACAAACGGCCTCGAGATCATAGAGCGTCAATTCATGCACATCATCAACATCTAAGTCATCCAAAAATTGATTGTACTTGATTCCGAACTTTGTGCAAAGTCCTTTGATGTTTTGTTCTAATAGCATGATTATACGATATTATAGCCAACGCTTGCGGCGACCGCGCGCAATTGACCGAGTAATTCTGAAAATTCAGCGTGATTCAATTGCTGAGAAGCATCAGACTTTGCCACACTAGGATCGGGATGCACCTCAATCAGCAATCCATCAACACCCATTGCAACACAGGCTTTTGACAACGATGGAACACCATACGCATACCCCATCGCGTGCGAAGGATCAAGAATCACAGGTAAATTTGTGTATTCCTTCATCCAGGCAACGCCGCATAAATCCAAAGTAAATCGTGTCGCTGTCTCGAAAGTTCGAAGTCCACGCTCACAAAGAATCACATTTTCATTTCCTCCAGAAAGAACAAATTCAGCCGCCTGAACAAATTCCTGTACAGTTGTTCCGAATCCTCTTTTGATCAGTACTGGCTTGTTGATCTTCGAACAAGCACGAAGGATTCCTTGGTCATACATGGCTTTAGCACCAACTTGGATAACATCTGTATATTCGATAATTTCATGAATGTGCGTTGCATCGCGTGCTTCAGTAATCACACTAAGCCCATATTCTTCACGCATTTTTGCCAATAACTTTAATCCTTCCAAGCCTAATCCTTGAAACGAATAAGGGCTTGTTCTCGGCTTGTAGCAACCACCACGTAATGTCGTTAATCCAAGACCCACAAGCAATTCAGAAGATTGACGAATCTGCTCTTCCGACTCTACAGAACACGGCCCACCAATCAAAATTGTGTTGTGCGTGTCTCCACCGATTTCTACATTTCCGATTTTAACCGTGCGCGTTTCCCTCTTGTATTTTCTTGACGCCAACTGCATGTCGTTTGGAAAAACCCAAGAATTGTCGGTGTAATTTTCCAAAGCTGCAGGCACCTCTTTCACCCCACTTCCAAGAATCAACACATTGACTCCTTCAGAAATGATGTGAAATGCATTTGATTGCGCTGCCAATGTTGCCGAAGCTTCCGCTGTGACAGATGATTTTAAATGTATGATCATAATTCTCCTTTGATCAGGTGTACAAAATTTATAATTCCACAAGCCTTCCCCGCTCGATTCACCACTGGTAAATACATCACTGGAAAGTTGCATTTTTTAATGAGTTGAAGCATTTCAACTACCGTGTTATCGTCAAACAAATGAACTGGATGTTCATTGATCATCGTTTTCGGATTCAATTCCGTATGTTGGTCCAATGACTTTAGTAATGCTTTGCGAATATCTGCGGATGAAATAATTCCCGAAAGGGTACCTTCTTGATTGCTCACCAAACAAAACCCTAGATTTCCAACTTCAATGGTTTCGAGAACTGAACGAAGGTCAATTTCTTCCAATCGAACGACTGGACATTCTTCAATAGGAATCATGAAGTCACCTACCTTGAAATGTGATTCGATTTCACGTTTTGTAAGGTTCATTAATGCATGACCAACACTTGGTGCATTGAATAAATAGGATCCAGAGACAGAAGAACTCACACCCATATTGCGAAGAATGAAGGAAACTTCTGCATTGACACCTCCATCGACATGTATAGATTTCGAAGGAAAACAACTTCTAAACTGACGGATTTTTGTAAAGTTTATGCGATCAAACACACCTCCACTTTGCCCAGGAATCGTAGCCATGATTAAGATAAAATCAAAATCACTGTAGTCATCAAACACTTCAATGGATGTCGGCGTAATAACAGCCAGACCTTTTTTACCTGGAATGTCTGCGGGGATTTCTAATGCAGATGTTAAATCCTCAAATTGGAAGGTTAAATAGTCAACTGGGTGCTTTCGTAATAGATCAAAGTACTTCTCAGGTTTATCCGTAATAATATGCAAATCAATAGGAAGCGTGCACCATGAGCGAATGGATGCGATATCATCAAACACCGATACATCATCGTTGCAATCTACATGAAGCATGTCTACCTGATGTGCTTCAAGATCGCGAATGGTCTCCTCTAAAGGACGAATCTTATCACTGTATATTGACGCAGAAATTTTCATTAGTCGTAAATCACGTATTTAGGTTTGAAGCTACCATCACAAACGACAATGCGGCATCCTTTTTCATCCTTAAAAACGGTTGTATCAAGTTGCTGTCTCAGTTGAATCAACAATTTCATTTCTATAAACTGCATATCTTTACCTTCACCCTGATCTGCGGAAATCAACTGAACATCGTATATTCCTTTGCGATTGACAATACGAATATTCTGTTCAGACTGTCCAACCAAGTTGTTTTTCTCCCAAAACTTCCCAAGTCGCTGAGCAAGGACTTCATCTTCGCGGTCAACAAAATAAATATTGAGATTTTTACCTTCCAATTTATTTCCATAACCACCAGAGCAAGCCGTAATAAAGAAGACTAGAAAAATTCCGAAAAAGAAACGATTCATTTCACGCATTTTGGTACTCAAAGATACACATTCCCTTTTGGATTATGGTAATTGTGTACTTTTGAAACATGACAAAGTTTTCACTGACAAATGCCGTATTTACGGGCTTCAAGGAAAGAGAAAGTCCTTTTGATCTTGAAATTCCAGATTCTTTTAATGGAAAAGTGATTGTATTTTGCCACGGCTTCATGGGATACAAAGATTGGGGTTGCTGGAATTTGGTACAGGACTATTTCGTTTCGCTAGGATTTGGATTCTGTAAGTACAATGTCAGCCACAACGGCGGGACAGTGGAAAACCCCATTGATTTCTCCGATCTTGATGCCTTTGCTCAAAACACCTATTCAGGTGAAATTGAGGATTTAAATGCACTCTTGAACACACTTTCTATCTATATCAAAATTCCATTCGATGTCGGTCTCATTGGCCATTCTCGAGGCGGAGGAACAGTTCTTTTGTCAAGTCACCACCCTTCTGTAAAAGCCCTTGTCACTTGGGCTGGAATCTCTTCCATTGAATCACGCTTTCCTCAAGGCATGGATCTGGCAAGATGGAAAAATGACGGTGTTCGCTATGTCAGAAATGGCCGCACACAGCAAGATCTCCCCATGCTTTATGGACTTTTCGAAGACTTTGTTGCCAACGCTGAGCGTCTAAACATTCAAGCAGCTTGTGAAAAAATGACTATTCCGGCACTGATTATCCATGGTGAAAAGGATACTTCAGTCTCAATTTCTGAAGGAGAAGCACTTTGCAAATGGCTCAATGATGAACTCATTCGCATTGAAGGAGCGGACCATACTTTTTGCTCTGCTCAACCTTGGAATAACTCCGAGATGCCGAATGAACTCATGGAAGTTTGTCAGATTACCGCAGATTTTTTCTTAACCCAGTAAGCTATTCAGCTATAAATCGTTCCTTTTGGGCTGTTGTGGGCATAATACAATACCCAGAAGCCATTCGGTGTCTTCGTTTTGCAACCCAACGATAAACAGCATTGGTTAATGTCCGTGGAAGAACCCGAAAAAAGCGCAATGAACGGTATGGATTGCGCAGAAATAGACAAAGCTGAAAGGCTGCCGCCGATTCCGAATAAAGTTGCCCTTCAGAATAGAAATAAACCGTGCTCAAATCAGGAATGACACCATTACCCTTTAAAAAGCGCTGAGCGAAAGGGGATTGAATTGCTGAAAAGTGGATGACCGGACTTCTTTCTTTCTCCAAAATCCATTGCACAGTTCTATTGCAGAAACCACACTCTCCATCATAAAAAACAATATGCTCCTTCCCTAATGACACTTGCTAAAAGTAGTAAATCTCATCGTGAATGTCCGATTCTGTTATTCATTGAATTACTATATTTGTTCGACTAAAATTTTATGATGAAAAATATAGCAGTTATTGGTGCAGGAACAATGGGAAATGGTATTGCGCATGTGTTTGCACAATTTGGACACCAGGTTTCGTTGATCGACATTTCACAAGCCTCTTTAGATAAAGGAATAGCAACAATCACAAAGAACCTTGACCGTCAGGTAGCTAAAGCTGCTATTACGGAGGAAGATAAAGCAGCCACACTGGCAAACCTTACAACATTCACGTCTGTTGAAGATGGTGTTCAAGGGGTTGACTTGGTTGTTGAAGCAGCGACAGAAAACATCGATTTGAAATTAAAAATCTTTGCTAACCTCGATACAATCACAGAAAGTCATGTAATTTTAGCGACAAACACGTCATCTATTTCAATTACTAAAATTGCCTCTGTGACGAATCGTCCAGATAAAGTGATTGGCATGCACTTCATGAATCCAGTTCCAGTGATGAAGCTTGTAGAGATTATCCGTGGGTACTCTACTTCTGATGAAGTGACGCAAACCATCATGGACATGTCCCGCAAACTTTCTAAAGTTCCTGTTGAAGTAAATGACTACCCTGGATTTGTAGCCAACCGAATTTTAATGCCAATGATCAATGAAGCGATCTATACACTTTTCGAAGGTGTTGCCGGTGTTGAGGAGATTGATACAGTTATGAAGTTGGGTATGGCTCACCCTATGGGGCCGTTGCAATTGGCTGACTTTATTGGTTTGGATGTATGCCTGGCCATTCTTGAAGTACTTCACGATGGATTTGGAAATCCTAAATATGCTCCGTGCCCTCTGTTGGTGAACATGGTAACTGCAGGAAAGAAAGGTGTTAAGAGCGGTGAAGGATTTTACTCTTGGACGCACGGCACCAAAGAATTGGTTGTTGCGGATAACTTTAAGAAATAGAACAAACAACGAAATAAGAAAAGTCTGCTATGGCGGACTTTTTTTTTGCTCAAATTAAACGATAAACAGGGCTCGAAATCTTAATACCCTTTCTGCGGATCGTTTACAAACAGCTGACGCATCACTTTCCCATTGCTTACTGGGAAATCAAATCCAAGTAATTCAGCAATCGTCGCGCTGATATCGATTTGTTCGTAGGCAGTACTCAACGTAACATTTTTCTTAAAATCGGGACCTATAGCGACCAAATAGATGGAGCGGCAACCTTCACATTTATCGCCATGACTTACGAATCCATCTTTATGCCCATCAGGATGGCGACCATGGTCGTTTGTGATGAACAAGGTTGTTTTATCCCTGAAGATTGGATCACTTTGAATGAAGTTCCATAAATTAAGGGCAAGGACATCTGTTCGTTTAATTGCCTCGAGGTACTCTTTCCATTGGTGTTGATGACCACGAACGTCACACTCCAATAAATTGATCAAGCTTAATTTTGGATGATGCGTAGAGAAGATTTTTTGCGCATCTCTCCAAGTATAGGCGTCATTGGTATAGCCAAATCCTTTGCCGTCTGTTCCACAAAATTGCGATGGGCAATTGACATTTTTCCATGCTTTATTCTTCGTGTTTGCTAAGATGTTTAGCTTTCCTTTACTTGCAATAACCCAAGACTGTGTTGAATCCAATCCTTTCTCCTTTAAGAAATATTGAAACATGGAAGGATTCTTAGGTAGCTCCAATCCACTGTTGTTGATTTTCTGATAAACCCCTGTACAAATGGCTGTATGTCCAGCATTCGTGTAGGTTGGACCATTGTTTCTAAACTTTGGAACAAGCACACCCTGAGGAGCTAACACGTTCGCCAAATTAGGAATGTATTTGTGTGTTGAATCTCCAAAAGTTTCTGTAATTCTAGGTCCATCAATGACCAATACCACAACATATTCTGTTTTGTATTTTGATTGAGTGGCTTCATCTTCAGATTGATTGAACGAGAGCACTAAAAGTACTACAGGTAAAATCAATGCGACCAAGACCTTTCTATTTGATATAAAGCGTTTCATCAAGGGAATTTTGGGAATTTAGAGAAATCACGCTTTCGTTTTTCCAAGAACGCATTTCTACCTTCAACAGCTTCTTCCGTCATATAAGCCAAACGTGTTGCTTCACCCGCAAACACCTGCTGACCGACCAAGCCATCGTCAATTAAGTTGAATGAAAATTTGAGCATTTTGATGGCAGTAGGACTTTTCGTAAGAATTTCTTGTGCCCATTCGTATGCGGTTTGTTCAAGTTCATCGTGTGGTACGGCAGCATTAACCATCCCCATTTCAAATGCTTCTTGTGCTGAATAATTTCTGCCGAGAAAGAAGATCTCACGGGCACGTTTTTGTCCCACTTGTCGCGCTAAATACGCAGAACCAAATCCTCCGTCAAAACTTGCTACATCTGCATCTGTCTGTTTAAAAATCGCGTGTTCCTTGCTCGCAATGGTCATATCACACACAACATGTAGACTGTGTCCACCCCCAACTGCCCAACCGGGAACAACAGCAATAACAACCTTATTCATGAAACGAATTTGACGTTGAACATCGAGGATGTTGAAGCGATTGACTCCATCCTCCCCTTTGTATCCTGTTGTCGAACGTACTCGTTGGTCACCACCTGAGCAGAACGCCCAAACGCCATCCTTTGGTGCTGGACCTTCAGCCGAAATAAGTACCACACCAATTTCTTGGTCTTCATGTGCGATGATCAGCGCTTCGAGTAATTCTGAAACCGTTTTTGGACGGAAGGCATTGCGGCATTCTGGTCGATTGAATGCTATTCTCGCTACGCCATCTGCTTTGCGAAAGGTAATGTCCTCGTATTCTTTGATTGTTTCCCAATTCGGCTGTTCCATTTCATTCATTTTGGACAAAAGTACTGAATGATTTGCTAAGAAAGTGGCTTTCGATGATTACTGTCCAACGAAGGTATAGCGAATATACCCACTCTGGGAAGTGGATGCCGCATTTGAGAAATTGAAACGTGATTTCCTGGCATATTCAGTGGCATAACGCACCAAGCATCCATCAGAAGAACTTTTGGCCAAGTCTACACGTGCCTCAATAACATCACCATTTTGGTTGACTTTTATATAAATCAATACGGAACCTGATGATTCACAAAGGTAACTGGGCTTGCGTATCCACCACTCATTATTTTGGTAAGGACTTCTCCCATCCAATTGCCATTCAGCTGCAACAGAACCTTTCACAGCTACATCCCCACTGTTATTAGACGTATTGGGCGTATTCGATTTCGCTGCATTGGACCGGTCTTTTTTACGTTGGTCAATTTCTTGTTGAATTTTCTGACGTTCCTTTGAGCCACCTGCTTCTTCAAACATCCGACGCTCCTCTTCTCGAATGGATTTCTCTATGTCCCCTGCTGATTTGTTAGCAAACCACTTTTCATCCGACTGTCTGCGTTTATCATTAACATCACGCGCCACATTTGACATATCTCCAGAATAGTCGTTTGGAACCATGATGTTCTCCGGACTTAGTTCAACTTCTTCATTGGGAATTTCAACATATGCACCTTCTGTGAAGGGTTCAATTGTCTCAAACTTTGTGTATGATTCGAGCTCGAGGTACATAAATAGCGCGACATACGCAGCAACCGTTGCGACTAGGCCGTATTTAAAACGGTCCAAGAGGTCAAAAAATCTATTCATTACCATTCTTTGGTGTCAAAATCCGTTTTTCCGAAATTAAGAAATAATGTACATCAGTATCATTCGTTAGGATAAAATATTCAGCATTTTCTTGTGTAATTCTTCTATAGCGTATTGGCACTAGCTCTTTTCCTGAATTCGAATAAACTCCGTATAAATTACCATCAGAAACGAGCAAAACATCATTACTTAAACGGGAAACAACCATAAAATTAACAGGTAAAATAACCAATCCCTTGGTATCAATTACACCTTGCTTTCCTGCGAGTTCAACGATAGCAATGCCATTTTGAAAACTCTCGGCATAATCGTAAGCTGGAGTAATCAACACTTTACCAGTCAAATCTTTATATCCCCAAACATCCCCCTTTTTAAAGGCAATAAGTGTCTTTATCTCCCCTATGTCCGTCTGATTAAATCCTAAAATTGTTTTTCCCGATTCATTGATTACTCCGAACTTATTGTCCTTCATCACGATTGCAGTATTCGATTTAAACGTTCCTCTTTTTGAGCAATTGGGATAATACTGGTATTTCAATTCAATTACAAGTTTACCTGTAGCATCGATATAGCCAACTTTGTCGTTTAATACTACCACAGCGCGGTTAAAGGACAATTCACCAATGGATTCGTACATCGCAGGAATAACAACGGAACAGTTCTTTCGCATTAATCCGTAAAATTCATTTTCTTCAAAAATCAATAATGAATCATTGAAGTAGCTAATTGATGATTTACACGGTTCCACAATAAAATCACCTTTTTCACTAATAATTCCTTGCTTTTGATTCACTTCTACCTTTGCCATGCCTTCAGAAAAAGGAAAAGCATCAGAAAATTTAAACGGTATTTTTAAAACACCTTCTTTGTCGATGTATCCAAAAAGTGAATCATTTTCAACAAGGAATAAACCGCTTGAAAGTCCTTCAATTTCCTCGTAAATAGGTTTAATCACATAATTTCCAATACGATCAATAACACCATAACGTCCATTTTCCTGAACAATAGCCCTTCCTCCTTCAAAATCACTTGCTGACTCAAAGCGAAAGGGAATAACCATATTTCCAAGTTTATCTACATAACCAAATCGATTGTCTTTAACAGCACTTGCCAAACCTTCGAAATAAAATCCTAGTTGATCGAATTGTGGTTGAATTTTGATTAAACCCTCTCTATCCATGAAACCAAAGGATTTATGGTCTTTGAATGGAAACAAACTTGTATTCAATAAATTTTGTTCTAGTTCGAGAGTAGTTGTAAAAGGATAATCCGGGAAATCAATTTTAAATTGAGCAAGTCGCTGAGCTGTAAAATCTATCATGTACAATTGATATATTTTTTTCCAAGCTTCATTCGTATTCTTGTTATTGGCGTTGGATCGAACGAAGCCGATAAAATCCTCCAAGGAATTGGAACGCGTGCTTATAGAGTAAACACTATCTTCTGCAATTGGTGCATATGGATTATCAATACAACAAGATAAAAAAGACCGATAAGATTCTAGAGAATGGCTCACTGTCACTTCGTTGTATCGCGCTAGGTAGTAATCCTCTAACGCCAATTGGGAAAATTCACTGCCCACATAGTTATCACGATATATTTCAAATGCCATGGAACTTCCAATGGACTTTGCGTCTAAATAAGCAAGTGAATCACGCCGGTATCTTGCTAAATTCATTTCGTCCGCCCATGTATGATCATTCATGAATTTTTGATACCCTAAAGCCGTATTTTCAATTTCTGCCTTTTTGAAAAATTCGGTTGATATTTTCTGTCTCAATTCTATCACTGACCTTTCTGAAAAGCCCCAAGTTGCCATTTTTTGCAATTGCTTAACATTCAATTGGCTAATCGTAGAATACGAACGCATTACAAATCGATACGCACTGTCTAGGTTATGAAATGGGTTATCTCTTCTTAAGAAAATAGTTGCTAGCCCATAAGCGGCAGGTGATGTTTGTCGTTTCAATGACTTTTGAAAAAGATCCTTGGCCTTAAAGTAATCGTATTGATTAAGTGCTTCAAACCCTTTATCAATGCGTGCGGCAAATGCCTGGTTGAATCCACCAAAGCAAATGATTCCGATTAAAACTATTGAAGCAATGAATTTCACGATTCAAAGATAATGATAAGGTCGGTTTAAAAATCTCAAATAAAACTCAAAAAAAAAGCCCCTTGAAACATCAAGAGGCTCTACGTATTCTATATGGAATCACTTCATGTGACGACCATAACGGTTTTTGAATTTGTCGATACGACCCGCGGTATCCACGAATTGTACAATACCAGTAAAGAATGGATGCGACTTGTGAGAGATATCCAATTTTACAAGGGGATACTCATTACCATCTTCCCATGAAATTGTTTCACTTGAAGTAGCGCAAGAAGGACAAATGAATGCATAATCGTTTGTCATGTCCTTAAAAACAACCAATCTGTAATTGTCTGGGTGAATATCTTTTTTCATTTTCTTTATTTTTGAATCTAGTCCCGATTAGGGTTTGCAAATTTACACAAACTTTTGAAAAATCAAACGCAAACACAAATAAAATAATTCAGCAGACTTTTCGTTACTTTTGTTTCGAAATCAGAATGAAAAAAGGACTTTTACCCCTCTTAATGTTTTTTGCGCTTTTTATGCTGTCTACGACAATGCAAAGTTGCAATAAATCTGTTCTTTTATCCAAAAAAAACTTATCCTTTTCTGCTGATACTGTTGTCTTTGATACCGTCTTTACAACAATTGGTTCCACAACCCAGCAGTTCAAAATCTACAACAATGACAAACGCACCATCCACATTGATGAAATAGAATTGATGGGGGGAACAGATTCGCCGTTTCGAATGAACATTGATGGAATTCAGGGAACAAAGGTAAATGACATCGATATTGAAAGTCAAGATAGTCTTTTTGCTTTTGTTGAAGTTACCCTTGGCGTGAATGGTCAAAACCTCCCGTTAATCATCGAAGATTCGATTCGATTTAGAACCAATGGTGTCGATCAATTTGTAAAACTAGCTGTTTGGGGTCAAGATGCTTATTTTCATTACAAAGACCTAAACGAAGGAACTTGGCCCAATGACAAGCCTCATGTGATTTATGGCTATGCTGCTGTGGATTCAGCAAAAACTCTGAACATTCAAGCTGGAACGGACATCTATCTTCACAAAAACGCCATCTTGTATGTGTACAAAAGTACCTTGAACATCAATGGCACATTGGGAAATGAAGTAACCTTACAGGGAGACCGACTGGAAAGCATTTATGATGATGTTGCTGGACAATATTATGGTATTTATTTCCAAGAAGCCAGGCCATCCACGATCGATTACGCGATTATAAAAAATGGAACATCTGGAGTGCACCTATACTCTGAAGATCCTGGGAATTCTGGCTACACTTTAACCATGACCAATTCCACAATCACAAATTGTGCACGTTACGGTGCATTCATCTATTCAGGCGCCAAAGTGAAAGCTGAGAATTGTGTGATTTCAAAAAACGGCAATCACGCTCTACTCGTATTAGAGGGCGGCGATTTCTTCTTTAATTTCTGTCATTTATTGGGCTATGGTAATGGCGATGCCTCCACTCCTGCCGTTGGCATCAGCAACTACTACAACGACTACGCAAATGGTGTAACCAATATCGGTTCAATCAACGAAGGACGAATAATTAATAGCGTCATTTGGGGCAATCTTTCAAGTGAAATTGTTTTTGACACGATTCAAGATGCCGCAATCACCTTAAATTTTGATATTCGAAATTGCGTCATTAAACGTGAAAATCCAGCCACGGAAAACTACTACTCGGGCATTCAATGGAACTTAGATCCTTTATTTACTGACATTGATATCAATGACTTTACGTTCCCCATCAGCTCCCCACTGAATAATGAAGGAAATGCATCCTTTTGGATACCAACGGATATTCTCGGTATTTCGAGGAGTTTGAGTACACCGGATTTGGGGGCTTATGAGCTACCGTAGGAGGGACAAGAGACAAAAGACTTGAGGACAAGAGACAAAAGACTTGGTGTCAAGAGACAAAAGACTTGAGACTTCAAGATGCTAGGATTTTAAGACGAAAATCATTTCTTCATTCCTTAATTAATTTTCAACCCGTGAAAGGCACACAGTCTTTTGTCCATTGTCATTTGTCCATTTGCCCAAAAAAAAAGCCCAACTTTCGAAGGGCCTTTTCTCAATTTCATGGTCGAATTATGCATTCGCAGCATTCATATTGTCGAGAACGTCCATTACTGACTTCACAGCAACAGCGGACTCTTGTAGCAATGCTTTTTCGGCATCATTCAAATCCAGTTCAATGATTTTTTCAATTCCATTTTTTCCAAGAACTACAGGAACACCGAGATAGATATCTTTCATTCCGTATTCTCCGTCCAACCATGCACATACAGGGAAGATACGTTTTTGGTCACGAACAATCGCTTCAACCATTTGAGCAGCAGCTGCACCTGGTGCGTACCACGCTGATGTTCCGAGAAGTTTCACGATTTCACCACCGCCAAATTTCGTGCGCTCGATGATTTCGTTCAATTTCTCTTCACCAATCATTTCTGTCACAGGAATACCAGCAACCGTTGTATAGCGAGGTAGTGGAACCATAGTATCACCATGACCACCCATCAACACCGCTTGGATATCTTTTGGAGAAACATTCAACTCTGTTGCAAGGAATGCGCGGTAACGTGCCGTATCCAACACACCTGCCATTCCAAAAACGCGCTTAGAATCAATTTTCGCATTCAAATATGCACAGTACGTCATCACGTCCAATGGGTTTGAAACCACGATGATGATGGCATTCGGTGAATATTTGACCACATTTTCAGTTACCGTTTTCACGATTCCTGCATTGGTAGCGATCAAGTCATCTCTCGACATTCCTGGTTTTCTTGGCAAACCTGAAGTGATGACAACAACATCAGAATCAGCTGTTTTTGAATAATCATTCGTTGAGCCAACTGTACGAGAATCATATAGATTGATTGGCGCTGTTTGCCAAATATCCAATGCTTTTCCTTCAGCAACACCTTCTTTGATATCAAGAAGTACGATTTCATTTGCAATTTCTCTGTGTGCGAGAACATCTGCACACGTAGCACCTACGTTTCCGGCGCCAACTACAGTTACCTTCATTTTATACGATTTTTATTGTATCTACTAACGATGACGAATTTAGCACAAATGCCAATATTTTCGCTTATTTTGTGGGGAAAATTACGCTATTGTCGATAAAATATTTATTCCAAGGCAACCGCGCGTTAAATGCATCGTTTTAGTAACGAATCGAATGTGGAGAACAAAGAACAATTAAAGGAGATTATTGAAGGTTGCCTTCGAAATGACAGACGGTCACAAGAGGCGATCTTTAAACTTTTTTATGGAAAAATGATGGTGGTTTGTATGCGCTATACAAACGATAAAGACACCGCTCAAGAGGTTCTCCAAGAAGGATTCATGAAGGTCTTTGAAAAATTGGGTGCATTTGATTATAAGGGTTCTTTTGAAGGCTGGGTGCGAAGAATTGTGGCGAATACCGCGATAGATTCAATACGCAGATCCAAGAAAAATCCTATTCTCACTGACAATGACAATGACTTTAAAATCGGAGGTGAAAATCCGATGGAGGAAAAAGAAACCATAGAACTGGGTGAAATAAAAGCTGAAATGGCCATGGAGGCAATTCAAAAATTATCTCCTGCCTACCGCACTGTTTTCAACCTCTATGTTTTGGAAGAATATTCCCACAAGGAAATTGCGGAAATGCTCGGAATCAGTGAAGGAACATCGAAATCCAATTTAGCGAAAGCGAAAATGAATCTTCAAAAAATATTAAACCAACAATTCATGAACATTGATTGACATGAAGGAGAGTATAGAAAATAGAATAAAAGAGAGTTTAAAGGACCATGAAATGCCTTACGATGCTACTGCATGGACATCCATGAGTGCGCGTATGGATAAGACTATGCCCGTTCAAACGAGCTCTAATGTTCTCAAATGGTTGATTGGTGGTGCTGCTGTGGTTGTAGCAGTTGGTATCTCTACATTGTACCTCCTAAATAATGACGGTGCTAAAAACACTAAAAAAGAAAACACTCAAACAGTCAAAACTGAGCAAGAAAAAACTGTTGAATCAGAACAAAACACAGAGAACTCCACACCACAACAAGAAGCTGAACAAACTGTAGAGACGAAAACTCCTGACCTTTTCGAACAAGTATTTGTTGCTCAA
>Ga0315908_10001285_pt1 | contig 18952 bp, 18 predicted proteins | sample LakEriMetagenome_12_FD_203520 | JGI IMG/M metagenome (GOLD analysis project Ga0315908, IMG submission 203520) | Freshwater fungal communities from buoy surface, Lake Erie, Ohio, United States - Buoy 4 MA124 | ecosystem: Environmental > Aquatic > Freshwater > Lake > Lake biofilm | place: USA... | reverse complement strand
GGTGAAGGATGCGCTTGCTGCGTCGGTTCCATTCCCGAAGCGCCTCGGCCATCCGCATGAGTTCGCGCAGGTTGCGATGACCATGATCGAGTGCGGATATTTCAACGGCGAAGACGTCCGCATCGACGGTGCCATCCGTATGGCACCGCGTTGATCGCATGACCGCGTTCACCCAAATCCTTTATGATGTCGCAGACGGCATTGCGACCATTACGATGCATCGTCCTGAAAAGATGAATGCGTTTACAAATGTGATGTTGCGCGAAATGTGTGCGGCATTTGATTTGGTGGATGCGGATGATGCGGTGCGCGCCGTCATCGTAACGGGTTCGGGTGACCGTGCATTTTGTGCAGGGGCTGATTTGACACCCGAGGGCGGCGGCGACGTGTTCGCGAGCCGGTCCGACGTCGAAACGCTGTCTGACGAACGTGTACGCGATTCCGGTGGCCGGTTAACGCTGCGGATTTTCCAATGCAAAAAGCCTGTCATTGGCGCCATCAACGGCGCTGCGGTCGGCATTGGCGCAACGATGCAACTGCCCATGGACTTCCGCTTGGCCAGTGACACGGCGCGCTTTGGCTTTGTTTTTGCGCGGCGCGGGATTGTGCCAGAGGCTGCCTCAAGCTGGTTCCTGCCACGACTGGTGGGCATGCAACAGGCGCTGGAGTGGTGCATGACGGGCCGGGTTTTCAATGCGGCGGAGGCACTAAAAGGTGGCTTGGTGCGATCCATTCATGCGCCTGCAGACGTGATGGACGCCGCGCGGGCATTGGCACGCGAAATCGCCGACAACACTGCGCCCGTGTCGATTGCACTCACGCGGGCGATGTTGTGGCGGCTGTCCGCAGCCGAACATCCCATGGCCGCGCATCAGATTGATAGCCGCGCGATTTACCGGCGGTCACGTTCAGGCGACGCAAAGGAAGGCATATCCAGCTTCCTTGAAAAGCGCGCACCTGTTTATCCCGATAAAGTTTCCGCAGATATGCCGGACTTCTTCCCATGGTGGGATGAACCTGTTTATAAGTAACCTTACGTAAACGGGGGGAGTAAGGCACCAATGGCCACGACGGGACCAAAGCTGGTGAGCGAAGCGGGCGATAATGCAAAAGCGCGCGACCAGCTTATCGAAGCGGCAAGCCAGATCATGCGTGAGGGCGATACCATCGACCTTTCGCTATCGGAACTGTCGCTTCGCGCAGGCCTGAACAGTGCATTGGTCAAATATTATTTCGGCAACAAAAACGGCTTGATGCTGGCGCTGCTCGATCGCGACATGGGCAATATTGTTTTCAGCCTTGGCGCGTTGCTGGCGAAGGACATGCCGCCGGAAGACAAATTGCGTATTCATATCGGTGCCGTCATCGACACGTATTATGCGTTCCCCTATCTCAATCGCCTGTTGATGCGCATGGTGCGCGACAGCGCGCCGGCTGAAGCGGCCCGCATTGCGGACCTCTATCTGAAGCCTATTTCAAAGGTGTATGACGCGCTGATCGCCGAAGGCGTAAAGGCGGGCAAATTCCGCAAAATTGATCCGCAGTTTTTTTACTTCACCGTGACGGGCGCGGCCGACCGATTTTATTCGTCACGCTTGGTGTTGCGCCATTGTTATAATCAGGACGATTTTAACGAAAACATGCGCGATGCCTATCGCGAGCATAGCATCGACCTGATCATGCGCGGGCTGTTGGTTTAGGAATAGGCGCAACGCCGCGCCTCACATCCCCAACGCGGCCCTAATTTCATCACCATCGGCATCCAGCATCGGCGGATGCGCATAGTTTGACGCGGGCGTTCCGGCATAATGCACCGGATGTTTCATCGATCGATATGTGCCGATATCGGGCGACTCCATCTCTTCGAAAAAGCCGACGTCGGCCAGATGCGGATCGGTGAGCACATCCGCCATGCGGTTATATTTCATCGCTGGAATGTCATGCTCGGCCAACAGGTCCAGCCATTCGGCGGTGGTGCGCAGCGCGCTGACTTCTTCGATGAGCGCGTAAAGATCGCCCGTGTGCTTTGTGCGCTCTTGATAGGTCGAAAAGCGCGGGTCGTCGAATACGTTGGGCCTGCCGCCCAGTTCAAAAAACTTCGCCCATTGCCGGTCATTATAAGGAACGATCGCGATGAAGCTGTCCTTCGTCGGATAAGGCCGCCGACGCGGGTTTACCGAACGCGTATAGCCCATGCGGCCATTGCCGGGGATGAAGGTTTCGCCCCACAGATTTTCGACCATGTTGAACCAGGTGAAGCATTCGAACATGGGCACTTGAACAAATTGTCCGCCTTGCCCGCCTGCACGCGCAAGCAATGCCGCCATGGTTGCATTGGCCGCGAACAGACCGCTGACTTTATCCGCGACAAGGCTGGGCGAATAGGTCGGGCGGCCACCATCGCGCTGCTCGCTTAAGGCGGCAAAGCCCGACGCCGCTTGAATCAGGTCATCATAAGCCTGCCGCTCGCCATAGGCGCCACCCGCTCCAAATCCGGCGCAGTGGACATAGACGATATTGGGGTTGATCGCCTTGACTGCCTCATAGCCAAAGCCCAGCCGTTCGACCCCTGCCATGCGGACATTATGGATGAAGACATCGGCCTCCTCCAGCAAGGCTTCGAGGACGGCTTTATCTTCCGGTTTTTTGATATTGAGGTTGATGGCTTTTTTGTTGCGGTTGAGCGCTGTGAAGATGGGGCCATGCTGCTTGCTGGGCGAATCACCGCCATGGCGCATCAGATCGCCCGGTGTGTTGCCCTCGCTATTTTCGATTTTAATGACCTCCGCGCCAAGGTCGGCCAATTGCACGGTGGCATACGGCCCAAGAACAACCGTGGCCATGTCGACAACCTTAATCCCCTTCAACGGACCGGTTGGTTCTTTGTCCCAAGTCAATTTCGGCCATTTCGCCATGTGCGCTCTCCTTATCTCTTGCATCGACTGCTAGCATATTTAAGCGTGCAGTTAAGAGATAATCGGGAGTGAATGATGAGCAATTTTGATGCAAGCGCGCCGGTCATTATTGGCGTGGGCGAAGCCAGCCGAAAGACCGTTTCCGGCGAATGGCCAAGCCCGCGCGAATTGGCTGGCGCAGCTATCAAGGTTGCACTTGCCGATACGGGCCAGTCCCCGTCGGTTGCGGCGGCGATTGACACCATTGCCGCGATCCGCACGTTCGAGGACAGCGGCGTCAGCCTAGGCACCGGGTCGCCCGACAATACGCCCGAAGCTTTTGGAGCGGCAGGCGGCATCAGCGCGCCGCGGTTGATATACGCCGATGTCGGCGGTCAAAGCCCGCAGGCGATGTTGAACGAACTGGCGAGTGATATCCGCCGCGGGACCTGTGCGGTCGCGGTGCTCGTGGCCGCAGAAGCGACCGGGACCGCAAAGCGCGCGCGTAAGGCGGGTGTGGCTTTGGACTGGAGCTTGCCTTCGGATACCGCGTTCGACAATCGCCTTTCCACCTTCCCGATTTTGAGCCGAACGGAAATCCGGCACGGCATTATTTCCATGCCGCTGGCGTATAGCCTGATTGAGAACGCCCGGCGCATGCAACTGGGGTTGAGCGATGATGCGTATGCGCAGGAACTAGCGGCGTTGTGGTCGGCATTTTCAGCAAAAGCCCAAGCGCGGACCCACGCGCAATTCCCCGGCTATCGCACGCCCGACGCGATGCTGGGCGACGACAATGCCAATTACCCGCTGACGGATATTTACCGTCGCTGGCATGTGGCGCAGGATGCGGTTGATCTGGGCGGGGCGATTATCCTGACAAGTGCAGGTAAGGCGCGCGATATGGGTGTGCCGCAAGACAAATGGGTCTGGCTGGCCGGCGCGGCCGAAGCCGCTGAACCACCATTGGCAGAGCGCGGTGTCATTCACCGGTCGGCGGCGCTTGATTTTGCGATTCCTGCAGCACTTGGGCAGGCCGGAATTGCGGCCAGTGACCTTGGACCCGTCGACATTTACAGCTGCTTTCCCTGCGCGGTATTTGCGGCCGTTGACACCATGAATGACGCCGGGCGTGCGCTTGGCGATTATACGCTCACCGGCGGCCTCAGCTTTTTCGGTGGGCCCGGCAATGGCTATAGCGTGTATAATATCGCAGCGATGGTCGATGCCTTGCGCCAAGATGGATCCAAGCCCGCTTTGGTCACTGCAAATGGCGGCGTGATGTCAAAACAGGCCGTCGGCATTTACACCGCATCACAGCCCAGCATCGCTTGGTCGGGTGCGGCGGCGAAGGGCTATGTGCCGAACCAGATAGCGCTGGATGACGCCCCACACGGCAAGGGCCGTATACTCAGCTTTGTTCGGTCAGCGGGCAAGGAGGGCTTCGGTCCGGCCACGCTCATCCTTGAAATGGAAAATGGCGCACGTGCCATGGCGGTGCTGGATAGCACGCCCGAGGGCGACCTTGGCCATAGGATCGTTGAAGTCACGTCGGGCGAAAAACGCCACATGGCGGCGATTTTATGATAATCTGCCGTTCATCACGCAGCGGCTATCATGCAGCCATGTGAATTCAGGAGATAGAGTGATGCATATCCTCAAACTGGCTGGCCTTATTTTGCCTTTGACGGTTGTTGCGGCATGCGGCCAAGTGGACCGCACGCCCGCGCCACTGACCGAGAAACAATCTGCTGTGTTGATGAAGGAAATTGGCGGCAAGGTCGCGGGGAAACCGTTAACCTGCATCAGTGATTTCAATGTCGATGATATGATCCGCGTCAGCGACAATATCGTGCTCTACCGCGTGTCGGGCCGTCTTGTGTACAAGAATGTTTTGCGGTCACCTTGTCCGGGCCTTGCACGCGACAGTGATATCGTCGTCTCCGAACAATTTGGCAGCCAAAAATGCCGCGGTGATATTCTCCGCTTGGTGGACCGTACCAGCGGCATGACGGGCGGCATCTGTAGCCTTGGCGATTTCGTGCCTTATCGCGCCGAGAAGACTGCGGGCTAGGATGCAATTGGGCGCTGCTCGGCATGAAAAGGGTGTAGCGCATAAGGACAAAGCTGCAGGGTTGCGACTTCGCGTTTGGACTGGCAAAGGGGCGGTTCCAAACCGAAGTTGAAAGCAAGCAAATCCATGTCCGAGATGATCCGCATTACCCTTCCCGATGGCACTGCCCGTGAAGTCGCGCGCGGCACTACCCCGGCGGATATTGCCGCCGCCATTGGCCCCGGTCTTGCGAAGGCTGCGATTGCCGCGCGGGTGGATGGTGAATTGCGCGATATCACGCGCCCGCTGGAGGCCGATGCGCAGCTCGCGCTGGTGACCAGTCGTGATGAGGCCGACGCGCTTGAACTTGCCCGCCATGACTTTGCGCATATCCTTGCCGAAGCTGTGCAGGACCTGTTTCCCGGAACGCAAATTACATTTGGCCCGTCGACCGATGATGGATTTTATTATGACGTGATGGCGCCCGCTTCGCGTGGCCCATTCACGATGGACGACCTGCCCGCGATTGAAGAAAAGATGCGCGACATCATCCGCGCCGATAAGCCGCTGCGCCGCGAAGTCATGGCGCGTGATGCGTTGATTGCGACATGGCAAAATGCAGGCGAAAGCTTCAAGGCGGAATGGGCGGCGGAGCTGCCCGAAGGCGAAGAGCTTTCCGTCTATTGGTCGGGCAATGACTGGATGGACATGTGCCGCGGTCCGCATTTGGCGTCGACGGGTAAGCTTGATCCCGCCGCGTTTAAGCTGACGCGCGTTGCCGGTGCTTATTGGCGCGGTGACCAGAATAACCCGCAGCTGAGCCGCATTTACGGCACCGGCTGGTTGAACAAAAAGCAACTGGACGCACATCTGCTCCGTCTTGAGGAAGCCGCAAAGCGTGACCATCGCCGGCTGGGTCAGGACATGGACCTTTTCCATTTGCAGCAAGAGGCACATGGCTCAGTCTTCTGGCATCCAAATGGCTATCTGATCTGGCGCGAGCTCGAAGCCTATATGCGCCGCGCCATTGACGGCGCTGGCTATAAGGAAGTCAAAACCCCGCAGGTCATGGACGCGCGGCAGTGGGAGCAATCGGGGCATTGGGGCAAATATCGCGCCAATATGTTCGTGATCCCTGACGAAGTGCCGAATGTCGATGATGAGGGCCCCGTGATTTCGGGTGAGGCCGATTGGATGGCGTTGAAGCCCATGAACTGCCCAGCGCACGTTCTGATTTTCCGCCAGGGTATCAAATCCTATCGCGACCTGCCGCTGCGCATATATGAAAACGGCTGTTGCCACCGCAACGAACCGCATGGTGCATTGCATGGCCTGATGCGGGTGCGTCAGTTCACGCAGGATGATGCGCATATCTTCTGCCGCGAAGACCAGATTGTCGAAGAAGTGCAGGCATTCTGTGCGCTTGCCGACCGCGTCTACAAGGAATTTGGTTTCACTTATTCGATCAAGCTCGCGCTGCGTCCTGACCAACGGTTCGGATCGGATGCGGATTGGGACAAGGCGGAGAATGAACTGCGTGATGCCGTCGTGCGCGCTGGCCTTGCGACGCCTGAATTTGGTTGGGAAGAATTACCCGGCGAAGGCGCATTCTACGCGCCAAAGCTTGAGTGGCACCTGACCGACGCAATTGGCCGCACATGGCAGGTTGGAACGATCCAGTCCGACCGCGTCCTGCCCGAACGTCTCGACGCAAGCTATGTCGGTGAAGATGGCGCACGCCACCGCCCCGTCATGTTGCACCGCGCGATCTTCGGCAGCTATGAACGTTTCATTGGCATATTGATTGAGCATTATGCCGGTCGCTTCCCTGTCTGGTTGGCGCCGGTGCAGGCGGTCGTGGCGACGATTACGTCGGAAGCAGACGGCTATGCGCATGATGTGACGGCCAAGCTGAAAGCGGCTGGCATTCGGGTTGAGGCCGACACGCGGAACGAGAAGATCAATTACAAGGTGCGCGAACATAGCGTCGCGAAGGTGCCGCATCTCCTCGTCGTTGGCATGCGTGAGGCGGAAGAGGGCAAGGTCGCGATCCGCAGCCTTGGTTCCGACGGCCAGCGTATAATGACGCTAGATGAAGCCATTGCGATGCTGTCGCATGAAGCGACCCCGCCCGATATTCGTTAAACCAAAATTCGGTCAGATAAGGAGATTGTGATGAAGACGCTTCCTTTAACGCTCGCGGCTATATTGCTGTTGGCGGCATGCCAAAAACCGGCGGCAGATGATGCTGCCACAACAACTGAAGCGCAAGCCGACGCCACCGCAAGCTACAACGCCGCACAAAAGGGCTATGCTGCGGCCAATGACAAAATGCATGCCGGCATGGGCGATATCGCCGAAGATGCGGACGTTGCGTTTATGCAGGGCATGATTCCCCATCATCTCGGCGCGGTTGAAATGGCTAAAGTCGCGCTGGAACATGGCAAAGATCCCGAAGTCCGCGCACTCGCCGAAAAGGTGATTGCGGCGCAGGAGGCCGAAATCAAAGAGATGCAGGCGTGGCTCGATAAAAAAGGCGTGAAGGCAGAAAAGCCGCTCACTGCCGCTGACCATGCGGCCATGGGACACTGAACATTCACGACTTAACGGGCCTTGCCACTGCGCAATTGCTGCTGTTGTCTGCAATGACCTTTGGCGCTGCGTATATCCGTGGGCTGACGGGTTTTGGCATGGCGATCATTCTGGTGCCGTTGTTCGGGATGATCGTCACCCCGGGCCAAGCGGTCGTCATTGCCATATTGCTTCAGGTACTGATTGGACCCGTTGGGATAAAGGTCATATTTGCCGACGCGCATCGGCAGAGCGCGTTGATGATTGCCGCCTTTGCGATGCTTGCAACACCGATTGGCATATTGTTGCTGAAAGTCACGGCGCCTGATGTTGCGCGGTTGATGATTGCCGCAATTGCCATTGGTGCGTTCGCGCTCGTCTTGCTTCCACAACGTGGCGAACTGCGCCCGGGACCAAAGGAGACCGCTGCGACGGGGATTGCATCGGGCATCCTAACCGGCTTTGCCGCGATGCCCGGCCCGCCTGTCGTGCCTTTTTACCTTCGCCAGCCAATTCCGCCCAAGGAAGCGCGCGCATCGATGATGCTCGTGTTTTTCGCCACGGCCATTGCGGGCACGATTTCGGCCTTTGCCTTGGGCTTGGCAAACGGGCGCTTATTGTGGCTGTCGCTGTTGTTGTTTCCGTCTGTGCTGGCGGGCAATTGGCTGGGCGCAAAATCCTTTGGCAAAGTCCCGCCCAGTCTGTGGCGCAGTTTTGTCGCCGGCATCCTTGGCCTAGCCGGAATTTCGGCGCTCATTCGGCTCTTCAACTAAAAACGCTGATGGTAAAGCTGCTTAAAGGCTAAGGCTTATTTGCCGAATTTCCGTTGCGTCTTTCCGTACCGCATCTTGCGTGTGCCGGGCTGACCTTCCGTCGATCGGCCGCGCGGGGCAGCGACATGTTGCTGGTGCGGCAGGCCAAGCTCTGTGGCTTCCAATGAACGAATTTCATCGCGCAGACGTCCAGCCTCTTCAAACTCAAGATCCGCAGCGGCGGCGCGCATCTTCTTTTCAAGCTCGTCGATATAGGCCCGCAGATTATGGCCAACGAGATTATTGGCCCCGTCTGCATCAATTTCGACCAGCACCGAATCGCGGCTGGCGGTGTCGGCCACAATATCGTGGATGTCGCGCTTGATGGTGGCCGGCGTAATGCCATGTTCGATATTATAGGCATGCTGTTTTTCGCGGCGGCGGTCGGTTTCGCGAATTGCACGCTCCATGCTGCCCGTCATCCGGTCGGCATATAGGATAACGCGGCCTTCGACGTTGCGTGCAGCGCGGCCAATGGTTTGAATGAGCGACGTTTCGCTGCGCAAGAAACCTTCCTTGTCCGCATCCAAGATCGCGACGAGGCCGCACTCGGGAATATCCAGACCTTCGCGGAGCAGGTTGATGCCGACAAGCACGTCATACACGCCGCGCCGTAAGTCACGGATCAGCTCGATGCGCTCCAACGTCTCAACATCGCTATGCATATAGCGCACGCGCAAGCCAGCCTCATGCATGAATTCGGTCAGGTCTTCGGCCATGCGCTTGGTCAGCGTGGTGACCAATGTCCGGAAACCCGCCTCAGCTGTCTTGCGGCATTCATTGATGCAATCCTGCACCTGATCCTCAACGGGTTTAATCTCGACCGGCGGGTCGATGAGCCCCGTGGGCCGGATAACCTGTTCGGCAAACACGCCGCCCGATTGTTCCATTTCCCAACCGCCGGGTGTTGCAGAAACGCACACCGTTTGCGGGCGCATAATGTCCCATTCGTTGAAACGCAGCGGCCGGTTGTCGATGCAGGAAGGCAGGCGGAAACCATATTCGGCGAGCGTCAGCTTGCGCCTATGGTCACCCTTGGCCATCGCGCCGATTTGCGGCACCGTCTGGTGGCTTTCGTCGACAACCAGCAGCGCATTTTCGGGCAGATATTCAAACAAAGTGGGGGGCGGCTCCCCGGGCAGGCGGCCCGTCAAAAAGCGCGAATAATTTTCGATGCCCGCGCAACTGCCGGTCGCCGCGATCATTTCCAGGTCGAAGTTCGTCCGCTCCTCAAGCCGCTGCGCTTCCAGCAATTTGCCTTCCGACACCAGCTCCTTCAACCGCTCTGTAAGTTCGAACCGAATGGCTTCGCTCGCCTGCTTCATCGTTGGGCCGGGCGTCACATAATGGCTGTTCGCATACACGCGCACACTTTTCAGCTTGGCGCCTGTCGTCCCCGTCAGCGGGTCAAACTCGGCGATTTCCTCAATCTCGTCGCCAAAGAAACTGACGCGCCATGCCATGTCTTCATAATGCGACGGGAAGATTTCCAGATTGTCGCCCCGCACGCGGAAATTGCCGCGGGCAAAGCCGGTGTCGTTGCGTTTATATTGCAGCGCGACGAGCTTGCGGATCAATTCGCGCTGATCAACGCTCTCGCCTGCTTTCAGGTCGAATATCATCGCCGAGTAGGTTTCCACCGAACCGATGCCGTAAATACACGACACAGAGGCAACGATGATAACATCATCACGTTCCAGCAACGACCGTGTCGCCGAATGGCGCATACGGTCAATGGCCTCGTTTACGCTCGATTCCTTCTCGATATAGGTGTCGCTGCGCGGGACATAGGCCTCGGGCTGGTAATAGTCATAATAGCTGACGAAATATTCCACCGCATTGTCGGGGAAGAAGCTTTTAAATTCGCCATACAGCTGTGCGGCCAAAATCTTGTTCGGCGCAAGGATCAACGCTGGGCGCTGCAACGCCTCAATGACTTTGGCGACGGTAAAGGTTTTACCTGAGCCGGTAACACCCAAAAGGACCTGATTCTTTTCGCCCGTCAGCGCCGTACTCACCAATTCCTTGATTGCGGTTGGCTGGTCGCCCGCGGGTTCATAATCGGAAACGATTTTGAAAGGGCGACCCCCTTCAAGCTTCGACGGGCGTTCCGGCCTGTGCGGGGTGAAGCTGCCAACCGTGTCCGGTTCTTCCAGCCCACGGCGGATAATCAATTCAGCCATGTTCGCTATATGTGCTTTTGCCGGTGCAAGGGCAAGAGTGCGCGGCGGCTTTATGTGAAAAACGTCCGCTAAGGTATCATGTGCGCCACGGAACGTTGCGAACCCTTTTGATCGCCTGTTGCCTTTTTGATAAGTCAGGGACACAAGACGGACATGACAACAGAGCGAGAAAGACAACCCATGCACAAGTTCCTTTTATTGGGCGTTGCGGCGTTGGCGATTTCGGCCTGTTCGGACAAAGGCGCTGAAACGGACAGCAAAGAGCGCGCTGCCGAAATGGATTATGACGCATTTATCCCGATGAAGGCCGGGCAGTGGGAAACCAAGTTCGTCTTCACCGACATTGACGTGCCGACGCTGGGCAAAGCGGAAAAGCAGCAGATCATGGACGAGGTCGCAAAAAGCGCGTCTAGCCGTAGCTGCCTGACCGAAGCAGAAGCCAAAAAGCCAGCTGCGGATTTCTTTGGCGGCAACGGCGCGGAGAAATGCGTGTATAAGGCCTTTGACGTTTCGGGCCAAAATATCCGGATGAAACTGTCATGCGGCATGGAAGGCATGGGCAGTGTCGATATGGAGCTGGCTGGCGTCATGGGCGAAACCGCATTCAATTATGACAGCAAGTTCGATGTCCGTTTGCCGATGATTGGCAAGGTGAAGATGCAGGGCAAAGCAACCGGTACATATACAGGCCCCTGTCCGGCGGCATGATGCAGAGGATGCGACTGTCTTGGAATAGGACGCGGCGCGCGCCCCTCATCGCGGCTTTGTCTTTGAGTATGGCGGCGCTTGGCGGCTGTGCAACAACGCCCGTTTCGGCTGAACGCGCGCTGCCTGTGGCGGCGGAGGTGCGGGTTGATTTTACCGCTGACGGCATCACGCGCGCGATCGCCCACGGGGACGCGGGTGTTGCAGGCCGTCCCGTAACGCTGGATGACCCTGCGCGCGTTGCTTCGATTTCGAAGCTGGTAGTGGCCATTGGAGCGATGCGGTTGGCGGAGCAGGGTGTGCTCGATCTTGACCGTGATGTCGGTCTTTATCTCGGCTGGCCGGTACGCAATCCCACCTTCCCCGACGCGCCGGTGACCATGCGTGCCTTGCTGTCCCACCAAAGCGGGCTGCGCGATTCTGTCGATTATATCGTGCCACTGGATGGCACCCTTCCCGATGTTATTGCCAATCCGAAGGCGTGGGATGCGGCCCACCCGCCGGGCAGTTATTTTTCCTATGCCAATATCAATTCGCCCGTCATCGCGGCTGTGCTCGAAAGCGCCACGGGCGAGCGTTTTGACCGGTTGATGGCGCGGCTGGTGCTGACACCGCTTGCGCTTGATGCCTGCTACAATTGGGGTGCCGGGTGCAGCGAGGGACGGCGTGCGCAAGCGGTCACTTTGTTGCGTCCAAATGGCGATTTGGCGCGTGATGCCGCCATGAAGGGGCCTGACCCTTGCGCGGTGTATCCAGCGACCAACGGCAGTTGTGATGTTGATGCGCTATACGTGCTTGGCCGCAATGGTTCGGCATTCAGCCCGCAAGGCGGCCTGCGCATTTCCGCGCGCGATCTTGCCAAAGTGGGCCAACTGCTTTTGCGTCAGGGCGCGCCATTATTGTCGACAAAAAGCTTTGCCGAAATGACAGCGCCCGTGTGGACGTTCGATGGTTCAAATGGCGATGACGACAAGGGCTATTTTACGGCATATGGCCTTGGCGTGCATTGGTTGCAGGACAATGCGGGCAAGCGATGGTTTGGCCATGTCGGTGAGGCATATTCGCTACGTGCCGGTTTTTGGATTAACCCGGCGCAAGGCAAGGGATTTTACCGCTACGTGACGATGGTCGATGAATTTTCACCCGTCGGGCATTGCTTTGACCGGTGCCCGTGATAGCGTAGCATTCAGACCGAGGCGTTTAGCCGCCGCATAACAGATACACTGCGCGTCATAGGGTGACGCAGACACAATAAGGGACAGAAATTATGATGAAAAAGACTTTATTGGGCGCGCTTTTGACAAGTGCGCTAATCGCCACGCCAGCGGCGGCCCGCCCGGATTATGCAGATGCCGTGAAAGCAGACTATGACAAGTCGCTCGCCAGCCTGTGGGATCATTTCCACCGCAACCCTGAACTGTCGTTCCGCGAATATAAGACCGCTGCCCGTATGGCACAGGAACTGCGCGCCGTGCCTGGCATGATCGTGACGGAAAAGGTTGGCGGAACCGGCGTTGTCGGCATGCTGAAAAATGGCGATGGTCCCGTCGTGCTGGTCCGTGCGGACATGGACGGATTGCCCGTGCAGGAACGTTCTGGCCTCGCCAATAGCTCGACCGTCAGACAGGTCGGTGTGGATGGCCTTGAAATGCCGGTCATGCATGCCTGTGGCCATGATGTGCACATTACCTCTTTGGTCGGCACGGCGCGGCAAATGGCGCGCATTAAAGACCGGTGGAAAGGCACAATCCTGTTCATCGTCCAACCCGCAGAAGAACGCGTTGGCGGTGCCAAGGCCATGGTGCAGGATGGTCTATATACCCGTTTCCCCAAGCCCGATTATGCGCTTGCATTCCACGTAGCAGCAGAATTGGAAACCGGCAAAATCGCGGCGTCGGAAGGCATCCAATATTCGTCCGCGGACAGTGTTGACATCCGCGTTCCCGGTATTGCCACGCACGGCGCTGCGCCGCATCTTGGCCGTGACCCCGTCTACATCGCATCGCAGATCGTCGTGGGTCTACAATCGGTCATCAGCCGCGAAAAAGGCCCCTTGGACGCTGGCGTGATTACCGTTGGCGCATTCCACGCCGGGACAAAGCATAACATCATTTCGGAATATGCCGATTTACAGGTGACCGTGCGTGCCAACAGCCAAGCGGTTCGCGATCAGCTGATTTCGTCGATTGAGCGTGTGGCAAAGGGTATTGGCGCGGCCAATGGCTTGCCTGCGGATAAATTGCCGATCGTAAAGGTAAACGAAAGCACGCCCGTCACCGTCAATGACGCGGCGCTTGCCCGCCGCTTGAACGGTGCAATTGCGACGGCATTGGGTAGCGAGGTTGTTGTGCCCTTCCGCCAGACGAATATGGGCGCAGAGGATTTCGCGTTCTTCGTGGATCAGCAATTTGGCATCCCGGGCTATTATTTCGCGGTCGGCGGAACAAATCCCGAATGGATTGCTGCTGCGAAAAATGGCGGACCAGCCGTGGCCGGTCACCATTCGCCCTTGTTCAAGATCGATCCCGAACCATCGGTCCGCTTGGGCATTGAGGCGATGACAGCCGCCGCGTTGGATTTGCTGGGAACAGGCAAGAACTGATTGCGGATATCTGGCAGGTTACGGAGCGGCGACAATGGCGCGAAAAAATCGCGATTTTTATGACCCTGACGAAGAGTCTATTGCGCCCGAAGTAACCTGCTGGCTGTGTTCGCGCCCGATGGGGGCGGTCACCGAATGGCATCACCCTGTGCCCAAAAGCCGGGGTGGCAAGGAACGGCAGCCGGTGCATCCGATTTGCCATCGGACCATTCATGCCAATTTCACCAACAGCGATCTCGAAAAGCGTTTTGCCACCGTTGATGCGTTGTTGGCGCATGAAGAAATCGGACGGTTCGTGGCATGGATTGCCAACAAACCGTCCGACTTTAATGCGCCAACGAAGGACCGGCGTTAGCGTTTAGCTGCGCCGCTTCAGTCGCGGCTAAACAATATGAGATGGGCCCGATGTCTCTTCGCCGCGCGTTTTCCAGAGCGAAAAGAATATACCTCCCAAAATCAGCGCAAAGGTAACGCCCAGGCTTAGGACGGGCGGGAACTTGTCGCCGTTCATCATGAAGTCGGCCACGAAGATCTTCGAACCGATGAAGACCAAAACCAGTGCCAGCGCATATTTGAGATAATGGAAACGATGGACCATCGCGGCGAGTGCGAAATACAAGGCACGCAGGCCCAAAATCGCCATGATGTTTGACGTGTACACAATGAACGTGTCGGTGGTGATGGCAAAGATCGCCGGTACCGAGTCCACTGCGAACACGAGGTCGGCGAGGTTGATGACGACAAGCGCGAGGAACAATGGCGTCGCAGCGCGCACCATTTTCCCGGTCTTGTCATCTTGTACCTTCACAAAGAACTTCTCGTCATGAAGCTCTTTGGTCACGCGCATATGCCGTGAAATAAACTTGACCACCGGGTTCTTGGCGACGTCCATTTCCTGATCGCCAGAAAACAGCATCTTGATGCCGGTTCCAATCAGGAAGGCGGCGAAGATATACAGCGTCCAATAATATTCCTGCACAATGGCAGCGCCAGCGGCAATCATCAGGCCACGCAAGACGATGACGGCGATAATGCCCCATAGCAATGCGCGGTATTGGTACTTTCGTGGAATCGCGAAGAAGGTGAAAATCAGGCTGATGACAAAGACATTGTCAATCGACAGCGCCTTTTCGATGAAAAAGCCCGTGTAATATTTCATGCCCATGTCGGCCCCTTTTTGGAACCAGACCCAAAGGCCGAACAGCATCGCAATACTGATGTAAAAGGCCGATAGCTTTAGGCTTTCGGCGATGCCCATTTCCTTGTCTTCCTTGTGCAAAATGCCAAGGTCAAACGCGGTGAGCGTGATCACGATGCCGATAAAGGCCAACCAGAACCAAACCGGTGTGCCCAACCAGTCCATCATCAAAAATTCCATGAAATCATTCCCTGTATTTTACGTGCCGACGCCGCGCAGATTGAAACGCACGCGGCGTCAGCCTTCAAATATTAAGTCCTTTTAAGGCGTAGACGACGGCCAAAGGAGGTGTGCGCGTGGCGCGCCAACCGATCCTTGATCGCTAGCTTCAACCGTTTCAGTTTCTGGATCCGAAACACGTCTGGCCAACGCCGTGAAATTTCGGCGCGCAGTTCGCGATCAATTTTTTGGTGATATTGCATCAATCGAAATGACGAAAAAGTCATGACTACATCCTCTTGAACATTGTTTAAGTTCAATCGGATGTTCCGGGCACAGACGAGCGTATTTCGGGGGGTTTGAAGACCGCTTGACCAGTGCACCGGAAACATCCGATGCGGCCGACATCACGTTCCTTCCGAAGAAGCGAAGCGCCAGAGGGGCCCGGTCCGCCCGTATCTTTTGGAGCAAATCCGTCCGAATTGCAAGTCCGTTTTGATCGTCCCTGCTCGGTTCGGCGAATTAATCCCTCAACAGGTCGTTGATTGCGGTCTTTGCGCGGGTCTGCGCATCGACGCGTTTGACGATGACCGCGCAGGAAAGATTTGGGCCCGGACTGCCATCGGGAAGCGCTTTGCCCGGTAGCGAACCGGGGACAACAACCGAATATGCCGGTACGCGGCCCACAAAGATTTCGCCGGTTGTCCTGTCAATAATCTTGCTGGTGGAACTGATGAAAACGCCCATCGAAAGGACAGCGCCTTCTTCGATCACGACGCCTTCGACAACTTCTGACCGTGCGCCAATGAAGCAATTGTCTTCAATGATGACAGGGCCAGCCTGCAGCGGTTCAAGTACGCCGCCAATGCCAACGCCGCCCGACAAATGAACATTTTTACCAATTTGTGCGCAGCTTCCGACTGTTGCCCATGTGTCGACCATGGTGCCTTCATCAACGCGTGCGCCGATGTTTACAAAGCTGGGCATCAACACAACATTCTTGCCAATGAAGCTGCCGCGCCGCGCGACGGCGCCGGGCACAACACGGAATCCTGCATCGCGGAATCGGCTTTCGCCCCATCCTGCAAATTTGGAAGGGACCTTGTCATAGGCAGGGGCGCCAGCTGCACCGCCGTCAACCACGACATTGTCATTCAACCGGAACGACAACAAAACAGCCTTTTTAAGCCATTGGTTGACCTGCCAACTACCATCCAGCTTTTCCGCAACGCGCAGTGACCCGTCATCAAGACCAGCCAATGCCGTTTGCACGGCGTCACGCACCTCGCCTTGCGTGGCAATGCTGATCGCGTCACGGGCGTCCCATGCGGCGTCAATGATGGCGGTTAGTTGTCCAGTCATGCGGCTCTTTCAAAGCTGTGAATTTCCGATAGCCATTGGGTCACATCGGTAATTTCATGGTCGATATGGTCGTGATATGCTGCGCTATCAGCTTCGCCTTCATGTTTCACCCAAATTGTGCGCATGCCCAACGCTTTGGCCGGGACGAGATTATGTGCGGAATCTTCGACAAAAAGTGCCCGTGTGGCGTCGATCCTCAATTCGCTGCACAAGGCGTCATAACTGCCGGCGAATGGCTTTGGCATATGCTGCATCCGGTGGATGTCAAAAACATCCTCAAACACATTGTCCAGACCGCGGGCGGTCAACACGCGCTCGGCATAAGGTGCGTCGGCGTTGGTGAAGATAATTTTGCGCCCCGGTAAAGCATGAATATGCGCACGCAAATCCGGCGCGGGCTGCAATAGGCTCAGGTCAACCTCATGGACGAAATCGAGATAGCCATAAGGGTCAACCCCATGTTCGGCCATCAGCCCGCCCAAAGTTGTGCCGTATTTCTTCCAATAGCTGTGCCGTATCTTGTGCGCTTCATCCGACGCGATATTGAAATGCTTTTCGACATACAGAGCTATCCGGTCCCGGACTTGCGCCATAATATTGGCTTCTGGCCCGTACAGGGTTAGGTCTAGATCAAAGATCCAAGTATCGATATCGGCGAAAGCAGTTTGCATCGACGGCGCCTAACAACATAGCCTGCGTTACTCAACGGGGATGTTGCGCCTACCGAAAGAGGATCATATATACATTAATCATTCTTTGGATGAATGTCTCTTTCCCATGACTATGTTACGGATATGACTACAGCGCGGGTTGATCGCAAAATAGCAATCGGCACATCGGTTGTTTTTGCACTCGCACTGTCCGCGTGCGGCGGCGGCGGCGTGAATTCCACCCCCGTGCCCGTTCCGCCCACGGCGGACGTGCCCCCAACCCCGCCTCCAGTTGTTGTGACCCCGCTGCCTTCTGTAGTCCCGCCCCCATCTCCCCCACCGGTCGTCGTCGCGCCACCACCACCACCACCACCGCCACCGCCACCACCACCACCACCACCGCCACCACCACCACCACCACCACCGCCACCGCCACCACCACCGCCACCACCACCACCACCACCGCCACCACCACCACCACCACCACCACCACCACCACCGCCACCGCCACCACCACCGCCACCACCACCGCCACCACCACCGCCACCACCACCGCCACCACCACCGCCACCACCGCCACCGCCACCACCGACGAATTTCATAACAATAGAATATTTCCGGTCAGATGGGCCGAGCGCTCACCGTGCGCTCACTGCGTATCAGGCAGGCGCTACCGGGCGAGGCGTAACCGTTGGTGTGATCGATTCAGGGATTGATCCTAATAGCCGGGAGTTCACTGGCCGCATTCATGCACAGTCGGGCGATGTAACGGGTGCGGGTAGGCCACTTGGTGATGACGACGGACACGGTACTGCGGTAACGCGGGTTCTTGCAGCTGCCAAAGATGATCGCGATGTACATGGCATCGCCTATAATGCGACAATATTAGCGCTTCGGGCCGATCAGGCGGGAAGCTGTACCACGGCAGCCCCCGGCGAAGATGCGGCTGCATGTTCCTTTCTGGACACCTCCATTGCCGCAGGGGTCAACCGTGCGGTCGATAATGGCGCGCGTGTTATAAACATTTCACTCGGCGGTGGGGGCGGTGCGAGTTCGATATTACGGACTGCGATAAATCGCGCGACCTTGGCCGGAATCGTCGTCGTTGTATCGGCTGGTAATGAGGGCAATGAAGCTGCGCCTGCCTTTGACCCGAACAACCCAAGCCCCTTTGCGCAAGCGCTATTGGCCAATGGAAACGGGCTTGTTATCATTTCGACATCTGTCGATGACAATGACGTCATATCCAACTTTAGTAACAAGGCGGGTGTCGCGCAAAATGCAGTGTTGTCCGCATTGGGCCAAGGCATTTGCTGCGAATATCAGAACGACACCATTTATCGTTTTACCGAGAACGGTCAGACATTGGTCCGAGTTTTCAATGGCACGTCATTCTCTGCCCCACAGATTTCCGGGGCTGCAGCTTTGCTGGCGCAAGCCTTTCCCAATCTCACGGGCACCCAGATTGTAAATCTGCTGCTGACGTCCGCGCGTGATGCGGGCGACCCCGGCACCGACGCAATTTATGGCCGCGGCATATTGGATATTGCGCGCGCCTTTGCGCCCTCCGGAACGACGTCATTGGCGGGCACAACAATAGCCGTTCCGCTTTCGGGCGATGGTGGCACGACAAGTGGCCCGATGGGCGATGTAGCGATGTCCAATCGTCCCGTGAACGCGGTGATCGTGGATAGCTATGGCCGTGCATATGACATCGACCTTGCGCATGGTTTGAATGCCACAGCGCCCCGGTTGCGATTAAC
>Ga0315908_10001282_pt1 | contig 18958 bp, 12 predicted proteins | sample LakEriMetagenome_12_FD_203520 | JGI IMG/M metagenome (GOLD analysis project Ga0315908, IMG submission 203520) | Freshwater fungal communities from buoy surface, Lake Erie, Ohio, United States - Buoy 4 MA124 | ecosystem: Environmental > Aquatic > Freshwater > Lake > Lake biofilm | place: USA... | reverse complement strand
TTAACTCCTTTAAATTTTAAATAATTCAAACAATTTTAATCAGCTAATGCTTCATATTCTTTTAACTAAAATTATTATTCTATTTGTATTTTATTTTTAAAATTTAAACTTTTATTTTTTTAATCATGTTCAATATTATACTTGTATTATTATTTTATATTATCTAAATAGGGATTATTTTTTTTTTTTTATAATTTGTAAATGTTTTTAACTTCAAAGGGTTAGAACGGATGTTTTAAAGTGCTAGATTTTTATTATTGATTTTTAATCATAAATAAAATAAATATAACGTTTATATTTATGATTAGTAATCATAATTTTTTCCTATCTAAACCATGAAAAGCAATAACCTTCTGTCCTATAGGAGATCCATCTAAATGTCTAATTTGATGATGTTCTACATGTTAAACAGTGTCATGAGTGTGAATAACAGGGTGTTATATTACCTGTTCATGTGTTGAAATCATACCAGTGTAAGGATCAACACTGTTTACCAATCTGTGTTCATTTTCATAAGCTAATTATTATCAATTATATTTATATTATCATTAATATTCATATTAACACTATTATTTTAACATTATATTTATTCTTAATATATTTTTATTATTTTGTTTTAATTATTATTATTATTATTTTTATGATAATTATTATCAAAATAAAAATAATTATCTCAGCTATGATAATAATTATAAAAATAATAATCTTAACAATAATAATAAAGATTATAATTTGAATAATAAATTACTTGTATATTAATTCCTAAGAAGCTATTATCCTACAGATGTAGTATGCACTTTAGGTCTAGCATATTCAGGAGCAACTAATCTAACAGGTTCAACAACATGATGCTCTTCAACAACAGGCTATAATGCATTTTCATAAACAGCATTTATAACAGGCTATACAGTATTAACAGTATGTACAACAGGATGCACAGTTTAAACATAAGGATGCACATTATGAACAACAGGATGAACAGTTTACACAACCGGTTAATAAACAGGACTTACATAAGAAGTATGTCCCAATACATCTATGTTATTATGTCCAACTGATAATACACTACCATCAGGTCTGTAATAATCAGTTTTTACAGGAGTCCCTTAATCATGGTATACTACAAATTATTTCTTTTTAGATCTTCTGTGCTTGTTGTTAGAGTTTACTAAAACTATTATCAATACTAGTAGAACTAATGATTTCTTCATATTAATTATAATTATATTATAAAATAAGATTTAAATAATTATTATGATGATATATCATAAATCAGATTTCTTCTAATTAACTACTGTGCAAGCACTGATAATTACTTTTTTACTAGGAGTTCCTGATCTACTTCCAGTACTTTCAATTAACTTTGCCAATTACTTACTGCTCTCATCAACTAATCTTCCAAAAACTACATGTCTTCCATCCAACCACGATGTACCAGCCACTGTAATAAAGAACTAACTTCCGTTAGTATTAGGTCCAGCGTTAGCCATACTCAAGCAATATTCCTCATGATTTAATTAGAAATTCTCATCATTGAATTTTTCTCCATAAATACTTTCACCTCCTACTCCTGTTCCATGAGTAAAATCACCAGATTACAACATAAAATTAGGAATGATTCTATGGAATGGTGTGTTTACATATGATAATTTCTGGCCTGAGATCTTTGATACTTGATCACCTCTGCATATACCTACAAAATTAGCTACAGTCTTTGGTACTATTTTTCCAAATAGACCCATTTTTAATACTCCTGCTACATTACCATCTATTGTAATTTAGAATTCTACAGTGTCAGTTATAGCCACATCTTAAAGGCTACACATTATAATGCTTAACAAGCTTAATGATAGAATTATCTTTCTCATTTTATTTTATTATTTTATTATTAGATTTGAAACTATTATATAAAATAATAAAAATTTATTCGCTTCTATTTATTTTTGGAATATTCTTATATTTATTAAAAATTTTTATGGTTTATAATTTTAGGGTAATTCTTTTGTTCATAATTTTATTCAATGAGATTATTAATTATCATCATAATCATAATCCCAATCCTATAAATTTTAAACTATTGTTTAGTTTTGGATTGATCAGACATGGAGCTAGAACAAATGATAAGTATTTCAGTAAAGAAATGTTTGATCAATATGAGATCAAAGAAATAACTTAAGAAGGTCAATAACAAATGCAAGAATTAGGAAAATAAACAATAAAAATATTGTAAAAAAAAGGATTGTATTTAAAAGATTACAGTGAATTAGTCTTTAATTCCAGTCCTAAAAAAAGGACAATGATTTCAGCTATAAATTATCTCAAAGGAATGTTCGATACTGATGAATACATAATAAACTATAAAGAATTATTCGAAAAGTAAAATAATTATTCTCAAATAACAAAGTAAATAGAAACAGTAGTAAACTTTGAAGAACCTGAAAGCTTAGAAAAATCATCGAAAAAAAAGCCAACAATTTTTACAATATCTAAAAAGCATGATTACTATTTTCATGCTTATAATAAATGCTAATATAAAAAATATCAAGAAGATTTATACAGCGACAAGATTTAAGAAAAATTAAAAAGTATAAGAAAAGACCCAGACTTTATCCATTTAATATAGATAATGAATCATTAATACTTGAAAAAAATAAATCAAGAAATCAAGATAGATTAATTAAAATTAAGTGAATTATCAGGTTTAAGAGACTTGATAATAACAGCATAATTTCATAAAAAAGATCATCTTATCCCATAAATTAGCAAGGATTAATTAAGAAAGTTAATGGAAATTAAAAGATTCATGAATTATGAATTCAAATTTGAGAATTTAAAGTTTAATTAAGTAGTAGCTTATCACACTATGATGGACTTATTACGATATTTAGAAGAAATTCAGAAAGGAGAGTAGAAAGTTAAGTTGGTGTTGAATAGTGTTCATGATAATTTAATTGCTAACTGGCTTAATATTTTAGTTAGTAAAAACTTTTATTATCGTATTACTCATCTTTATTAGATTCCATATGCTAGTTAAATGTTTGTTAATGTTAAGAAGATTTAAGATTAGATTTATGTCATTGTAGAAATGAATCATACTAAGTTAAAACTCAGGGGAGGCACAAATAGGAATTCTAAAGATAAATATTTTTGGAAGTTGGATTAGTTTATTAATAAAATTAAAAAAATTGTTGATATTGATTTTTTGAAAATGTGTTCACAAAATCATTTGTGAGCATTAAATTTATAAATAAAATATATAAAATATGCTTTCTATTTTTAGAATATATAAAATTATATATTACTCATTAATTGTTATTTTTATTTATTTTTTGCAATTTTGAAGTGAATACTTCGATTGGAAATTTATTTAAACTGTTTTTGTATTTTTTTACTATATATTGTTATTGATCCTATTAATTATATTAATCTTAAAATTTATTTGTTTATTTTTTTTGTTATTTTTCTTCTTTATTTTCAAAAGTTAGTTCCATTATGTCTTCAAAAGCATTATTCATTTATAAATTATTTAATTAATAACAAAAGGCATCTTTTTTTGCACTTTATTGTTGATTATTCATTTGAGTTTTTTAAATATTAAAATAATCATCATTCTAATAAATTTTAGTTATATTGGATGTGTTATTTGACGCTTTTAAAAATTATATAAAAATAAAATATAAAATAATAATTATAAAAGTATGTTTAAATAAAATATTATTATTAAAATATGACTTACAATTAAGTTTGGAATTATTTGATTGATTAGTTTGTAATTAAGTGGTACTTCTAGTATTATGGGATAACTTTTCCAAAGGCCTTTGATAAGATTATTAAAATTTATTTTATTATAATTAATTATTTTTATTGTTTTGAAAAGTCATCATCCCTAAAATATCAAAACTATCAAGACTAGCAGTATGATTAGATTATTTTCTTTAAACATTATTATTAATAATTGGTAAAGCTGATTATTGTTACTATTTGGACTAATACTAGACCTAAAATTAAATGTGTTTAGGGAATAATGAAGGTTAATTTACGATATCTTTCTACTTGATACTAGTGAACTTGTTTAAATCATGGAATCCTTTAAGAATATCATTTGATGAACTTTAGGCAAATATAGTATTTTTTTATTCAATCTTGTTATTACCTGTTTTTAGTATTCTTGGTCTGTTAATTTGGCGATTATCTCCAACCGATTAAGGAATTTATTGGCATCTAGGATATTTTTCGAAATACTTCTCAACTTCTAATTCTTTTCTAGCTTCTCTTATTATTCCTTAAACTTCATTTGTAAGGTTTTTCTATTCTAGATTACCAATTAATTTGCAAAGGATTTCTTCTTTTTTGTTTGATTCTTCATATAGTCTTTTATTATCTTCTTGTAAAATTTTAAATAGATCTTGCTTACTATTATACTTTTTCTTTTCTTGTATTTAGATATTTAATTAGGATTAACTAGTGTTTTCATCTTATGTTATTTTCTCACTTGAGAGGCTGTCTAATATTTTATTTTCAAAATTCATTTTTTTACTCATTAATTGTTATTATTATTATTAATTTACTTATCTTTATTTTTCAAATGGTTTTTTATTATTTATCAAATGTTTTAATTCTTCATTTAATTTTATATTTCTTTATTAAATTTTGATGTTTCTGTTTAAATCTAAAAGCTATTTTGAGGAGCTAAATTATTTATTGTAAGTGAACATATATATTAAATTATATAAATCAAAACGCAGTTAAGTTCTGATATTTAGTAAAAATATAAAATTAAGAAATAATTTATCAATTATTTATATAATAATTTATTTAGTAATTAAAATGAAAGTATTTATTTCAAGTTGAAAAAACTTGTTATTTACAAGCAGGACATTGTTCTTTTATTTTAATCCACTCTTCTATACAAGAAGAATGAAAATTATGAATGCAATTTTTCATTTATGTTATTGTCTCATTTTTTTCATAATTATTTAAACATATCATACAAATTTATTATTCTTCATTTGATTAATTTTTAAATTAGTATTTTTTTAATGAATTTAATTTTTATTTTAAAATTTATTAAGAATATATACTTATAGGTCCAAATATTTAATTCCTTCTATGAGTTTATTAATTTTAATTTATATTATTAATGTGATAATTATTTATTTGATTATTGATAATATCATTATTATTTATATTTATCTAATTAAATGTACTATTATTTATATTATTTTAATTATTATTTCTATTTATATTATTTATATTAACATTAATATTGTTACTTGTATTTATATTTTATCTTTAATTAATAGATTAATCTTGATTTAAACTTTAATTTATATTTTACTATATATTATTAGATGTATTAATTTATTAATTATTATTTTGATTTCTAACTATATTATTATTAACATTGTTATTTTATACTTAATCTACTAATTAAATTAAATCCTAGTATAATTATTATTAAATTTATTAATTTCTTTAATTTCTTATTTATGTTTATTATTATTAAATTTCTACATATTGAGAATTTATATTTTAATTGATTTAGTTTTGAATTTAAAATATTTAATTGAAAGAATGTTAAGTTTAGCAATGCTACTAAAAATGATTAAATTCAATTAGTTTATTACAAATTTCGCAAGGAATCAATTCATTTTAAATACTTCATTAACTAAATATTTTTGTACTTCTATTACAAATAATTTAATGGTCTAATAAGTCTTAATTCTTTATATTTTTAAAACATTTTTAACATTAATTTAATTTATTTGGACAATCTTATATATGTATTCCAATTTAATCAAACTAAATTTGCTTTAAACAATATGGACATTATCCTTTACATATAATAATAAAAATATACTTTTTTTAATATTCACATTATTAATTGTGTTATTTTCCATTAATTATAATAAATTTAATTGAATATAATAAAAATAATAAAAAAATGAATTTAAAAGTATTGATAATAATAACAATTATGTAGATAATTTAAATATAAAACAATGATTATATCAATATTAGTAACTATAAATAGCCTGAAAAAATAGAAGAAGATGGTAGTATAAATATAGGTATAATTCATACAACTGATATTCACGGTCATTTATTAGGTAAAAAAATAAAAACAGTAGATAGCAGATAAGAATACGAATTAGGAGGCATGAACTAGTTAATGAGTATAGTTGAAATACTAAGGACAGAATATGGAAATAATTTAGTATGGGTTGATTCAGGAGATTAGTTTATAGGAACATTAATCAGCCAATATTTCAATGGAAGTTCAGTAACTGAATTACTTAACAAAGAAAATTTGTAAAGCAGTGCTATAGGTAACCACGAATTCGATTTATAGTTACAAGGATTTTAATAAAGGATAGAAGATTCTTAATACTTTTATGTTGCTAGCAATCTGAAGAACAAGACTGATAATGAAAATATCTTCAAACATAATAAAAATATAGTGAGTAGTTAGATTCTATATATAGAAGAATATGGGATTAATATAGGAATAATAGGGTTAACTACAAAGGATACTGTGTCTACTAGCAGCGGAAATGTAAGCACTATAATTTTTCAAGAATATAGAGAAGTTACTGTAGGTATTGCTTAGAAAATGAAGTAACAGTAGAACGTAGATATAGTGTTGGTAGTAGCTCATTTGGGAATGATCTGTAATCCAATCAAAGTATAACATATTTGTCAATAATAATAACAATCAAATATATTATTAATAATATACAAATTTAGAAATAATTTAAAATATAATAATAATAAATTTATAAGTAAATTTTTGAATTAAAAAATAATAATAATAATAATAATAAATGATAGTAAGATGATAATGATCTACTGACTTTGAAATTGTACAATAAGAGTAGTACATAACATAGTTATTGTTAAGAACATGATGAACTTTATTCATTTGTAGATTCTCTGCCAAAAGGGTTAATAGATGGAGTATTGGGAGGACACACTCATAGTCTGGCTCACCACTTTATTAATGGAGTTCCTGTAATTATCACATCTTCTTATGCCAGGTATCTCTCAGTTCTTTATTTCAATATAGATCTTAAAACTCTTACTATTAATAAAGACAAAACTATTATAGAATCTCCTATTCCAGTCTGTTCTTAAATATTTGCCAATAATAAGATATGTGATGTCGATATCATCGATAATAGTGTAAAATCTAACGGAGAGCTTCACAAATATATTTTTCATGGTAAACTTGTGGGAGAGTCAAAGGACACTAAGTAAATCATTTAAAAATATTAACAAATTATTGATGAAAAGTTTGGAAATTAAAGTATTACAGAGGTTGAAATACCCGTCATTAAAAGTTATTAAAAAGAAAGCAGTATGAATAATTTGTTTTGTGATATGATGAAAAATGTATCTGGAAGTGATGTTAGTCTAGTCAATATAGGAATGTTGAGGATAGACTGGTATTATTATTATTATTAAATTAAAATTTAATAATTTAATAATATAATAATATTAGGCCAAGTGGAAGTGTAGATTATTAGACGCTATTCGAAACAATGCCATTTGATAATCAAATTGCAAAAGTGGAATTAAGTGGTTCAATGCTGAAGAGAATAATAAGTGATATACAAACAGCCCAGATGAAGTACTATGGAATGGCAGGTTTAAAGGTAGTAATTGATTAAAATGGAGGAGTTCAATCAATCCAATTATATGATAAAAACTACTCTCTTATTCCAATTTTAGATTCATAAATCTACACTATGTCTTTACCAGATTTCTTGCTTTATGGAGGAGATGATTTTAAAAATGTCAAAAAGTATTTCCATCCTAATCCCTAAGACGTTAAGCTCTATGGGACTGTTAGGTAACACATGAAGGAGTATTTATAGTAATTTTAGGTCATTAATACTTAATAGGAACCTCTTGTAAATGTTAATAGACCCAGATTACTGTTATTAAAAAACGTTTATTCATGATATTAATATTATCATTATTCTCAATATTATTTTATTATTTTCATTATTATTAATATTATTATTATTATTATTATAATCTTAATATTTTATAAATATTTAACGTTATACATATATTAATCAATTTTGTTTAAACCCATTTAAAAAATTTTAGAACAAAGAAATTAACTCGTCTAATAATTCATTTCTATAGACTGCTTCTATAGTAAATTTGGGCCCACAAGCGTAACAAACATTATTTTTGAATCCCTTTTTACAATCATTGCAATAACTATGACCACAAGGAATACAAGTAACTGGATTCTTTTAGGTTTATTTGCAAAATGAACAGTTTAAATTCTGTAAAATTTTTGTCTATTAATATTTATATATATTAAAATTCAGTTTTTTTAATATTATATTTATTTTTTAATATATTACATCTTATTTACTGATATTTTATAAATCTATTTAATTTTCTTGCATTTTATCATTTAACTCTTTAAGTTCAATTTATTGTTAATGGTATAGATTATTTTATTATTCAAATTATTATTAAAAATTTTATTACTTATATTTAATAACTTAAACCTTTAATTCTTATAACTTACTAATTAATTATTAAGTTTCTTATTATTATTAAATAGCTTTTTTGCTTGTTTAATTATAAAATTAAAGATATTAATTATTTGATAATTATAATTAATTTTAACTTTATTAAATATCTTATTCTAACTTTTTATATAATTTTTCATTTTTTATAAGCTCATTCTATTAAAATTAAATTTTATTTGTTAAAAGTTATTCGTTTTCTAATTATTTATTCAATTATGATTTTTATAATTCTAAGTTTTATAATTATTTCTATTAATATAAAATAAAAATTACTTATTTTTCTTATAAACTTTATTTTAATATCTCTAATTATTGCTATAATTTATTCATCTTTTTTAAATTATTTTCTTAATCTTGAAATGTATTCTTGTTTTGTGATTCAAATTAATTTAATTTTTCAGACACTGTTTAAATTTTCTTATTTACTTCAATTTATTTATTACCAATGTTAGAAGCTTCTTATTTTTTTTTTAATAAGTTTTTTTCTAAATTGTCAACTTTGTTTTAATTATGATTTATATTCTATAATAATTTTTCAATTTATTTTTAAAGTTATTTATTTTCAATAATAATATTTGATTATTAATTCTCTTATTCTTTAAAATCGACTAATTTTTAATCATTTTATTCAAAATTATTTTTTAGTAAAATGATTTAATTTTATAATTGTATTATTTTTTCTTTACATTTTTCTTATAAAACATTTATATTATTATCTTCTAAATATTAAATTTTTTTCTAAAACTTTTAATTTTAGTTTTATAATTCTTATTAATATTTATCTACTATATCAATTTAAGTTTATAATTATTTTTATTATACTTTTTCATCGTTGTATTTTTACTATAATATTTAAAAATCTTAAGTTTGATTATTGATAAAATCGTTTCTCTAATTAATTTCATTTTAAATTGAACTTAATTTTAAATAAATTTCTTAAATGACTTTACTTTAAGAATTATTTTTTTAAGAACTTTATTTAATTTATGATTAATTTTAAAGATTTTATTATACATTTTATGTTTAAATTTAATTTTATTATTATATCAGTTATTGTTACTATATTTATTAATTTTAACTTTTATTTATTTCAGTTTCGGTTTTTATTCTTGGAATAATAGGTAATTCTAATAAATAATTAATAAAGATTACATTATTTTACTTAATTTTATAAATTTTAATAGAGAGTTTATTTTAATTTTGATTTTTAAATATTTGTTTTTGAATAAAAATTGTTTTATGCAGTGTTATTCATATATTAATTTGAGCTGTAATTAATCATTTTTCTAGTAAACAATTTTTTTTTGAATATAATATAATGTAATATAAATTAAAAATAAAAGTACTAATACTAATATAATAAAAAATAATAATTTATAATATGAAAAATAATATTAAATAAAATAATCACTTTAATTCATTTTCATTGACTATTACACTAGACCAGTAATCAATCATCTAAAATATTATAAATGCATTACTTATGTAAGTTAAGTTTTTTCCAAAACACTCATTTCTTAAATAATTTTAAAATATCCTTATAATTTTTCATTTTTAAATTATTTGATTTAATATTAAGCTATATTTGTTATCATAATAAAATATAATTTCTATATATCTTCTAATTCAATTTCTAACTTTTTTTTATTTAAATAATTTTACTTAATCTATCTTCTTCTATATTGTCAATTGTTTTTCATCATTTCCTCCTTTTCCTCCTCTTTTAGCTAAAAAAGTCTATAAATCCATTTGCAAATCTTTAATTTTCTATTTTAATTTATCTCTATTTTACTCAACATTATTCTTAGATTATATACATTCTTAAATAGCCTATTCATATTTATAATATTTTACATTTATATCTTCTTATTCTATTGACAAATTCATGAATAACATTTTATAACCAGATTATAATTTCTGTTCTTTGAATATATTTTTTACATTTTCTTTTTATTGGTTAAAAGGAAAGTTGATACTTTATGTTTCATCACTGAATTATTAAATATAATTTTTTTCATATTCAGGCATTAAATAAGTAGAAAAGGTAGAAAACTCATCATCAAATTTTTCTTTGCTATGAAGAATATTTTTAGCCATTTTTTTAAAGTTTTCAATCATTCCAGCTGTTTTTTTTAAGAAATTGCAAAATAAATTAATTTTGGTTTCAAAAGTATTGAGTTGTTAAACATCAGATAAAATAAGATGCTTATAATTGGTGACATAATTCGTGAAAATGGTTTGGTCATTACATTATTTATTAATATATTCTAGATTTTTTTCAAATTAAGATTAGTTTGTATTAGATAGAAAAACTTAAAATTCATTAGATTTAAGCAGATTAGGCCTTAAAAGAAATTAATTGCAAAAATGATTAAGATAATATGTTCTCTAGAAAATAACCTCATCATTAAGATTCCCTAAAATTTAAGAATTTGGCATTGATGGGATAAAAAAACTGGGCCAATTTTTTACTAAGCTTTATCTAAGTTTTTCAAATTCACTGAATCTTCTGTAAGTTTGTATTTTTTGGCCATTCACTTTACCTTCTATAGTATAAACAATATATTTTTGTATTCCACTTTTTTCTATTGGAGAATGAACTTTTATCCAGCTCTTTTCTGAATTTTATTCTTAATTTAAATCGAAAATTTCTTCATTCTATTTATCGATGTCTTAATATTCCATATATTTATAATTTATATTAAATATATATAATTTATTTATTTTATTATAAATTGCTACTTGAATTTAAATTTAATTCATATGAAAAAAGATAATCAGTTTATTATCCAACTAAAAAATTAATATCACTTTAAATAGAAAAGAATTAAAACTTTAAATAAAAGTAGATCTTCATCATTTTTTGATTCATATTAATTGGTAATAATTATTTATTTTATTATGAGAATGAAAATTAAAGTTTTTAAGAAAAATAATTATAACAAAATAATAATTAATTATTAAATATTGATTAAAAAATTGCTAAAAATTAATCAATTGATTGTTTTTATAAAAAAAATTTAATACCTGTATTTGAAATAATGTTTTAAAAATAAAAAATTATAAAAACTTAAAATATTTAAACAATTGAGTCAGAAATTAAAAAAAGTTTAACAAGTCAAACCATTAAGACAATCGATACAGAAATAAAAAAAAGCTAAGTTCAACAAAATATCAAATCTATTGATACATAAATAAGAAAAAGCTAAATTTAATAAAATATTAAAATAAATGATTCAGAAATGAGAAAAAGCCAAATAAGTTAAAATAATAAAGTTTAAATAGATAAGGGTGAAAATTAATAGAGTTAAAATAATATTATTATAAACTTCAATAAATTAGAAAATAAAGAAAGTTAAAATAAAATAAATTTAATTATAAATAATTAAATAAGCTAAAATGTATTAAAATAAAATACCAATTTATAAAATAATAATATTAGCAAATAATAAAATATTAAAAATCTTTTTGAAATGTACAAAAAATAAAATAATAACATTAATTTAATATAAAACATTAAAACCTAATAAAATATATAAATATCTTAAAGAGAAAGTTTAATAAATTTATAATAAAAAAGATTGAGCTAAATAAATGAAAATAAAAGATTTAGCTAAATTTCAAATGAAAATAAAAGTAATATTAATCTTTTAAAAAATAACAAAAAATTTGAAAATATTTTTAATTTATAAAGACCTTTTTAATTAAGTAAATCAAAAGAATAAATAAATCCTATAAACAATATTTTAAAACAGAACAATATTTAATAATTATTTTAAAACCTCATTAGTCAACATTCAAAATCTAAAGAGAAGTAAAAAATAAATGTATTGAAAAATGATATAAATGAAATTAAAAACATTTATTTCAAAAAAAATCGAAACTATTTTGATAAGTCTAAATAAAATATAAATCTAATTAAAAATAAAAGTTTGGAACATATTAATTTAAATATAAGTTATAATTCAACTCAATAAAAATTTAAATAGCTTCTTAATCCTCATTAATAATAATTTTTGAAGAACTAACTTTTCAGATGAAAATTTATTATTCTCTTATATATTATAAAAATAAATATAATTTATTTTCTTAAAGATTAATAAAATTTAAATAATATTCAATCATAAATTAAATTATCTTGGAGCAAAACCAATTTTACGATTATCTAAATCAAAGTATACATATAATATTCGAAAAAAAGTAGTTCCAAAAATAAATCCTCCTCCTAGTTCTATATCTAAATCACAAATTTTTATTTTTTTTTAATTTTTGGTTATTTGTTTGCATGATGAAACATAATTTTTAGACTTTAAAATTATTTAAAAATTTTAGAACTAAAATTAAAGATCAGGATACTTTTGATTATTTTATATTTATTAATAACACTACAAATATTTATAAATTGGTTAATCTTGATTAATAAAAACACATTTTATACCTTTAAGATTTAAATATTTAATAAAATTAATAACTACATTTTTTGGTAATCCAATAATAGAATTACCTGAATCAACTAAACCTTTGATTTTTTATCCTTTATTTATTAAAGATTTTCCATTTATTTTTAAATCTTTAAGTAAAATTTAATATGATATATTTGAAAGTATATTAACAAATTACAATTTTTATTTGAAATATTTTTTATTATATCCTCCAAAAATTATTTTTGATTTTCCTTTAGTTTTTGAAAGTATTAAAGAAAAAGAATTTTATTTAATAATTTTTCATTTTATAAGTTATTTTAAAATTGAAGAAAAATAACCTAATCCAACAATGCCTTCAACATCTCAAAGTGCAAAACAAGCTTTTTAAATAAAATAAAATTAAAATAATCCTTTGAATTTATTATCAAAATCAATAATGTCTTAAACAAAATTACCATAATAGCATCCATCACCATAACATTTAATTATATTCTTTTTATTAATTCTAAAACTTACAGACTTTTTTTGATCAAAAGTATATTTCATCATACAACCTTTACAATATTTTGATGGAATTACTATTGAATGTGAACCTGTGTCAATTCTCATTTGAATAAGTTTCTTTTATTGACCTACATATCCATTTATAAGATAAGCATCTTATTATTTATTATTTTCTAATTTCATTTCAAGAAATTAATTGCATTGATATTTAAATATCAAAATAATTTAAATTATTAATGTTTTCGATTTAAATTTTTGCATTAATAAGTATATTTAAAAATTATTTAATTATATTTTTCAAAAAAATAATTAATATTTATAATTTATTAAATTTATTATAATTTTTATAATTTGATAAAATTAAATCGGTTTATTTAACCAATTTTAAACATAATTTATTCAAAGAAAAAATATTTTAAAATTATATCAAATTAAAAAAATATTAAAAATAATATAATTTCAAAAAAAAACATATTTTTTTTATTTTTTTGTTTACTTTTATTATATATTAGTTTATTTCTTTTCTTTTGTATTTATTTTTTACTAATAGTCATTTTAATTATAATTTGGAATTTATCCATTCTATTTTAATTTAGGGTCTATTTTATCTTAATTTTCTTTTTAAGTTGAATTAATATTATTGAACTCCCCTATCTCAATATTAAGATTATCACCATAGAAAAAGTCATTTAAGATTTATTTATAAGTGTACTTTTAAATTTTAGAATTAATATAATCTTAATTTACATCGATTAAATTTCAATATTAAAACTAACCAATTAAATCAGCTCAATCAATCAAATCTTAAATTTCTTCATCATTATTAGTATCATACATCCAACAAAAAATATTATCTTTAATAAATAATTATTTCTCAAACAATTAATTTAATATATTTTTTAGAAAAAAATAATTTGGATTCTCTTCAAATTCTAATGTTCTAGAATACTCAAAAATTCAATAAAATTCTTAAGGTATGTCTTTACAAAACTCCTTAATTACTTTAGTTTTTTTAAGTTCCAATATTTGTGGATTTAACTTATCAGAACTATTGCTAGAATTAAGATCTTAAATATCAGACCAAGGTAATTTAAATTTGAGAAGATAAATCAACAAAAAAGCCAAAGACTCAATATCATCTCACCTTGATAACTCCTACCCTAAATTTTCAATATAACTAGAAAACAAATTATCATGCTTCAAATAATTAAGTCCATACTTATTAGCAATATGCTTATTATTCAACATAAATCGCTTACACTCTCTAAGATCATTAAAATAAATAGTACACTATTTTTCGCCCTAACCAATGCTAATATTCCTCAAAGTAATATTCCTATGAATATATCCCTAATAATGCATATATTCTAATAACTTAATAATCTATTATCCGATCTATATAACTGTCTTTAAGCTAAATTATTAATGGGGTTGGAATTTTTATTGGAGCTGGAAGAGATTCGGTCCTAGTTTCTATTAAACTAATATGTTTAAGTCTTTTTATTAACCTACTTAGTAAATGGAGGGAAATCCAGATTTGAAATGTAGTTTGCGGAGGGCTTTCATTTCGTTTATTATTTTAGGATTGGCCAGTTTTGACTCTTCTATTTTTATTACCACTGGTTCTTATAGTATCAGGGATTCACCTGAAAAAACTTGGTAATTATTATTTTCATGAATTAAATCATTTATTATGAATTTATTGAATACTCTTACTTCCATATTTTTATTCTAATTAGTTAATTAGAATATATATTATATCTTTTTATATTTTTTATTTTATCAGTAATTTTTTTATTTATTATTTAATTCAAATATTGTTAAATTCTTATATTAATTTTTATAAATGAGAAAAAAAGAATTATAAGTTTCTAATATTAGTTAGTTTTAATTGTTATAAAAAAAGAAGACTTAAGATTTATAAAAGAAAACAGAATACACGAAATAAATTTATGATAGACATTTAAGCATTATAAGAGAATAGTAAAATCAAAAAGATTTTTTATATGAAAACAATAATTCCTTATTAAATAGATTCTTAAAATTAATAAATTTAAGACTAATTCAATAAAATTATTTAAATTAGAAATTTTTGAAAAATTAAAAATAAAATAATAAAGATTAAAATGAAAGTATAGTTTAATTAAATAATTTCATAAAACAATATAAACTTAATTATCAATAAAGTAATTAAACAAGATAAAGTTTGACTAGTTAATAATTAAATAGTTTTAATGTTTTCTTATAATTTAAAACAGTTTCTAAAGACTTTAATCATTTAATAAATGACAAATCAGTTTCATTGTGTCTTTAATTATTAGTATTAAGTGTAATAGATGATATATATAATATAAAATAAGGCAATTAAATATGCTTTACTAAAAAGTAAATAATAAATATTATATATTTATAATAATTTTGAATATATATTATAATTATTTAAGAGAACTTATTGATAATCATATTTCAATCTAATAATTAAATTTATTTAAAACTTAAGAAGAAAAGTAGAAGTATATTATTCATAAAATGAATGAAAATATTTAATAAATGTTAGATAATTTTGATTAAAATAGAAGGATTATGTAAACATATTAAAAACAAAAATAGAATTAAAACATAAAATAAATATAATAATTTAAATTAAAAAAAGAAAAAAACAATGATTAATTTCCATGGTTTGATTTTAATACTAAATATTCATTATTGAAAAATAAGGTCAAAAAAAGAGTTGTATAATAATTACAAGATAATTATAAAGATATTCAATAAGTTTTAAACTAAAATTAAAATTTTTAAACTAATGAAATATCTTTAAATAGTAAAAAAGCTAGATCCGTTCATTGAAGATTTTCTACTTGTTATACTAATAATTCATAATTATATACTAATTAAAGTTTATTTACAGATTTTAATAATAATAATAATAATAAGTCTGAATAATAAGAAAGTTTTATTAAAACTAAATAAAATTAATTTCTAGATAATAAAAAGAATTAAAATGAAAATGATTAAATAGAGATTTTAATATTAAATAATGATAAATAAATTAATTTAAATAATTAAATCATAATAAAAAATATAAATTAAAATGATAAAAATATTGAAAAATTATTATATAATATTAAATAGTCTATATTTAATCACTTAGAAAATAGTTAATGGAATATGGAAAAAGAAAAAATATATAAGGAATAATTAAAAGATTTAGAAAGTTTAAGTAAGAAATCTTCAAATTAGAAATCTTTAAGAAAGAATATTGGATTTATGCCTTTAATTTGATAAATATTAAAAAATAATAAAGAAAATGAATATTTAATAAGTTTAGAAACCAGATTTAAAAATGGAGAAGTATTAAATTAATAGGAGATAGAAATATTAAATCGGATGTCAAAAATATTAAATACAAATATAGACAGAGAATATATAAAAAACTGTATTTAAATTTTAGATAAAAATTAGATTAAAGAGATAGAGAATTAAATAGCTTAAGAAATAATAGATGACCATAGTAAAATGAATTTAATATTAATGAAGAAAAGAAACAATTATTTATAAAATAAGTATCAAAATAAAATCATTAAATAATAATAAAATCAATAAGTATAATAAAATAACTAATATAACTCAAGCGAATATTAAATTTAAAGAAAAGTTATCAATTTAAAATAATAAAGTAATTCTTTATCTACTAATTTATAATAAAGTTTATCAAGTAAAAGTTATTCAAATAATAATATTGACTCTTTATATTAAAGAATATAAAATAGAATTAATAATTATTAAGATTAAAAAAAAATAAAAAACACTAGTAAAAATGATTATAATCTTTCAAATATTTAATACTTTAAGAAAATTTATACAGGAGGACCTCATATAAAACAATGATTAAAATAATATTTTTAATAAAATATTTAAATATAATAATAATTAATATTTATAAAAATAATTAAAATGCTATCATTATTTTTTTTTATTTAAATTTATATATACATAATAATTTTCAATTTGTCTTAAATAAATAAAAATAATACTGAGCCTTTTGATATATAAATTTATTTTTAGTAAGATTGAATTGATAAAATAATACATTTAAATATAATTATGTCTCTAATTTTACAAATAAATATCTTACAAATACCTTCCATAACCAATACATGGTTATAAAAGGAGAATTATATTTAGGAAGGTAAAAACCTTTTTGCTGAAGGCCATTATAAAAGTTATTTTTACTTGTTATAAGTTATTTTTACTTATTATTATACCGTTCAATTATTCTGCAGTATGATTTACCATTTTATCTGTTCATAATTTATGTAAAAAATTTATTAGTTTTTCAATTTTTTAAATTTTTTAATTTTTTAACATATCGATAATGTAAAAATAGCATATAAAATATTATATATATATTATATATATAATATATAATATTATAAAAGGTTTTAATTATATATTTAATTTGAATTATTCTATTTTAATCAATTGCTACGAAATAATCTTTTATAAAAATATAAATGTATTTAAAATATAAAATTCAAATTAATATAGAAATATATATTGTTGAATCTTATCAAAATATTGATTTAAAAAAATAAAATATTTTCATATCAAAAATGAATATTTCCTATGAAAACTAATATAATGAAAAAGTATAATTCATTACATATGATCTGAATTAATTAAATTAATCAGACTCTTAAAAAAAATTTTTTATAAAAACATTTTTTTTATTAAATATTAAATAGTATTGCTCTAACATAATATTTTTAGATGAAGAATTAAATTATTAAAATTTAATATTAAGAAAAATTATTAAATTTTATGGAAGTTAGATTATTAAGAATAATACTTTTTTATAAAGCAATCTATTTATGAGATATTGAAGAAATTTTGGATTAATTGTAATTTTATTTAGACTTATAATAAAATAATTCTTATCGAAAACAATAATAAAAAAGCTTAAGAAAATGATGAATATAATAAATATTGAATAATAATCTTTTATATGCAATAAGACCAAATTTAGATAAAATATATATGTTCAAGTCTAAATATAAAATTAAACCAAGTAAAAAGGGTTTAATAATGTATTTGGAGAAAAAAAAGTATATTAGCGCAATTAGTTGGCAAATTATTAAAAATAAACAATTAAATTTAAAATTATTTGATTGGGTTATTAAAACCAATTTAATATAAATTTATATTGTTAAATGGTTTCTTAATAAAATCATTTAACATTTTAATTTATAAGAAAATTAGTTTAATTCAAATAATTTATACATATTTATGTGCTAATAATTAAATTTATGTTATAAAAAGGCCAGTATTAAATAAGCCATTTCAAATATTGTTCAATAAAATCAATATTGATTATAAACTTTATTAATACCTGTTTGTATTGTATGGGAAGCATTTGAATTTTTACGTTCGAAAGAAACTTTAATCAATGATTTAGTTTAATAAATAATTTCTGTT
>Ga0315908_10001277_pt1 | contig 18976 bp, 11 predicted proteins | sample LakEriMetagenome_12_FD_203520 | JGI IMG/M metagenome (GOLD analysis project Ga0315908, IMG submission 203520) | Freshwater fungal communities from buoy surface, Lake Erie, Ohio, United States - Buoy 4 MA124 | ecosystem: Environmental > Aquatic > Freshwater > Lake > Lake biofilm | place: USA... | reverse complement strand
ATCCTCGACGGCGGCCCAGATTCTTCCAACCGTCGCATCACGAGCTACTTCCGCCACACATTCTCCGTGGCAGACCCGTCTCTAATGCACAACCTCTCGCTGCGCCTCATGGTGGACGACGGCGCAGTAATCTACCTCAACGGCCAAGAAATCGCCCGCCAGAACATGCCCGCCGGCGACATCACGCACCTCACCCTCGCCCCCATCGCCATCGGAGGTGCCGCCGAATCCGCCTTCACCCCCATCACCCTGCCCGCCACGGCCCTCCAGTCAGGCCCCAATACACTCGCCGTAGAAGTCCACCAAAGCGCTGTGACTAGCTCGGACATCAGCTTCGACCTCTCGCTGCAAGGGACATCATTCACCTCGGCTACCATCGAAGATCAGTATCAATACGGTCGGCAAATCGATGACGTCTCGCTCGGACGCCAACCGGACGGCCGCTGGGTCCATTACGCCAGCCCGACCCCAGGCCGCCCGAATACGGGCCCCACCGTCACCGACCTCCGCCGCGCCGGAGCCACCGTCTCGTTCACTCCCGAAGCCGGCCTCTTCCCAACCGCCCCCCAAGTCAGCTTGCAGGCCGCCTCCGGAACGATCCGCTACACACTCGATGGGTCGCTCCCCCTAAACTCCTCACCCGCGTATCAAGAACCACTTCCGCTCACCACCACCACCGTCGTGCGGGCCCGCGTCTTCGAAGAAGGCAAACCCAACGGAGCCGTCGCCACCCGTACATATTTCATCAACGAAGAACAAAAAAACCTGCCGTTCGTCTCGGTAGTCGCTGACCCGAACGTCCTGTTCGGCCCCCGCATCGGCATTTATTACAATACGCATGAACCACTGGTCAGCAGTGGCACTCACGCCGCCTTCGGCCTCCGCGACGTCTTTAAAGGAAAAGACGCGCCCGGATCACTCGAGTTTTTTGCCCCCGGCGGACAAGGGGGATTTCGTGTCCACGGCGGCTACCGCATGGGTGGCGAAAACAACTGGGTGCACGCTCAGCGGGCGCTTAATTTCACCCTCAGGGGGAAATACGGAGACGACGCCATTCGTTATGACGTATTTCCCGGCACCCGCATCCCGATCCATACGTCCCTCGTCCTGCGCGACGGCGGCGACGCCTGGGACAAGGAAATGCTGCGCGACGGTATGTGGCCGTCCATCGTCCGGGGTCGCATGAGGGCCGACAGTTACGACTACCGCGCCAGCGAGGTCTTCATCAATGGCGCCTATTGGGGGATTCATAATCTTCGCGCCCGATGGGACGACTCATGGTTTTTCGAACATAAACGACTGAACGCCGACCAGATCGATCACCTTCTCTACGGCCATGTCACGTCAGGAGCAGTCACTCTGGGCGTGGAAAAAGGCGACTCCGCTGACTGGCTCGAAATGCTAGACTTCCTGAGCCGGCACGACCTCAACGTCCCCGCAAATCTGGCCGTCGCCGCCACCCGCATCAACTTCGATAGCTTCATCGATTTCATCGCCGCCGAATCGTACGGCATCAACACCAGCTGGCACCACAATCGCGAGTTCTGGCGGCCGCGCACCCCAGATGGACAATGGCATTGGTTCCTGCCAGACATGGATCAGACATTTCGTCCATCCCAGCTGGGCGGCAGCGTGCTCGGCGACATGCTCGCACGCGAGTCCGTACTCGTGCACCTGAAGGGAAGCACCGAATTCAAAAACCGACTGGCCCAGCGCTTCGCCGCCCACGTCGCCTCCACCTTCAAACCGTCACGGATCAACAGCATCCTCGAACACATGGCCGCCGAGGTCGAGTCGTCCGTGCCGCGCCAAATCGAACGCTGGCGCGCCCTCGGAGGCATGACCAACGCCGGCCGCGCCGAAGCCATTCAAGGTATCAAAGATTTTGCGGCCGCACGCGATGCCTCGATTCACGAGGAAATCCGCTCCCAACTCGGACTGCCTGACGCCGCCGTCGAGTTGTCACTGGCCGTCCTCACCCCAGAGGCCGGTCGAATCCTCGTCAACGGAGTCGCCGTCGACCCCGGATCGCTGCGCCTCTTTCCCAACATCCCGTTTGTCCTGACCGCCGAACCGGCACCAGGCTTCCGTTTTGCGGAGTGGTCCGGGGTCAGCGGCCCAAACACCGAGCCGATCATCACCACGACCGTGGCCGGACCCACAGCCATTACCGCCACCTTCACTCCCTCCGGCGAGACCGTGATCGGCGGCACGCTGGCCGGAGACACCACCCTGCTCCAATCCGCCTCCCCCTACTCGCTGCATGAAGACCTTATCGTGCCGCCCCACACCACCCTGACCGTGCAGGAAGGCGTCACCCTCCACCTGCCCGCCCATGGAAACCTACGCATCCAAGGCGTTCTGAAAATCGAGGGAACCGCCGCCGCCCCCGTGCACATCATCGGACGAAACCACGCCCGCTGGGGCGGATTGAGTTTTGAAAACCCCACCGGCACATCCACCCTCAGCCACCTCATTCTGCGCGGCGCCACCCGCGGGGCCAACCCCGTCCTCTACCCGTATGCCCTCTCCGGACTCAACGCCTCGCTCGTCATTGATCACCTCGACATCGATGAAAGCGAAGGCCCAGTGTTCTGTCGCGGAGGCAGCTTGATCCTGCGTCAAAGTCGGCTCCACACGCCCTACACCGGCGACTGCCTCAATGTGAAAGGAGGCTCCGCCGAAACCTACGACTGCCTCTTCATTGGCAACAACGCTCCTGACACTGATGCCATTGATTATGATGGCGTTGTCAATGGGGTAATTTCAGGCTGCCACATCCGCCAATTCCAAGGCCCCAACGGCGATGGCATCGACATTGGCGAAGCTTGTTCCAATGTGCTGATCGAAAGAAACCTCATCTATTTTAATTCGGACAAAGGTATCTCTGTCGGGCAGGCCTCGACGGTCATCCTGCGTAAGAACTTGATCGTCGGCTGCGTCCTCGGGGTCGGAATCAAAGATGCCGGTTCGGTGGCCACCATTGATCAAAACACATTCGTCAACTGCAACACCGGGGTGGATGTTTACGAAAAAAACTTCGGAGACGGCGGCGGCTCGGCCTTCATTACTCATACCATTTTTTCGAAATGCTCGATCCTCCCGGTTCAGGCCGACGCATTTTCCACCGCAGTGACGTCTTATTCATTAAGCGATACGGTGGCGCTTTCTGGCACTGGCAATCTACTGGCGTCGCCGATGTTTATTGATGCAGAAAGCCTAAATTTTCAGCTGCAACCGGATTCACCAGCCATCGACGCCGGAGATCCCGGCCATGCCCCCGACGCGGATGGATCCCGGCCCGATATCGGGGCGTACTACACCTACGACCCCGCTCATTATCCATGGACCCCGAGCACGACCGTGGTCATCGACGAGGTCCTCGCTCATTCAGGTCCAGACACTCCGGACTGGATCGAGCTGTACAACCGGTCGTCCCAAGCCGTGGACATCAGCGGGTGGTTCCTGAGCGACAGTCCCCTCGATCTTCGAAAATACCGCATCCCCGACGGAACCACGCTGCCCGCCGGCGGCCGTATCGTCTTTAACGAAAACCAACACTTTGGCACCACCAGTCAGGACCCGGGCCGCCTCACCCCGTTTGCCCTCAGCAATACCGGCGAAACCCTTCACCTGTCGGCCGCCGTTAATAATGAACTGACCGGGTACCAGCACCAAGAGGAATTCGGCCCGTCCCTGCCGGATGAATCCCTCGGCAATTATTACAAATCCTCCACCGATTCGTGGAACTTCATCGCCCTGCTGTCGCCGACCCCCGGTCTCGCCAACAGCGCCCCACGCGTAGGCCCAGTCACCATCTCGGAAATCATGTTCGATCCAGAGGGAAATCCAGACGCGGAATACTTCGAACTCGTCAATATCTCCACCGAATCAGTGAGCTTGTACGACGAGACCCGGACCGCCGCTTGGAAAATCACTCAGGGTCTGGACTACGAATTTCCATCCACCCCTCCGGTCGTGATGTCTCCGGGCGAACGAATTTTGCTGGTCAAAAATCTCGCCCAGTTTCAAACCGCCTACGCCGCCCCCAATCACCTTCGCATTCTCGAGTGGACCAGCGGACGTCTCTCCAACAATGGAGAAACCTTGCAATTAAGCCGGCCAGCGGCGCTGGACGATGCCGGCATCCGCCAGTTTGCCCGGGTCGATCGTGTGGCTTATGGCACCAGCGCGCCTTGGCCCGCGGCCGGCGCTGGGCGATCGCTCCAGCGGATCGCTGTCGGCGCTTACGGCAACGACCCCGCGAACTGGGAGGTGTCAGCTCCCTCTCCGGGAGCCGACTCGCCCCTCCATGATTTTGCGAGCTGGGTCGCGTCAACCGGCCTGGCTCCATCCGATCAGGAACCGACCGCTGACCCCGATCTGGACGGCGTGCCCAATGGGCTCGAGTTTGCTCTGGGCGGCCATCCTCTCAGCACGGACTCCTCGCCCGCAATGATAGTAGTCACCGGCGCCACCGAAACACTCGTATCCTTCCGCGTTCGCACCGACCGGACCGGCATCAATGTCGTTCTTGAGTCCTCCCCCAACCTCCACCCCGGCTCATGGACCGGGGTGCCCACCGTTGTGTCTCCGCCCGCAGATAATTTCCAAACGCACACCAGCCGGATCGCCGCCGACTCGACCAGCGCCTTTTTCCGCCTCCGGGCCGACTGATTCCCACGCCCGAAACATTCAGCCCACCCACGTCACGCCGGCTTTAAGTCGTCCGCCGTCATCACGTAGCTGAAAACCACTTCTCCATGACGATTGATGAGCGCGGATTCCAGCCGCGCCGGGCGACACGTATCATCAACATCAACCCTGAGAAAAACATGCGGTTCGACCGCACTGCGCTTCAAATGTGGATGATACACGTTCAATGAAGGAATCGTCTCACCATGAATGGGAGAAGCAATAAACTGCACCAGATCATACCCGACCCGCTCCCGAGACGCATACCGCAACACACGGCTGGCATGAATGTCCCCGCCCACCAGCACCACCCCGGGAATACGATGCTCGCCAATAAACGCCTCCAATGCGCGCCGCTCATGACCATACGTCCCCCAATCGTCCGATTCCGAATTCTCCTTGTCATCCCAAATCACCCCGCACGCGAGCAACTTGAATGAGGCCGTCGACTCCAGTAGCCCGCGCCGCAACCACTCCCATTGCACCCGCCCCAGAAATGAAGGCTTCACCGGGTCGGCCCACGACGCCTCCGTCATCGCAAACCATCGCGTGTCCAATAAAAAAACTTCCAAAGCCCCAAGTCGGAAACGCGTAAATATTCCTTCGCCATTCACCCCGTACGTGTGCTGCGGACGGTACCGCGAAAAAACCCACCGGCTGGCAGCTTTACCGAGAGCCAGACCGCTCGCATCGTTGCCCGCAAAATCATGGTCATCCCACGTCCACCAACACGGACGCGACGCCAATAATTGCTGATACTCCTCCACCGCAGCAAATTCCCGGTGCCGCCTGAGCTGAACCTCACGGTCAGTCGAATCAATATAGGGCGTGTCCCCCAGCAAGACGACCGCATCGACATTCTCAGCAGCCATGCGTTGCCACACCGCCCGGCTGCCCTCGTCCTCCCGGGCGCAGGAACTGATGGCCAGCCGGACTCGGCCCGGTGTGCCGGGCGACGCCGCGGTCGTGATCACTTGACCGGGCCTCCCTGCCACCAGCGTCTGACCGCTCCAGATGCGATACTGATACCGGGTCGACGGCGCCAAGCCTTCGATGTGCCAGTGCAGGCAGAGGTCCATATCTACGTTGGCGCTGAGAGCTAAGCGCTGCACCCCTCCATCACGTTCTGAAACCACCTCGAGCACGTATTCTCCCGGCACCGTGGCTCTCATCCACACCATGGCGGACGCATGATCAACCGGGCCGAGCAGCGGCCCCAAGGTCAGGAGCAGGCCCGCCTCTCTGGCCACTCCTGCCACTGTTTCGGCCGGAAGGGCCTCCGCGCTCATCCATGACGGCACTCCGACCGCCAGCGAGGTTGAGACAAAACGGCGGCGGTTCCATGAGGGTTGTAAGGGATCATCAGCCTTCATATTTCAGGTGGCGGCCACCCGCTTTTGCCAGAGCAAGCTGGCCGCTAGCAGAACAGCCCAGCCCGCCGCCCATTCCAACTTGAGCTGGGCGATAAAGAGGGCATCCACGACCACAATACCAGCCAACATCTTGGCTACCGCCGCCCCCACCCGGCCAGGATCAGCCCGATGCGTGAGTCGGCCCCACACGTGGGCCGCGCCCAGACCAAATAAAAATGCGGCAAAAAGGAAATCGCGGAAATCAGCCCGCTCCAGCCGGTTGAACCACCACGTCCCCACCAGCGGCATCATCACTAAAACCAGACCAGACCATGGAACACGGCCGCCCACCGCCTCCCCGCGGGCCACCAACGTCAACCCCATGATGTAGGCAAAAAGCGCCGACAACCACAATACCACCCCGGAATCCGGCGGCCACCAAGAGCCAGCCATCGAGGCCGCCGCCCAGCCGAGGAAAACTCGACACAATCCCATCGGAATCACAGCCCAAGGCGATCGCTTATGGATCCAGTCATAAATCAAAATACTCAGCACCAGCGCCATCACCAGCGGCCAAACACACCCCGCCGCCAAAAGACACCCCACCCCAGCCGCCAGTTCTACCCCACCAAGAATCCAAACCGCTCGCTCCGAAATCAAACCCGCCGGGATCGGTCGACCCGGCCGATGCCGACGGTCCCACCGCGCATCAAAAGCATCATTGAGCGTACAGCCGCCTGCATAGGCCAACGCGCCACCCGCCAGCGCCCACCCCACCCCCGCATGCCACCCCTGCCCACTCAACAACCACCCAGCCAATACGTTCGACCAAACAGTCGGCAAATTGGACGCCCGCGCGAGCGTCCACATGACGGAAGTAATGGGACGAACACCCGTGGACATAAATCAAGACGTAGATCAAAACACAACCTCGACGCGAGAGACATCAGCAGCCCAGCCTCACGCCCACTTAAGCCATCAATCGCTCAATGCCGTCCAAACACAACTGCGACCAGGACTCAAGCTGGTCGCGACCCGCTCGCAACTCGTCAGGCGTGTAAAACCCGACATCAATAATGGTTTCTTCATTGGAGGTGACCTCGTCGGTTTCTAGCTCAACCAGATGAACCACCCCAAGATGCACCTGACCTACCTCGTTGCTGTCATCGTTGAGCAAGGCCACCACCCGATGACTCCAGCTTCCCGCAATCGTAAGCTCTTCGGCCACCTCCCGCTCGACCCCAGCCAAATAGGTACTCCGCTCCAATGATGAAACCGCCGCATCCTCGCTGTTAATATGCCCGCCAATGCCCAGCGACGCCTTGGCCGCCAGCCGCTGCTCACCCGACTTTTTGCTCCGGACATACCGCAAGAACTTTCCACGATGATGGAAAATCGCGTACGGAATGATCTGCTTTTTCGTCGGATCATGCTCAGCTTCATCCCTCTGAAGAAAATAATTGTTCGTCGGATCAAGCAAAACCGGCAAATACCGGTCCACCTCGTAGGCAAGCCCGTGAAAACTGCCCAGTTGATCAAAAAGCGGACGCGGCACGACCAGAACATGCTCGTTGGGGTAGCGAAGTGACATCACGCCGGATGCCTCACTCCCGCCTCCACGTCAATCAAGTTTACGATTGCCAGCCCATAATTATACAGCCCCACCCAATCAGCCGCCGCCCGCCATCACCCGCCCCACACACAAAAAAAGGCCGCACATTGCGGCCTTTCAATAAAGAGGATATCACCCAAACCCCGCAGGAGAAACTATTCCGCAGGAGCCGCGGCGGGAGCCGCGGCAGGCTCGGCGGGCTCAGCCGCTGCAGGCGTCGCAGTCGGCTCAGCGGCAGGAGCGGCTGGCTCCGGAGCTGGAGCAGCTGTCGGAGCATCAGCGGCCGCAGGCGGCACGGGCGGGGGCTCTGCCTCCGGGGTAAAGCTAGCCGGCGGCAATTCCTGTTCGGGGGCCTTAGGTTTTTCTGCCGGCTGAACGGGCGATTCTTTTGACTCCGGAGTTTTGGGCTGCGGAATCTCGACCTTGATGGGAGGTGTCACCGCTTCGATCGGTTTGGGCGCGTCGGGCCGGGGGCCTCCTGCTGGAAAGAGCTCAGGCAAGGAGGGCGTCGCCGGAGCCGCCGCCGCTCCCGGAGCGGAAGCCGCCGGGGCGGCCGCTTTAAAATGGGAACGGTCTTTGAGGAACCAATCGACGGTATATTTGGAGACAATGTACGTGCGCCCTTCGAAGGTTTTTTCCTTGGCGAGGCGTTCTTCTTTTTTCGTCTTCGCTTCCTCCCATTGTTTCAATTCTGATTCGTACTGAGTTTTAGCTGACTCAATCGATTGTTTCGCTTGTTCCCAGGCGGTACGCGCGTCGGCGTCTTTTTTCTCACGTTCTGTTTTCTGATCGGGGGTTTCGCCTTCGGGAGCCGGGGTCGGTTGCGGCTCGGCGGGCGGTTCGGCCGCCGCGGGCGCGGATGGAGCCGGCAGCGGCGTGTAAGCGGCACTGACCATCATATAGTAATCGCTATTTTCATCATCCGGCTTCGCCTTATTCCCGATTTTGAGGGTGTAGGTAAATCCGTCGAAAAACGACACCGTCGCCGTGCGCAGAGGAGCATCGAGCCCAGTCTTTTCCTTCTCGGCAGTCGTGGCCACATCGGTGAAATAAGCGCTGCTGAAGGCACTGCCCGCTTGCTTCACCTTCTCAGGATCAATCTGCTCGCCTTCCTTCTTGTCAGCCAACACCGCATCCGCCCCTTCCTTTTCTTTCTCCACCTTCCACGATTGATCCGCAGGATCAGCCACTTTGACCTCGATCGACTTCAAGCCGCCCGTAGGAGAAATGAAGCTCTTCTCGAGCCACCCTTTCACATCAACATTCAAACTGGAAAAGGCTTCTTTGACTTTATAAGCCGTATCGGTGACTTCGCCCACTTGAACGAAACGACCACTGGCCCCGCCCACGTTGAAGAATGGATTGTCGGGCGATGCTTCGCGCTCGATCGATTTCCCCAACAGCAGACGACCCAGTTCCTGGTCATTCGCCTTCTTGAAAATAACCAAGGTACCGACCTGCTCGGGTTTGGCCTCTTTGGCCGTCTCGGCGGCCGGTGAGACCAACTGCAAGCGTCCCAGTTGCGACTGGCCAATTTTGACCTGTTCGATCACGCGCAGGTCATGCGCTTTGGTCACCAGATCTTTGACAAAATCAAAGTTGGCGGGATAGGCGTCGCGTTCTTTGACGCCCCATGTCTCTCCCTGCAGGGCGAGATTGACTTCTTCTTTTTGATTCTTGATCTGGATGGCGACGACCTCGTTCAGGGGAAAGTCTGGCAGGGCTCGGTCCAGTGCGAGGCTTTGGCGGCCGGAGGTGGTGCCACTGCCCGAACTGAACTTCCACACCACGCCGACCGCGACAAGGCCGAGCGCCACAAGGATGGTAATAAGCTGGCGGTTATTCATGGATTACTTGGCGGAGGTTGATTTGCGGCGGAAAAGGAAAACGGCGAACCCAATGACGGCCACGACGAGTGGGGTGCCTAGGATGTTCCAAAGTTTCATCGAGGCCAGAGTGCCATCAATGTCGGACCGCGCTTCTTTCCGCAATTCGCGGATGCGGCGCTGGGCATTGGCTTGGTTTTTTCGGAAGGTTTCGAGCTCTGCTTCCTGTTCCGGACTCATGAAGTTCCGCTGATTCGGATCCTTCGCAGCCTGTAACTCAGAAAGTTTGGCGTTGGCTTCATCCGCCTGCTTCTGCAATTCCGCGACTTCATTTTGAATCTTCGCGTTAGCCGCGGTTTCAATCGCATTGATGCGCGTGAAGGGACGGCGGTTCGAATTGCGGCTACGGACTTGCAACAACCGGGTGTCGCCCGCCACCTGATCCAACACGTTCATGCCGAATGGCAGGTTACCATTGAAAGGAAGGGCCATGTTGCCCATCACTTGAACAGAGAAATTGTCATACAAGAAATCGGTATCCGCTACCAGTATGACCACCCCGGATTTCCCCGCCGCCATCTCCTTCAGGGCCGTCGACGCCTCGTCCTTCTTCTCCTCTTCAGGCTTCGGCTCCTCGCCGTCTTCAGGCGCTGTGGCTTTCGGCTTGCCATCAGGGAAGGCGGATTTGAACTTGCCAGTCAGCCGGATGGCCAGCGATTTCGCCTCGCCGGATGACTTGAATTTCTGAATGATCGATTCATCAGAGTTTTCCGCCTCGAGCGGACTGACCATTTCATTTTCGGACGATGTGCGCAGGAGCACGTCCTCCACCAGTCCTTCGGCGGGTTTGCCGGTGAAGGCACCGCTGAAAACGAAGAGCAGATCACCCAGCCCGCTGGTCACGGGGTCTTTGCGATTGAACGCCTGCTCGCCGAGTGTCAGGAACGCCGGCGATTCGCGGTTCCCGCGGAGCGGCGTCTTGAAAAGCATGTCCGCCACCACTTGGGTCGCATCGAAGCCGTACCCCCAAGCGGCCGTCAGTTTGGGCAGACTCGAGGATGTTTGCTCGCCACCCATCGGGGGCATCTGCGGGTTTTGGCGGCCCGCATTCATTTTCCCGACGATGCTGTGGGGATCGAGCATGACCACCACCGGTTTGCCAGAAAGCACAAATTGATCGATCGCAAACTGCCCGGTTTCCGTAATCCCAGCTGGATGCACGACCATCAAGGCGTCGAAGGATGGATCCACCGAGGCCGCAGTCATCTCGACCGTCTGCACATCATAGTCGCGCTTCAGCTGCTGGAAAAATACCCAGGGACGCTGCTGCCCGCCCATCATAGGACCGGCACTACCCATCAACGGCAGCGCCGACATCACCCCAATCTTCTTCTTCTCATCGCCCTTGAGCACATTGGCCACCGCGCGGCTGATTTCATATTCAAACTGCTCCTCGCGGCCCATGAGGCCGAGAAAATCAATGTTCTCACGCTTGTCGAGACAGGAAATCGACAGCGTCAGGAAAACATCACCGGAACGAGTCTGCTGCGGCTGCACCCCAGCCAGAGCTGCCTGCTCGCCACCTTCGGTGTCCGGAGCCGGATTGACCTTGGTCAGTTTAAACTGACCTTTGGGCGTTTTTTGCTCGTACTGCCGCAATAAGGCTTCGAGGTCCTTGACCCGGCCAATCAGCTCCGGAGGCAACTCCTTGCCCTCCGAAACAAACAACGTGCCTTGGATCTCAGTATCTACTCCGGACAGAATCTGCTTCGTACCGTCCGTGAGACTGTAAAAATGATTGTCCGTGAAATCGATCTGGACCGGAATGTTGCGCGAGAGGTAGCTGACACCAGCGGCGATCAGCCCCACCGCCAAAACTCCAACACTGGAGTAAAGGCCGATGGTATTGCGCTTAGGGGCGGGGGCGGTGGAATCCGTGCTCATGATGCGGGCAATAAAAGTGAATGGAATCGGCGACTAGGCGCGCTTGGAGCGAATGACCACACTGGTGGCATATAGACAAAACGATATGAAGGCGGCAAAGAAAACCGCCGTATCTAGGCGGAGGACGCCGCCAAAAAGACGTCCGCCATGCGACATCAAACTGAAGCCGTCAGCAATCTCGAGAGCCGCCAAACGCAGCGTCTCCAGCAGACCAGTCGCCGGAATATTCCGGAGGAATTCCAGCAGCTGCGGCGATCCGATCAATACGAGGAAGAAACACAGCACGACACTGACCACCAGACAGATAACTTGGCTGCGAGTGAACGCCGACACCAGGCAGGTCAGCGCAATCGACGCCGATCCCACCAGCAGGCTACCCAGATAGCCACTGAAAATCTTGCCTCCGTCCGGGTCACCCAAATAATTAACTGTCAAAATAACCGGGAAGGTCATGGCCAGCGCCGAGACCAAGACCAAGCAGGCCGCCAGAAATTTGCCAATGATCGCCTGCCAGGTGCTGATCGGCATGGTTAGCAATAGCTCGATCGTACCTTCACGGTTCTCCTCAGACCACAAACGCATGCCAATAGCCGGCCCCAGCACCATGAACAACCATGGATGGAACTGGAAAAACGTGTAGTCCAGCGAAGCATCCTCTCCTTCAAGAAACCTGCCAAAGACGAAGCAAAGCGACATCGACAGGATCAAAAAGATGAAAATGAAGACGTAGGCCAGCGGGGTCAGGAAGTAGGCCTGCACCTCGCGTTTGAAGACGACCCAAATGTTTTTCATGGTGACGATAAAGAACGGAAAGTTAAACGTTGAGTGAATGAGAATTGGAGGAGAGGCCGCTTGCGGGCGGCCCGCGGGGTGCGGACCCGGGAGGAAGTGAAATCAACACGCCCCCAGCCCGACAAAGGACGGCTGTCGGTTAGCTGCGGACCTGCACAGTGATCTCGCGGAACATTTCGTCGAGGCGCCCCTCGTCGACAGCCAACTCTTGGAGCTGCAACTGGCGGCCGGCGGCAAATTGATAGATCTCGCCGGCCAATGTACCATCAACCGCCGACTTTTTCGGAAAGACGCGGCCCACGAAGAGCGAATCGCTTGATTCAATGGTTTCGACGCTGACCGCATGCGGGAGTTTTTCCAGTTCGGAGAGAATGCCGGATCCGGCCAGTCCACGAATCCGAACTTTAACAGCCCCCGCGCGGGAGGCCCGGCGCTTGAGCTCGTCCGGCGTCCCGTCCGCTACCACTTTACCTTGGTCAATAATGATAGCGCGGGAACAGACCGCTTCGACTTCTTCAAGAATGTGCGTCGAGAAAATAACCGTCTTGGTCGCTCCCAGACGGCGGATCAAATTGCGCACTTCCTGCTTTTGGTTCGGGTCCAGACCGTCCGTCGGCTCGTCCAAGATAAGGACTTCAGGGTCATGCACAATGGACTGGGCAAGACAAGTCCGGTGACGAAACCCTTTGGAAAGCGTGTCCAGGCTCTGGCGGGCCACTTTTTCCAAAAAACAAATCTCGATGGCTTTGTTGACCGCCGATTTTTGAGCGGCTCCAGTGATGCCGCGCAGCTCGGCCGTGAACCGAAGAAACGACTCCACCGTCATATCCGAATACAACGGGGCATTCTCCGGCAGATAGCCAATCTTGGCTTTGGCTTGAATCGGGGACTTCTGGATGTCGTGACCGCCGACCGTAACCGTCCCGCGGGTCGGAGGAATAAACCCGGTAATCATCCTCATGGTGGTGGACTTGCCCGCACCGTTGGGACCGAGGAAACCAAGGACCTCGCCCTTGGCGACCGAGAACGAAATGTTGTCTACGGCCAGCTTAGGACCGAATTGTTTGGATAGACGAATGACCTCAATCATAGAGTGACATGTAAACGGGAGGGCGACGGATGACACGGGCTTGGCGCAGGGCCAAGGAGTTTTTGTCTTTAAAAAATAAAGAATCGGCAAATCGACGAGTTTTACGCCGTTTTTTTCGCTTTCTGCCCAAAACACCCGCGCCGCACCCACTCCAATTACTTGCCCCCGACTCACTGCCGGGCACCCTGCCCCCATGATCAAACCAACTTTGGTGGTACTGGCGGCCGGCCTCGGCAGCCGATTTGGCGGCCTGAAGCAAACCATCGGCTTCGGCCCGCATGGAGAAACACTGCTCGATTATTCGGTATTCGACGCCATACGCGCAGGATTTGGCAGGGTGGTGTTTGTTATCCGGCGGGAGTTTGCCGACGCCTTTCGCCGTGATATTGCCTCGCGGTTCGAACCTCACATCGCCGTGACCTGCGTCTTTCAGGAGCGCGAGAGTCTTCCTCTCGGCCCGGACGGGGCACCACTGGTGGAGGCCGAAGTCGTGGCGGCGCGTCTCAAGCCTTGGGGCACCGGTCAGGCCACTCTGGCCGCCCGCCCTGCCGTCACCGAGCCGTTCGGGGTAATCAATGCCGATGATTTTTACGGCCGTGAATCATTCGAGAAACTCGGATCCTTCCTCAGTCAGCCGAATCTGGATCAATCCACGGTTCGGACCTGCCTCGTGGCCTTTACTTTGCGCAAAACCCTTTCCGATCACGGCCGCGTAGCCCGTGGAGTGTGTCAGACGACCGATGACCAGCTGCTGCTCAGCGTGGTGGAAAAAACAAGGCTGTGGCCAGTGGGCGACGGCGCAGAAAACCGCCCCGAAACCGGCCCCGTGGAATCATTCACCGGAAATGAACCCGTCTCCCTGAATACATGGGGGTTTGCGCCATCCATTTTTGCCGAACTCGACCGGCTCTTCGGCGAATTCCTCATCACCCAAGGTCGCGATCCCGATGCCGAGTTTTTTCTGCCGTTTGCTGTCGACCAGCTCATTCAAGAAGAGCGCGAACAGTGTCGGGTCATCCGCTCGGATGCCGCTTGGTTTGGCGTGACTTACCGCGAAGACGCCGATCGCGTGCGGGCTAGCCTCGCCCGTCTGCATCTCGCCGGGGAATACCCGGCCCAACTCTGGCCATAAAAAAGAAACGGGCGGAGAGGAATCCCCCTCCGCCCGTCATCCGTGCGGCGCTCACTCAAGAGACCGCACTATCGACCGCCACACTCAATGAGGCGCGGAACCCGTGCTGATCACTGCAGGCCGGGCCGTGGCCGGTTTGAAGAACAACAGTAGCAGCAGGGCCGCCCCCACCGAAAGTCCAACCGGAACCATGAAAAGCTGGCGATACCCATCGAATCCAGTGCCAGTCACATACTTCGCCGACAAAGGAATAAAGAGCCACTTCGCCGCTAGATCGCCGATACCCAGAATCAGGAAATTGAACAACCCCTGAGCGCTGGTGCGAATGTCTTTCGGGAAAACAGCATCAATGTAAATATACACAGTAGCAAAGAAGAACGCGTAGCAAATGCCGTGCAGCAACTGCACCAGAATGATCAGCCACGTTGTGGTCGGGCAATAAGCAAAAACAAGGAACCGGGCGGTATGCCCCAAAATCCCCAGAATCAAGGTGGTGCGCCACCCAAGCTTGGCCAGCACGCCGCCCAGCACCATCATGGTGAGAATTTCCGCTACCTGACCAAGACTCATGACCACCGTCGTCCACGCCGGGTCAATATTCGACGCCGTCAGTACCTTGCCAATAAAGCCGCCCGCCATGACGAAATAACCATTGTGGATCGTCGCATCCACAAAGGTCGCAATAAACAGGACAAGAATCGCTGGAATAGCCAGCAAACGAGCCGCTTTCAACCAGGCCAGACTGTCGCTGCCTTGCCCTTTGTTGGCCGGTGTGTGCGGCAGGGTCAGGCTAAACCCAGCCAGAGCCAGACTCGCCACCCCAGAAATGATGAAAATACTCCCGGTCGCGTTGATGATTTGCTCAGGCGGCTTGCCATGAAGGATGTAGGCAATCGGCCAAGCTGCCATGATCCACCCCACCGTGCCGCCCATCCGCACAAAGCCAAATTCCTTGTCGGCAGCCCGCATGTGAGAAAAGGCAATGCTGTTCGCAATCGATATGGTCGGCACATACAAAAGACAATGCAGAGCCATCAAGCCAAAGAAGATCCAAAACGAAGTGTCATACAAGGAAGCCGCCGTCGCCCCCGCCGGCACCTCTGGACGATTGAATGAGACAAACGCCAGACCCGCTATGGCCAGCCCCCCCACCAAATGGCTAAAGGCCATAAACCTCTCCGCAGAAAAATTTCGGTCCGCAAATTGGTTGCTGAAAAACATCCCGATGATCGCCGACACCGGGAAAGCGCTCAAAATGAACATCTGCTCCCGCTCAGACAACCCCATGGCCGGTAAGTAGCCGAAAATCAATGGAAGCCATGCCCCCCATATGAAAAACTCCAGCACCATCATGAGGAAAAGCTTCCAGCGGATCGAGGTATTCATGAGCTTGCAGCAAACGGGTTGTAATAATCGGATTGAAATGAGACTGCCTGCACCGCCACACCATGGCGCGCCACCAGTCCAGTCCGGAGGCTAGAAAGAAGGCGCCCCGCTGGCAAGCACCTAATTCTCGCAATTACATTCTCCGCTGAAAAAAGTTCGAACAGGCCCAGCAGGCCCACCACAACGCGCCCCGCCACCAACCAGACGCCTCGCCCCAGCCCCCCATCGCGGAAAAAACGCCGCCCCACAGAAAAAGGGTCAGGCCCTTTACGGAGTCACCGCAAAAAGGGTCAGACACTTTTCCCGTGGGTTCGGACGCCATCACCGAAAGGGTCAGGCCCTTGGAATAAAGGCGACACGCCCGAAAACGACCCAGCAGGCCCACCACAACGCGCCCCGCCACCAACCAGACGCCTCGCCCCAGCCCCCCTCGCGGAAAAAACGCCGCCCCACAGAAAAAGGGTCAGGCCCTTTACGGATCAAGACTTTGGGAGGGGACTTAGATTAGAAAATATAAATAAACACGAAAATTATTATGTGATCATCTATTTTCCATTCCATTAGGTATTTTATGGGGTGTTCGACTAGGGATTACGCGTGTGGCGTCGTGACTGATTTGAGGAATAAGTGTGAGAATGGGAGCGGCGACGTGGCGATTTTCGTGATCAAAATGAATTTACCACGTTGACGAGCGTCTCCACTCTGGGAATTTCCACGTTTTCCTCTTTACTCTCCCGTTTCATATCCACACCCACACCGACACCGAACCACTCATTCTATGAAAACAGTGTTTGCACCTACTCTGCTTGCTTTGGCATTAGCCACTACTGCTCTCTCCGTACGGGCCGAAGAGCCCAAACCTGCCGCTCCAGCAGCTCCAGCGGCAACCGCCGCCGGCGAAACAAAAGTGGTGATTGGCGTGGTCCCAGCCGTGATGCAGTATGACAAAAAGGCGTTTTCGGTGAAGGCTGGAGATAAAGTCAGCATTCTTTTCACCAACAAAGGCTGCCCATTGCAGCATAATTTGGTCATTTTGAAGCCCGGGACAGACGCGAAATTTGGCACGGCAGCGGACAAGATGATTGTCGCGGATGCGGCCGGGGCCATGGCCAAAGTGTATTTGCCAGATGATGCGGAGAGCAAGGCGTCGATTGTGGCGGCCAGCACCAAGCTGATTGGCACTGGCCAGAATGAAATCCTGACCTTTACGGCTCCGGCCGAGGCGGGGGCGTATCCCTTTCTGTGCACCTTTCCGGGCCATCGTTTTCTGATGAAAGGCGTGATGACCGTGACTCAATAGAGACCGCCTTTACTTTCGTCGAGGCCTTCACCCCGCACTCTTGGTCCTCTCGCACGACGGCGTCGTCGAGAGGACGATAATTTTCCGACATGAGCGAGCTCCATGATCCTTTTCGTGCCCCGCGCCGCGAAAGCGGAATCTTAAAGTGCGAGTTTCAGGGGGAAGAGGTGCCCATGATTTTGCGTCATGCGGATGTACGGCGGGCGGCCAAAGACTGGGCGATCTTTAGTTCGGACGCTCCTTTCCGGGTGCCTATCCCGTCCGAAGAGGAGGTTCGCTCGATGCGGCAGCTACCGATCGAAACCGATCCTCCGGAGCACACCGATTATCGGGCCATCATCGAGCCATTTTTCAGACGGGCTAAAGACCCCGGGGTCATCGCTTCTGTGGAGCGGTTGGTGGACGCGCTTTTGGACGTGGCCATGGGAAGAGACTCCATCGAGGTAGTTCATGAGTTCGCCCTGCCTCTCCAATCGCGCGCCTTAACATTTCTACTCAACGTTCCGGAGACAGAAGCGGAGACGTGGATTCGCTGGGGCATTCATGTTTTCCGGGTAGAGGCCACGGGGGCGCATCAGGAGGTTGGTTTGGAAGCGTATCTGCATCAGCAATTTGACCGAGCGGAAGCGGACCCTGGGGATGACTTTTTCAGTGCCTTGACCCAGGCAACGTATGGCGGACGGGCCCTTTCACGTGACGAGATGATGGGATTTGCCAACCTGACATTTGCTGGGGGACGCGACACCATCATCCACAGTGTCTCCTCGATTCTGGCTTATTTGGGTCGTCATCCGGAAGCCCTTGAGTTCCTCCGTGAAGACCCGCAGCGAATCATTCATGCCAGCGAAGAATTCTTTCGCACCATCACTCCACTGACGCACATTGGCCGGGTGTGCCCTGTTGAAACGACGGTTCACGGGGCGGTAGTTCCTCCGCGGGGGCGGGTCTCGCTCTGCTGGGCTTCCGCCAATCAGGACGAGACCGTTTTTGACACTCCGGAGGATGTGCGGCTCGACCGCAAGCCGAATCCGCATCTTGCCTTCGGTTTTGGGGCTCACCTATGCATTGGCGCAGCGCATGCGCGCCTGCTGGTCAGGACGTTGCTTCACAAATGCACCGCCCGGGTCGGCAGTATCAGCGTGCTGGAAGCCGTGGCAAGGGTCGAGAAGGAAGCCGCGTACGAGCGGCGGTCGGCTTATGAATCATTAACCCTGCGGATCACGCCGCTTTGAGGCGGGAGGGTCGGCCCCTAGCGGGAAATTATTGCGGGAAATTTTCACCGCGGCGTTTTTGGAAGGGCACGCTTTCGGCGACAGCGGTGATCAAGGAATGGAATGAATACTGGTCATTTTTCGCCTTGCTCATGATTTCGTTCAGTGCCGGTTTGTCGTAGTATTCGGTACCCCGACCGAGGGCGAAGGTAAGCAATTTACTGGCGAGAGTGCGCACGAACTGGTCTGATTTGTCGCGCAGTAGAATGGTGGTTAATTCATTGGCATTCAGAAATTCCTGACCACTCGTCAGCCGGCCGGAGCTTTCCACAGGCTGATCCCCGTCTTGATCGCGCCAGGCGCCAGTACCATCGAAGTTTTCCAAGCCGAAGCCGATGGGATCGAGCATGGCATGGCAATTGGCGCAGGCGGCATTGGAGCGGTGTTGTTCCATACGTTGGCGCAGGGTACCGGTCAATTCTTGGGCGGACTCGAGGGTTGGCACATTCGGTGGGGGCGGTGGCGGCGGTGTTCCGAGGAGGTTTTCGAGCACCCATTTCCCGCGTTTGACGGGCGAGGTCCGGGTTGGGTCGGAGGTGACGGTCAAGACGGCGGCCTGCGTGAGGAGCCCGCGGC
>Ga0315908_10001275_pt1 | contig 19002 bp, 19 predicted proteins | sample LakEriMetagenome_12_FD_203520 | JGI IMG/M metagenome (GOLD analysis project Ga0315908, IMG submission 203520) | Freshwater fungal communities from buoy surface, Lake Erie, Ohio, United States - Buoy 4 MA124 | ecosystem: Environmental > Aquatic > Freshwater > Lake > Lake biofilm | place: USA... | reverse complement strand
TGCCATATTGGTTGGGATGCTGCTGCTGGCCGTGGGGGCGCGAGGCTGGGGGGCGATGGAGAGGCCGAATGTGGTGGTGATCTTCTGTGATGATCTGGGGTACGGGGACATTGGGCCATTTGGGGCTAAGGGCTGGCGGACGCCGCATCTGGACCGGATGGCGGCCGAGGGACGCAAGTTCACGCGGTTTTATGTGAGCAGTGCGGTATGTTCGGCGAGTCGGTCGGCCCTGCTGACTGGTGCCTCGCACAGCCGGCTGGGGATTCATGGAGCGTATGGTCCGGAGTCGCGCGAGGGACTGCATCCGGACGAGACGACCGTGGCAGAACTGCTGCGTGGGGCTGGGTATGCGACGGGGATTTTTGGAAAGTGGCATCTGGGGCGGCCCGACGCGTTGCTGCCGATGGCGCAGGGATTTGGTGAATACTTTGGGATTCCCTATTCCGGGGACATGTGGCCGAAGCATCCCGAGAATCCGCGCGGGTATCCTCCCTTGCCCTTGCTGGACGGGAACCGGGTGGTGGCTGAACTGGAGGATCAGAGTGACCTGACGAAGCAGATCACCGAGCGGGCCGTGAAGTTTGTGGAAGCGAACCGGGAGAAGCCTTTCTTTTTGTATGTGCCGCATCCGCAGCCGCATGTGCCCCTGTATTGCCGCGCCGAATTCCGGGGTCGTTCGGGGTCGGGGCTGTATGGGGACGTGATCGAGGAACTGGATTGGTCTGTCGGAGAGATTCTGGGGGCCGTGCGGCGCAGTGGTCTGGAGGGAAGGACGCTGGTGGTTTTCACGTCCGACAACGGGCCGTGGCTGAGTTACGGGGAGCATGCGGGGTCGGCTGGGCCGTTGCGGGAGGGGAAAGGGACCTCGTGGGAGGGCGGGATCCGCGTTCCCTGTCTCATGTGGTGGCCCGGGGTCATTCCGGCGGGCACCGAGTGGACGGGGCCGGTGGCGACGATTGATCTGCTGCCGACGGTGGCGGGCATGGCCGGCGTTGCTTTGCCTGGGCGCGTGCTGGATGGCCTGGACATGAAGGCGGCGCTCACTGGAAAAGGTGAAGTTCCCGGGCGGGACTTGTTTGTGCGGTATGCGGGGAACGAGCTGCAGGCGGTGATTTCCGGGCGCTGGAAACTGGTTCTGCCGCATGCCTACCGGACGATGGCCGGGCAGCCGCGGGCGACGGGAGGCATTCCAGGCAAGTACCGCATGGCAAAGGTCGAGCGTGCGGAATTGTATGATCTGGAAACCGATCCCGGGGAAAGCCGGGACGTGGCTGCGGAGCATGCTGATGTGGTGGCGCGGCTGCAGGCTGCGGCGGAGCAGTCGCGCGGCGATCTCGGGGACGGGCTCATGAAGCGGAAAGGCCGGGGCAACCGTTCTCCGGGTCGGATCCCGTGAAGAAAGCGCTGGGCGGGCGGTTCATGATCTGTCAGGTTCTGATGTCATGGAAGAATCATCCATGAGAGGAGAGCAGGCATCCGGCCGGGCCATGAGTGTGGCCGAGGCGGCGCGGTTGCTGCGTGCCGGTGGGCTGGATGGCTGGAAGGAAGAACAGGCGAAGGCTGTGCTTGAGGTGATCGATCGGAATCCTGGTCTGCATGTGATTGTGGGTGACGAGGCCGCCGTCGTGGCTGCGCGGAAGCAATTGGAAGCGCGGCTGCGGCCGGTGGCAGCCGGGGCAGACGACCCATTGGAACCGGTGGATCGCGGGGTGCGGAACCGATGGGCAGTGGCTGGGCTCGTGGCAGGTCTGGGCCTTGGTTTGCTGGTTCCTATGCTTCATGAGCGAAGCCGCGTGCGGCCGGTCAGCATGGAATCTGCGGTGGTTCCGCCGGCGGACAATTTCTCCGGTGCGGATCCGGCTGCGGTGCCGGCTGTGCTTCCTGTTGGGAATTCCGCTAAGCCTCCCGTGTCCAAGGGACCGCCGCCGCAGCCGTCTTCGGTGTCCGGGGCGGTTCCCGGGGTGGCTGCCGTGGCGGAGGCTGTTCCCGTGCTCCCGGTTCCGGCCGTGGGGGCGGCGGTTGCCGTGGATGAGGCTGTGCCATTTCTGGAAGTCCGGGGTGGTGCAGCCGAATTGGTATCCGAGGGGAATGGAGTCTGGCGGGTGACCGCTCTCAATGGTCGGGCGCTGGTGACATTGAGTGGCAAGGCGAAGCGGATTGCGTTTGGTGAGATCAATGGGGAGGTCGAGATCGAGACCCGGGCACTGGAAGTCGAGGCCATTGAAATGCGTGGGGCCATCAATGGCAGTGGGCAGGTGAGGCTGGCGAGTCCGGGGGCCGCCGTGGAGTTCCGCGGCAGCGTGGGGGGATCGGTGAAGCTGTCTGTCGATGTTGGGGAAGGTCGGGTGACATTTCTTGACGATGGGGTTTTCATGGCGCCTGTGATTGGTGGTGCGGAGGTTCGCATCCGGGCGCGGCGGGTTGATTTTGCGGCTGGGATGGATGGTGGGAGCCGGGCTGAAGTGGTGCTGGTGCCTCGCGGGTCCGTGGGGTGGTCGGTGCTTGACGGCGGAGCCCGGCTGCGGTGGCGGCGGGAGCATCCAGGCGATCCGGAACCTGAAGTCCGGGCCGGCACGCTGCAGGGTGGAGGGACTGCGGAGGAAGTGCGGTGAAATATCCCTTACCTGTCCAGGCGGCATGGCGTAGAGGAGGAGTGTGAGGGAGCGCACGAAAGAATCCGGGATGGAAGCCAAGCCATGGGATCGTTGGACCGTGAGGGATCGGCTTGCCTGCGTGCGGAGGTTCCGGGATCTGCTCGCGGGTGATGGCGTGGCGGCGGCCCGGGCCGCCCTGCCGCTGGGCACCATGGAAAGCCCGGAAAGCCTTGCCGAGACCCTGAGCAGTCAGGTCGTGCCCCTTGCCGAGGCCGCGAAATTCCTTGAGCGATCGGCCGAGTCACTTCTGAAGCCGCGGAAGCTTTCGCGCTGGGGTCAGCCCGTCTGGCTGGCCGGTGTGCGGAGTGAAATCCGGCGCGAGCCGCTGGGTCGGATTCTGATCCTTGCCCCTGGCAACTACCCCTTGTTTCTGCCTGGCGTGCAGGTGCTGCAGGCATTGGTGGCCGGCAATTCCGTGCTGTGGAAGCCCGCCCCGGGCGGAGAAGCTGCGGCCGCCTTCATGAATCGTCTCCTTTGTCTCGCCGGGGTTCCTGAGGGAATCGTCCGGGTTCTTGGCGTTGGTGTCGATGAGTTCGAGCGGGCCCTTGGCGAAGGTGTGGCGAAGGTGGTGCTCACTGGATCCGCCCGCACCGGTGCCGCTGTGATGGAGCGTCTGGCCCCCCGTCTTGTGCCTGCCGTCATGGAATTGTCCGGCTGCGACGTGTGCTATGTGAGACACGACGCCGACTTGCCGCTGGCGGCGCGGGCCATCGCCTTTGGGTTGCGGCTCAATGATGGACAAACCTGCATTGCACCGCGGCGGATCGTGGTTCACCGGCAGGTCGCCGACGCCTTCCGGGCCCTTCTGGCGGCCGAATTGGAGAGGCTTCCGAATGTCCCCGTGCCTGCGGGGATTAGCACGGAAAAGGTGATGGAGAATGCCCAGCTGATTTACGGTGATTCGACGGAAAACGGCTGGCTGCTGCCCCTCGTGGTGGCCCCGCAGAGCCATGATCATTTTCTCGTGAAAACCGACCTTTTTACGCAGATTGCAACATGGTGGACCGTGGGGTCCGACGAGGAAATGCTTGCCGGAAATGAGTTTTGTCCGTTTGCGCTGGGCGGGTCGGTCTTCAGTCGGGACGTGGGGGCGGCGTGGGAAGGGGCGGGTCGGATGGGGGTTGGGGTGGTGGTGGTGAATGATGTGATTGTGCCGACGGCGGACGGGCGGGTACCGTTTGGGGGTCGAGGGTTGAGTGGGTTTGGGGTGACGCGTGGGGGTGAGGGGTTATTGGAGATGACGGTGTTGAAGGTGATTCAGGAGCGGCGGGGCCGGGGGCGTCATCTGGACGGGGGTGGCGGGGTGGAGTTTTTCCGGCGGTATCTGGAAGCGGCGCACAAGCGTTCCCTTGCCGCGCGTCTCAGTTCTGTTTATCATATGACCAAAGAACTGCTGCGGATGGCGGCGGGGCGAACCGATCGGGAATCTACAAATCAACGAAGCAAATGAAGCAGGAACACATTGGAGTCATTGGGGGGGGGCTGGCTGGTTTGTCGGCGGCGGTGGTATTGGCTGGGCGTGGGCACAAGGTGACGTTGTTTGAGGCCAACGGGTGGTTTGGCGGGAAGGCGGCGCAGTGGGATCAGGAAGGGTATCGTTTTGACATGGGGCCGACGATTCTGACGTTGCCGTCGGTGCTGAAGCGGGTGTGTGAGGAGGCGGGGACGACCCTGGAGCAGGAATTCAACATGGTGCGGCTGGATCCGCAGTGGCGGAGTTTCTTTACGGACGGGAGTGTCCTTGATCTGGTGGAGGATGTGGAGGCGATGGCTGGGAATGCGGATGCCTTTGCGCCGGGGACGGGGGCGGGGGATGGGTACCGTCGGCTGCTGAAGCTGTCGGAGAGGCTGAATGAGATTTCGAAGAAGTACTTCTTTTACAAGCCGATTGGCGGGATGCGGGACATGTTCCGGCCTGGGGAGATGGTGAATCCGTCGGTTTTGAAGGATGTGCTGACGATGCGGATGGGGCAGACGGTGGGTGGGGTGCTGCGGGAATTTGTGCCGGACGGGCGGATTGCGCAGATGCTGGATCATTTCACGCAGTACGTGGGGTCGTGTCCCGAGAATTCGCCGGCTGTGCTGTGCGGGATTGCGCACATGCAGACGGACGAGGGGGTATGGTATCCGATTGGGGGGACGCGGGCGGTTCCGGTGGTACTGGCGAGGATTGCCGAGCGGCTGGGGGTGGAGTTGCGGTCCGATGCGGAAGTGAAGCGGATTCTTCACGAAGGCGGGCGGACCACCGGGGTTGAGCTGGCCTCGGGCGAGCGGGTGGCGCTGACGGCGGTGGTGAGCAACATGGACAGCGTGCGGACGCACCGGGAACTGATTGGCGGGGCCGAGGGCGCCGCGTTTGCGGGTCGGCGGGAGTACGAGCCGGCCTGTTCTGGTGTCGTGCTGTACCTTGGTCTGCGCGAGCGGTACGATCATCTGCTGCATCACAACTTTGTGTTCAGCCGTGATCCGCATGAGGAATTCGAGGCTATTTACCGGAAGGGAGAGCCGGCCCCTGACCCGACGGCCTATGTGTGTGCCCCGGCGGCGACTGAACCGGCGGTGGCTCCGCCGGGTGGGGAAGCCCTGTATGTTCTGGTGCACACGCCTTATCTGCGGCCGCATCATGACTGGAAGAAGATGCTGCCCGAGTACCGCCGGGTGATTCTGGAGAAGCTGAAGACGACTGGCGGGATGAGTGATCTGGAGGACCGGATTGTGACCGAGCATGAGCTCACTCCGCAGGGGATTCACGATCGCTACCGTGTGCTCAATGGAGCGATTTACGGGCTGGCGAGTCACGGTCGATTCACTGGTGCGTTCAAGCCATCGAATCGGAGCCGGGATCTGCGCGGGCTCTATCTGGCGGGTGGCGCGGCGCATCCTGGACCGGGGATGCCGATGGTACTGATGTCCGGCTGGATTGCGGCGGATGCGCTGCATCGGGACTTTGCGGCCTGAGCCTGCTGGAAGCGATGGGGGAGGGGCAGCCATGCAGGTACCGGGAACCGTCGCCGTATGTGCTGCGGTTTTTCCGGTGGTACACGCGGCGGCATCTGCGGCGGCATTTTGCGGCGGTGTACATGCTGGGGGAACGTCCTGCGCTTCCCGAGGGCGTGCCGGCTGTCGTTTTCGGGTCGCATCCGTCGTGGTGGGAACCGCTCACGGGATTGTATCTGCAGGAACGGCTCTTTCCCGGGCGGATGATGGCTGGGCCGATTGAGGCCGGTCAGCTCGGAAAGTTTCCGATTCTGGGGAAGGTGGGATTGTTCGGGATTCGTCCGGGGAGTGCGGAAGGGGCGCGGGATCTGCTGCGCGGGGTGCGCGAGCATTTCCGGAGGCCTGGGGCGATGCTGTGGATGACGCCGCAGGGCAGGTTTGCGGATGTGCGGGAACGGCCGCTGCGGCTGGCGGGCGGGGTGGAATTTCTGGCGCGGGCGTTTCCGGACGCGGTATTTCTGCCGCTGGCGCTGGAGTATCTCTTCTGGGACGAGCGGTTGCCCGTGGTGCTGTGTCATTTCGGGCCGCCCGCAGTGGCTGGAGAAATGGAGTCGGCTCTGACCGCAGCGATGGACCGTCTGGCTGCGTCGGCGATCACGCGGGACCCTGGAAACTTCCACTGTCTGATGCGCGGAGCCGGAGGCACCGGGGGAGTCTATGACTGGCGTGGCGGGGAATGACCAGCGGAGTCAGGGCGTCAGTTCCCGGATGCGGGCATTGCGGATTTCGACCTGACCGTTATCGCGGCTGAGGTTCTGGAAGCCGAGGCGGCCCTTGCGGGGACGGTTCTTGATGGCTGGGGCGGGTTTGCCATCGTGGCGGAGGACGGATTCCGCGTGGGTGGCGAGGTCGGTTTCCTGGATGGTTTTGCCATTGAGGACGACCTTCAGGGAGGTGCCGGTGAGCCGGATGGAAATGGTATTCCACTCCGTGGGTTTGTAGAGTTGTTCTGCCGGAGCGATGGCGCGGTAGATGCCGCCGGTGAGTTCTGATGGGAGAGCCTTGGGATTGTAGCGGAAGTCCGCCATCTGGAGTTCCATGCCATCGAAGGCCGGATCGCCGGCTGCCGGGGCGCGCAGAGCGAGACCGCTGTTCCCGCGGGGACCGAGACGGAATTCGTACTGCAGTTCGAAGTCGGTGTATTCCTTTTCCGAGAGGAACCAGCAGCCGCGGTCGCCGCTGCTGGTGAGTGTGCCGTTGCTGACGGTCCATGCGGGCGACCCTTCCGCTGGTTTGCTGACGTCGGCCCAGTGGCGGACCAGCCAGCCTTTGGGAACACCATTTTCCGGGAAGAGCGGCGTGAACTCCGGTTCGGCGGCGGCGAGAGATCCGCACAACAGGAAGGCAGCAAGGCAGCAGCGGGTCATCATGATGACGTGGATGATGACGGAAGGAAGGGCCCGAGGCAAGTCCGCCGGCGCTCAGGGCGCGATTTCGGCGATGACTTCGATTTCCACGAGGGCGTCGAGCGGGAGTTTGGCGACCTGGACCGTGCTGCGGGCCGGTTTGTGGGAACCGAAGGCGTCGCTGTAGAGTCCGTTCATGGTGGCGAAGTCGCCGAGGTCCTTGAGGAAGACCGTGGTCTTGACGACATGGGAAAGGTCGAGGTCGGCGGCGGCGAGGACCGCCTTGATGTTGGTGAGGACCTGGCTGGTCTGACCCGCGATGTCTGCGGCTTCGATCTTCATGGTCTCCGGATTGAGGGGGAGCTGGCCTGCGCAGAAGAGGAGGTGACCCGAGCGGATCGCCTGGGAATAGGGACCGACGGCAGCGGGAGCGGAATCAGAATGGACAGTTTGCATGGCAGCGGGGACGAAGCACAGAGCGGCGGGCAAGTCGAGCGTCACCTGCGGGCATGGCGCGTGGCACGGAGGCATGCGTGGAGCGCGGGCTTGCAAGTTGCGGGATCGTGTTCACGTAGGCACCCATATGTCCGCGCCATCCACGACCACTGCGCCGCCTTCGCTGGCGGCCCGGGTGCTGCTGCATCCGGTGGCTCTCTGCATCCTCCTTGCCATTGCGCTGGTGGGGATCGGGGATCAGTACCCATTTTCACCGTTTCCGATGTACAGCCGGATTGATGGGAAGGCCGAGGTGCTGTATGTGACCGATGAGAAGGACCAGCCGCTGCCCCTTTCCAAAATGTTCGGGCATGGCTCCGCGCAGCTGAAGAAGCGCTATGAAAGCAACCTTCAGGATGTCGCGAAGACCAAGGACTGGTGGAAGGCCAGCGAGGCGCAGCGGCAGGAAGCCTCCGCGCGGTTTCTGGACCGGGAGATGGAGAAGCTGGACGAGGGAAAGCGGCGGAAGTATCCGGCGAACGAGCTGAAGGTCTGGATGATCAGTGTGACCATGGAAGGCAGTGAGTTCCGCAAGGAACATGTCTTCATGGGATCGAAACCCCTGCCGGCGCTGAAACCATGAACCGTCTGCGTCAATGGCTGCAGGTCCGTCCGATGTTCTGGTCGGCGGATGAGACTTTTGTGATGCGGTTTTTCTTTGCGATCGTCCTGTATTTCGTGGCGATTCACTGGGAACTGAGTCCGAGTTATGCCGAGGCGCCGAAGCCGAATGGGCTGGCGCGTCTCATTCCGCTGGGATGGATGGCGGATAGCGGGCTGGTGGGATTCTTCAAGCCTGTGGTGGGCCTTGGGCTGCTGGCGTATGTGCTGGGGTTGGCTCCTGCGGTGACCTTGTTTCCGGCCTTGTTTGTGGGGGTGGGAACGGGAGCGCTGCGGAATTCGCAGGGCGATATTTCGCATCACAGCCAGCTGGCCATGATGGTGCTGCTGGCGCAGTGGGTGGTGTATGTGGTGCACGCCGTGCGGGTGCGGTCGGTGACGAAGGTTGATGAGACCGTGCACAGCCGTGCGGTCTGGTGGTCCGTGATGGCGATTGCGGCCGGCTATGTGGCATCGGGCTTCGTGAAGCTGAAGGCGACTGATTTTCAGTGGATTCACCGGGTGCCGGTGCTGGCGGTGCAGTCGATCAAGGCGAACCTGTCGCAGTACTACAGCACGCTGGTGCCGGCGGAGGGATTCAAGCTGACGGTGGTGCCGGATCTGATTGTGAAGTATCCGAATGTGGCGCGGTTGTTTTTCGGGACGGGGCTGGTGCTGGAGCTACTGGGGTTTCTGCTGCTGCTGAACCGTCCGATGTGCCGCTGGTTTGGGGTGGCCCTGCTGCTGATGCATGTGGGGATTGCCTTCCTCATGGAGATTGAGTTCTGGAACCACATGTGGCTGCTGCTGATTTTCTGTGTGAATGCCGGGGAGTGGCTGGGGCTGGCGAAGGCGAAGGCGGCGGCGGCTGGCAAGCGCGGGGTCAAGGGGAAGCGAGGCGGCGCTGGGTGAGGCAGAGGAAATGGGAAGCGGGACCGTTGTCATGGCAGAGTGGGTCGTGCGGGGCGGCCCGGCGGACAAACTGCTGCTGGCTGACGAGTTCGGCGGTGGTCAGTCCGGCGGCTTCGCCCCATGCGGTGAGGTCGTTGAAATTGACATCCGTGGTGATGTCGCAGCGGCCGCTGAGGGCGTAGAGCTGGTCGGCTGGGATGGTGGCGTGGAGGAAGTAGCCGCGGGCTGATCCGTGGGGTCGGCGGTCGTAGATTGACTGGGGGGAACCGCCGTAGTCGATGGTCAGCATCGAGCCCATGGACCATGCCGGGGTCCATGAGTTGAGCCATTGCTGCCATGAGTCGAGGATTTCGATGCGCTGGCCATGGGGCCACGGGAGGTCGAGGGCAGAGGAATGGAGATGGGGCGGGGCGGGTGCGAGGCATTCCGTGATGCTGCCTGATGGGTTGATGGCGAGCCAGACTTCGTGCCATGAACCATGATCGGACTGCAGGAGCGAGGCCGGGAAGGCATCGGCGAGTTCATTCGAGAAGATGAGGGCTTTGCCGCGGCAGAGCTGGAGGGCGTCGGCCAGCGATGAATGCCATTGGATGCGGCGGCGGTGGCTGGCGAGAGTGGTTTGCTGCTGCTGGCGGAGGACCGGGGAAGTTTCCACGAGGTGGGAAGCGGTCGATAGGCGGCGGAGCCAGGGAAGGTGCTGGAGAACGGTGCGGTGGAGGGCACCTGTGCCCGGGCCGGCTTCGATGAGGGGAAGTTGTTTTCCGTGGACCTGCCATTCGCGTTCGATCCATGCGGCGATGGCCTTGCCGAGTCCATCGCTCAGGGTGGCACTGGTGGCGAAGTCGCCGCGGCGTCCCACTGTGCGGATGGCGGTCGTGTAGTATCCTGATTCCGGGTCGTAGAGGGCAGCCTGCATCCAGTCGCGCCAGCGGAGGCGGCCGCCATGGCTTTCGAGGATCCGGCGCAGAGGGGAGGCCATGCCGGGTGGTGCTCTGGTGCTGGGTCAGGGAGCGGGGCGGTGACCGGCGGCGGTGACCCATTTCCCGCGGCGGATCGGCGTGCCGAAGACGAGTCCGGCCCTTGTTCCTGCGGCGAGGCAATCCTGTGCCTGGGTGGCGAGGATGCCGGAGACGATGACGAGACCGCCGGGTTTGGTGGCGGCGGCGATGCGGTCGAAGGAGAGGGTGAGGACGTCGAAGAAGATGTTTGCGGCGACGACATCGTACTGCTGGCTGGGTTGCCATGTGGTCACGTCGTCCTTTGTGAAGCGGAGGCCGCGGGTGCCGTTCAGTTTGGCATTGCGGTTGGCGATGCGGACGGCGGCGGGGTCGTAATCGAATCCCGTGACTGGGCTGGCACCGAGGAGGGAGGCGGCGATGCCGAGAATGCCCGTGCCGCAGCCGAGGTCGAGAAGGCTCCATGGCTGGAGCCGGTGGGTGTGGGCGTGATCTGCGATGAGGCGGAGGCAGGTACTGGTGGTGGCGTGGTCGCCTGTGCCGAAGGCCATTTCGCCGGGAATGGTCAGGACGATTCGTTCCGGGTGGAGGCGTCTCATTTCATCGGCGGTTTCCGTGGTATGGCAGATGACGAGGCGGCTGCGGATGGTGATGGGTTGGAGGGCGGCGGCGGATTGGGCGGCCCAGTTGCGTGCGGGTACGCTGCGGACAGTTCCTCCGAATTCCCGGCGGATGCGTTCGGCGTCGCTTTTGCGTTCGCAGTAGACTTCGACGCGGATGGTGCGGCCGCTGGGGAGGCTGGAGATGACGAGGCCGGTGGCGAGGGGGCCGTGGAAGCGTTCCACCCATGCGTCTTCCCATTGGGCACCGCTGAGTTTTGACCAGACGTGCATGTGGCGATGGGTCGGCTGGTCAGCGTTTGGCTTCCGTGCGGTTGGGGGCTTCGCGGGCTGGGAGGTAGCGAGGGTCGTAGCGGTCGCGCGGGCTGAAGAGGAAGCCGGGGCGTTCGCTGATCAGTTCGAAGCGTTTTGGGATGAAGATGGGGAGTTCGAGGTCTGCATTGGGGTCGTAGCAGGTGCGGTTGCTGAAGGAGCCCCAGACGCGGTATTCGGCGTTGTGGTCGAAGCCGTGGGCGCGGCTGGCATCGCTGGGGGATTCCGGGACGCGGTCGGGATTGAGGGTACCGCGGGATTCGTCCATGACGACGAGGCGGCTGGAATCCCAGAGCTGACCGGGTTTGCGCAGGTATCCCCAGTAGCGGCATTTCTGGGTGAAGTAGCGGCGGCCGATGAACCAGTCGCCCCGGGGTTCCGAGAGGATGGCGGCATTGCGGGCCTGCACGGCCGGGCTGTTGTCGGCGGCGGCCTGCTGGGATGTGGCGCAGGAACTGAGGGCCGCAGCGGCGGCGGCGATGAGAACGAGGGCGAGGCGCGGATTCATGGCTGGGATGTCGGTGAGGTGGGGGCGGCGCTGTCGGTGGCGATCTGTTTTTCGATGGCGTCGGCGGCTTTCGCTCCCTGACGCATGGCGCTGTGCATGTTCGGGTAGCAGAAGGCACCCTGGCGGCCGGCGGTGCGGAGATTGGCGATCGATGCGATCCAGTTCATGACATTCTGGAAGTGGGGCTCGAAGCCGAGACGGAAGACAGGGTATCCCTGCGGGGCGTGGAGGACGTGCCATTCCGCGATGAGGTCGCGCGATACGATGTTTTCCGCCTCGAGGTCCGCCATGATGCGGTCGCGCACTTCCTGGGAGGCATTCCATTTGTCATCGCCTTCCTCGCAGGTGGTTTCGACGATGAGGACGCTGTGGTCCGGCGGGTTGACGATGAGGCCGGCATTCTTCGGTTCACCGACGCGGTGGAAGATGCGGTCGCGGTAATAGATGTAGAGGCCGTCGATGCATTTCGGTTTCCGGACGAGGAGGCCGTGGATGGTGATGGGTTTGTAGCGCAGGTGGCGGCAGCTTTCGCGGATGGCTTCCGGGATGGGGTCGCCGCTGGAGCGCTGGACGAAATGCGGGAGGGGGATGGTATTGATCAGGTAGTCGCAGGCGATGCGGGATTCTGCGCCGGAGGAAGCGTCGCGGGCCGTCACGGAGGTGGCTCTGCCGTTCTGGATTTCGATGCTGGCGACGTCGTGGTTGAGCAGCATGGCTCCTCCGCGGGAGCGGACGGCATCGGCGAGGCGGCGGGTCATGGTTTCCGCGCCTGAGCGGGAATAGTGGAGGGTTTCCTCGCGGAGGGCGCTTTCGACGGCGTGGACGTTGCGGTCCTTGATCCCGATTTTGGCGAGGACCTTTTTGATGACATCGACGGCGGTGAGCCGCGGCATTTTCGTCGTGATGAATTTGGCGTCGAGTTCCGTGGTGGGGAAGCCCCAGTAGCGGTGGGTGAAGTCGCGGAAGAAGAACCGGTAGAGCGGGGCTCCGTAGAGTTGGATGAGTGCTTCCTCGGCGTCCTTCGGCTGTTTCGGGAAGATTTTGTACCAGAGCTGGGTGGCGAGGAGGCCGGAGACGCAGCGGATGAGGGTAAGTGGGGGGATCCCGCGGACCATGTCGCCGAACTGGAGCGGGTAGCGGTAGAAGGATCCGGCCCAGCGGATTTTGGCGTCGAGGGGGACCTCGATGCGTTCCTCGCCCATGACATTGTCGCGGATGTCCTCGAAGATTTCGCGGTCGAATTCGTGGAGCATGTGCACGCCGAGGTCGTACCAGTTACTGCCGCGCAGGTGGCTGGTGGCGAGACCGCCTGGGCGATCGGCTTTTTCGATGACAGTGACGTGGTGGCCGCGCTGGGTGAGGGTTCTGGCGGCGTAGAGACCGGTGGGGCCGGCTCCGAGCACGACGATGTGCGGACGCTGGCTATTGGCTGCGGATGATTCCATGTGACGGGGCGGCTGCCTGGTCCGGAGCTGATGGACGGGCAGACGTCCCAGGGATGCCTGTCGGAGGCATCCGGCGCAAGGGAATTTGCGGTCATCGTCCCCTTGGGGGAGGGGAGGGGCGGGTTCAGAGCCCGACTGTGACCGTGCGTCTTCCCGTGTAGTAGCTTGATGGCGAGGGGTGTTCGAGTCGGCCGATGACTTCGTGGTCGTGTTCGACTTCGTGTTCCAGTTTGGCGAGTTTCTGATGATCCTCCTGAAGGATGCGTTCAAGTGAGGTCACTCGGTCTCGCAGTTGCTGGAGTTCGGCGGTGAGAGCCTGGATGGCGGGGTGGTCGGTGAGGTTCGCTTCCATGGGTCGGGTACGCGTCGGGGAAAATGGGGCCGACGGGCAATTTCATCTTACCTTCATTCAATGGGATCGCAAGCGGGCAGAGTTGTTTATCGGGATGAAGCGGGGGTCGGGGAACCTCCGAGGGCTGGGAGCATTCTCTCCGTTATCTTGTTGAAATCCTCCGCTAAAACGGAAGGATCGGGCGCAAGATGAAAGCGATTGTGAAGAAAGAGGCGGGACCGGGATTATGGCTTTGTGATGTGCCTGAGCCTGAGCCGGGGATCAACGATGTGCTGATCCGGGTGAAGAAGACGTCGCTTTGCGGGACGGATCTGCACATTTACAAATGGGATGCGTGGGCGCAGCGGACGATTCCGGTGCCGATGACGGTGGGGCATGAATTCTGCGGGGAGATTGTGGCGTTGGGGAGCAACGTGCATGATTTCCGGGTGGGCGACCTTGTGAGCGGGGAGGGGCATCTGGTGTGCGGGCGGTGCCGGAACTGTCTGGCTGGGCGGAGGCATCTTTGTGCGCACACGAAGGGGATTGGAGTGAATACGACGGGAGCGTTTGCGGAGTATCTGGTGCTGCCGATGACGAACGTGTGGCTGGCTGACCGGAGCATTCCGGAAGAGATCATTTCGTGTTTTGATCCGCTGGGGAATGCGACGCATACGGCGCTGACGTATGATGTGCTGGGGGAAGACGTGCTGATTACGGGGGCTGGGCCGATTGGCTGCATGGCGGCGGCGATTGTGCGTCATGCTGGGGCGAGGCATGTGGTGGTGACCGATGTGAATCCGCGGCGGCTGGCTCTTGCGGCGCGGATGGGGGCGACGCGGACGGTGGATGTGAGCCGGGAGGATGTGAAGGATGTGCAGCGGGAGCTGGGGATGGTGGAAGGATTCGATGTGAGTCTCGAGATGTCCGGTTCTCCGCAGGCGATGCAGACGATCATAGCGAATGCCTGTCATGGCGGTAAGGTGGCGATTCTCGGGATTTTCCCCGAGCAGTTTGCGATCGACTGGGACAAAGTGATTTTCAGCATGCTGACGATCCGGGGGATTTATGGCCGGGAGATGTATGAGACTTGGTACAAGATGACGACGATGATCCAGAGCGGGCTGGACATTGCGCCGGTGATCACGCATCGGCTGCCGTACACGGCTTTTGCGGAAGGCTTTGCGGCGATGCAGTCCGGGGAAGCCGGCAAGGTGGTGCTCGATTGGGAAGTCGGCTGAGCGGGCGCTTGCTGTCAGGGATCCGCGGGTTGACGGGGGAGCTGTGCAGTTTGCGGACGCAATTGACCGTTTTGTGATGTATCTGGCGACCGAGCGGGGGTTGTCGGACAACTATCAATTATCCGTGCGGCAGTCGCTGGAGTCATTTGCGCGGTGGTATGGGAATCGGGTGGGGGATGAGGTGGGGCGGGTAGTGGTGGACGAGATGACGGCGTATCTGATGGAGCGGCGGGGGAAGGGTCTGGCGAATGCGACGGTGCGGCTTGAGGCGATGGCATTGAAGATTTTCTTCCGGTGGCTGGCGGCGCGGGGCATGGTGGCTGGTGATGCCGGGGCATTGCTGATGGCGCCGCGGCTGGATGCGGCCTTGCCGGGGACGCTGAGCCGGGAGGAAGTGGGGCATCTGCTGGCGGGGATTGAGCTGAAGGGGCCGCTGGATTTCCGTGATCTGGCCGTGCTGGAGCTTTTGTATGCGAGCGGGCTGCGGATATCCGAGCTGGCGGGAGCGACCCTGGATGCGCTGTCGCTGGAGGAAGGGATGATCCGGGTGACCGGGAAGGGGAACAAGGTGCGGCTGGTGCCGGTGGGCGGGGTGGCGGTGCAGGCCCTGCGGGATTGGCTTGAGAAGGGCCGTCCGCAGCTGGTGGGCCGCCGGACGGGGAATCACGTATTCATTTCCGTGCGGGGGACGAGGATGACGACGCAGCGGTACTGGCAGATTGTGAAGGAGCGGGCGGCGGCGGTGGGGATGGATGTGCATCCTCATCTGCTGCGGCATTCCTTTGCGACGCATCTGCTGAGTGGCGGGGCTGACCTGAGGGTGATTCAGGAAATGCTGGGTCATGCCAGTGTGGTGACGACTCAGATCTACACGCATGTGGATCAGGAGCGGCTGCGCGAGGTGCACCGCAGGTTTCATCCACGGGCGTGAGGTGGCTTCGGCGGGTGCTGCCATCCCGTGATGACGCGTGGGAAAGGTCCTTGATTTCCCGGCACTGGCGCAATTGGTGGAAGTCATGATGACGAACCGCCGATCCCTGCTGCTGATGGCTGCTGCCGCCTTTGTGTCCGGACCCGTTGCCGCGGAGGAAGTCGGCTTTGTGCCATTGTTTGATGGCAAGACCCTCGATGGCTGGACGAATCCCTACGATTGGGGCGTAGCCGAGGTGAAGGACGGGGAGATTCATCTGACCGCCGACCGGAAGTTCTTTCTGGTGACGAAGGAGACGTACGGTGATTTTGTCTTCGAGGGCGAAGTGCATCTGCCCGAGGGCAAGGCGAACAGTGGCTTCATGTTCCGGGCGCATGTGGAGAAGAACAAAGTGTTCGGGTACCAGGCCGAGGTTGATGGAGACGAGAACCGGAAGTGGTCGGGTGGTCTCTATGATGAAGGACGGCGGGCATGGTTCATCAGTCCGGTAAAGGAAGATCCGAAGAAGGCGAAGGACGGGGTGAAGGCCGTGGGGCAGGTGACGCCCGGGGAATTCCGGGCGCGGGCCGGCGATGCGTTCCGGCGGAACGACTGGAACCGTTACCGCATCACGTGCCGTGGCAAGCGGCTCACGATTGAGGTCAATGGGGTGGTGACGACCGACTGCGAGGATGGTGTGGATGCGAGTGGTGTCATTGCGATTCAGCATCATGGCGAGAAGGGCGCGACGTACCGGTTCCGGAATCTGAGAGTCCGGAAGCTGTGAAATGCGGCGAAACGGAGTGCGCTGGCCGATCGTAGGTTGTCGGCATGAAATACTGGATGCTGCTGCTGTGGGTTCATGCTGCGGGATGGGCCGTGGCAGGGGATGCGGCTGTTTTGTGGGAGGAGCGGGTGCGGCCGATGGTCGATGAGCAGTGCGTGAAGTGTCATGGCCCGATCGAGGAGAAGAGTGGCCTTGTGGTGGATACGGTGGAGGGAATTCTGCGGGGTGGGGATGAGGGACCCGTGGTTGTTCCGGGGAAGCCTGCGGAGAGCCGGTTCTACAGTTATCTTGCCGAGGGCGCGGACCCTCACATGCCGCCGAAGAAGCAACTGACGGCGGAGGAGCGCGAGGGTGTACGGCTGTGGATTGAAGCGCTGGGCAGCGGTCAGGGTGGTGCGGAGCGGGTGGCGGCGCAGCCCATGGGGCCGGTGCCTGCCGACCCGGCGCAGGCCATCGATTTCTTTCTGGAGGCAGCGCAGGAGCGGGCAGGGGTGACTGCGGCGGCGGTTTGTGATGACCGGACCTTGGTGCGGCGGGTGTGGCTTGATCTGGCCGGCAGTGTCCCGTCGGCGGAAGTGCAGAGGGAATTTGTGGAGTCGGGCGACCCCGGGAAGCGGGATGCGCTCATTGAGGAACGGTTGGCGGCACCGGAGTATGCGCGGACGATGCGGGAGTTGTGGGATGTGCTTCTGATGGGGCGGGGCGGGGATGGCCGGATGAAGCAGCGGGCCGAGCACGGCTGGCATGGCTATCTCGAGCGGGCGTTCGGGGACAACCGCTCATGGCCGGACGTGGTGCGCGAGATCATTGTGGCGCGGCCTGGGAACGAGGCGGCTGCGGGATCGCAATGGTTTCTGTACGAGCGCGAAGCGCGCCATCAGGAGATGGCCGAGGCGGTCGCTCCGGTGATTTACGGGACGAGGATTGACTGTGCGCAGTGTCATGATCATCCGCTCGCTCGGGAGATCCGGCAGGCGCATTACTGGGCGCTGGTGGCAGCCTTCAACCGGAGCCGCCGGGCGGGGTCGGGCGTGGTGGTGGAGGAATCGGCGATTGGCGGGCATCTGAACTTCACGAATCTGAAGAAGGAATCGCAGCCGGCCCTGCTGGAAGTGCTGGGGGGATCGGTCATTTCCGAGGAACGGCCTGCCGAGGGAGCGAAGGAAGAGGATGGGGCGGAGCGCTATGTGGTGGAGGGGAATGGTGTCCGGGTCCCGAAGTTTTCGCGCCGCGAGGCCCTTGCTGCGGCGGTGACGAAGGACAATCCGCTGCTCATGCGGGCGTTTGTGAACCGGACGTGGGCACAGTTCTTCGGCCGTGGGCTGGTGCATCCGGTGGATGAGATCAACAGCCGGAACCGGGCCTCGCATCCTGCATTACTGGAGTGGCTGACGCGGGATTTCACGGAGCACGGTGGGGATGTGAAGCGTTTGGTGCGTGCGATCGTGCGGAGCCGGGCATGGCAGCGGGCCGCTTGGAGCGGGGAAGGCGAGGCGCCACCGGCGCAGCATTTTGCGGCCTTTGCGGAGCGGCCACTGCCCGCCGAGACGCTCGCGCGTTCTGTCGAACTCGTGCTGGGGAGGAGCGTGTCCGATGCCGGGTTCCATGCGGAGGTGGCGGCGAAGTTTCCGGACGTGATGCCGCGCGAGTATCTGGCGACGACGCAGCAGGCGATGTTTCTGACGAATGCGCCGGCGGTGGCGGCCTTGCTGTCGGCTGAGGGCGGGACAGCGGCGGTGCTGGCGCGGGAGGCGGACCCGGGCGTCGTGGTGCGGCGGAGTTTCGAGGCTGTGTTCGGCCGTGGACCGGATGCGGACGAAGCCGCCGGGGCGCAGGCCTTTCTGGAGAAGCTTGGTGCGCGCCGCGAGTCCGCCGTGCGGTCTCTGCTCTGGGCCCTTGTGTGTGGCCCGGAATTCCTGACCAATCACTGAAACCGATGACAGCACGACCAGAAGCGGGCACATGCCGCAGCGACGAACACACGGTGCACCGGCGGAGATTCCTGCAGGGAGTGGGCACGGCCGGGCTGGCGTCCGTGGTGACCAGTTTTGCGGGCTTGTTCAGTTCGCCGACGTTTGCGCAGGAAGTGCGGAAGCGGAACAAGCGCTGCATTCTGCTGTGGCTGTGCGGGGCGCCGAGTCAGTTCGAGACCTGGGATCCGAAGCCCGGAAGGCCATCGGCTGGGCCGTTCGGGACCGTGCCGACCGAGATTCCGGGAGTCCGATTTTCGTCCCTGCTGCCGCGCTGTGCGTCCATGGCTGGCAAGCTGGCCGTGGTGCGCTCGATGAAGACAGCGCAGTCCGAGCATTTCCAGGCGATCAGTCTGCTGCAGCGTGGGAATCCCGACCGGCCTGGCTTCACGCGGCCGACCTTGGGATCGGTGGTCGGTCATGCGCTGGGGCAGGTCGAGACGAAGGTACCGAATTTCATTCTGCTCGATCCGATTCCTGGCGGGAATGAGTTTCAGGCTTTCAAGGCTGGGAACTGGGCGGGTTGGCTGGGAGCGGAGTATGGTCCGGTGCGGATGGGGGGAGAGTACACGCAGCTGGGATCTGCGGCCGATGGCCTGACTCCGGAAGACCGGGCTGAGCGGGAAGGGCTACGGAAATTTCTTGCGAAGAAGTTCGAGAACGAGCGGCGCAGCGCGGCGGCGCGGAGTCAGAATGCCGTTTTCGAGCGGGTGCGGGGGCTCATGTCCTGTGCGGACCTCTTTGATCTCAACCGTCTGCCCGAGCGCGACCGTCAGCGCTACGGACCGGGCATGTTCGGGCTGAACACGCTGCAGGCGCGTCATCTGGTGGAGAACGGCTGTCCGTTTGTGATGGTGGCGAACGGGATGAACTGGGACAATCATGTGTTTCAGCATGAGATTCATCAGATGCTGGTGC
>Ga0315908_10001268_pt1 | contig 19098 bp, 30 predicted proteins | sample LakEriMetagenome_12_FD_203520 | JGI IMG/M metagenome (GOLD analysis project Ga0315908, IMG submission 203520) | Freshwater fungal communities from buoy surface, Lake Erie, Ohio, United States - Buoy 4 MA124 | ecosystem: Environmental > Aquatic > Freshwater > Lake > Lake biofilm | place: USA... | reverse complement strand
CTGAACCTATTGTACGGAGTTTTGTAATTGACACCACACAGGCAGAGCAAAACCTGCAAAGCCTTGATGCTACCACTACTGCAACAAACGCTGCGCTGGATACATTATACAATCAACTCATTAGCCTCGATGCACAGTTGCAGAAACTTGACCCGAATAGTCAAGCCTTTGCTGAGGTGAATACCCAAATACAGCAATTAGAAACTACCATTACAGGTATTGAAACGGGCAAAATTGATGACATTGGTAAGGCTATTGAGAGCATTGACGCGGGCAATGCAGCGCAAAGCATAGAGCAGGTAGGTGATGCAGTGCAGCAGGTTGTAACACCCGTGAATGATTTGGCTAATGCTACGGATCAACTGAATGCTGAACTAAAGGAGATACCAAAAGAGGTTGTACCAGATGAGATAGTACCGCCCGATTTAATCCCAACTCCTGTAATTGAAAATGCAAAGTCATTAAAACAACAGCTAAAAGAATTACAAGCACAGCTTGCAGCGACTGACCCCGATTCGGCTAAGTATAGAGAACTTGCAGCAGCAGCGGGTGAACTGAAGGATAAAATACAAGATGCAGCGCAGGCAGTAGGCACTCAGGCGGGTGGTGCGTTTGAACGTGTTGGTGGATCACTGGGACTCGTGACCTCGCGTATTGCTAACCTTGACTTTGAAGGTGCAGCAGAGGGTGCAAAGTTACTTGCACAAAACATCACACAGATTAAGCCGGGTGATATAGCCAAAGGTATTCAAGGCATCGGTAGCGCATTTGCATCTATTGGTAAGGCGTTACTGACTAATCCTATTTTCTTGATAGGTGCAGCCATTGCCGCTGCTATTGTGTATGCTGAGGAACTGTTGAGTCTTATCGACGGTGTGACCGATGCAGAACAGAAGGCGTTAAACATTCAGAAAGAGCGTGCTGCTGCGGCCAAGGAAAACTTTGATAGGATATCTGCAACCGAGGAAACTTTGAAGCGGCAGGGCATGACCGAAAAGGAAATAACTGCCTTAAAAATATCACAACTTAATACGGCTATTGCCGAGCAACAAGCTGTAGTTGAAACCACACGACTACAGGCTGAGGGTCAAATTAAAGCAGCCGAGCGTAACGCTCAATATTTAAAGACCTTTCTCGACTTTGTTACGTTTCCACAACGCAAGCTCGCTGAGTTCTTTGAAAACTTTGTAAATGGTTCAATTGATATCCTAAACAAGTTAGGATTGGGTATTGAAAAAATAGATGTTACATCGGTTTTTGAAGACATAAATAATTTTGTAGTCAAAAAAGTATTCGACCCGGAAGCAGAACGTAAGGCGCAGGAGCAAATTGTCAAGGATGCGCAAAAGTCACTCGAAGGATTAGTAGCCACTCGCGACGGAATCCTAAATGCACAAGATGCTAAGGAGGTTGCCAACGCTAAAAAGACTGCAGATGAGAAGTTAAAAATAGAGCAAGATTTAAATAAACAGATACTTGATTCGCGTAATAAAACGGCTGCAGAATCCGCAAAGATTACCGAGCAAATCCGTAAGGATGCGGCTAAGCCTATTGAATCTGCAAAGACTGAGGTTACGGATTTTGATGCGCAGTTAAAGGCTCAAAGAGATGCACAAGCCTTTAGTATTTCCTTAATGGAGGAAGGTGTAGACAAAGAAATTGCAGCAGCAGATTTAAAGTACTCAATACTGCGCGATGCGGCAAAAGGCAATGCGGAACAACTTGCAGCTATTGCAAAACAAAATCAAGATGAAGTAGATGCTATTAATGCAAAGTCAGCACAAACGAGAATAGCACAAGAAGAGGCTGTACAAGACGCTAAGTTGTCACTTGCATCCGATGCGTTGGGTGCTATTGGCGCATTAACAGCAGCATTTGCCAAAGGCGATGAAAAACGAGCAAAGGCAGCGTTTAAAATACAAAAGGCTGTGAGCATTGCACAGGCCACCGTGGATACCTACAAAGGTGCGAACGCAATCTTTGCAAGTGCTGCGGCCAACCCTAAAACAGTCTTATTCCCTGCTCAACCATTTATCGCAGCGGGTGTGGCTATTGCATCGGGTTTGGCTAACGTGGCGACCATTGCACAGCAACAATTTCAAGGTGGTGGCAATCCCGGTGGTGGTGGTAATAATGACAGCGTGCCTAATTTACCCGATGGCGGTGGAGGCTCACAACCTGCACAGTTTAACCCGCTTGCATCTTCATTCCTGCAGGAAAGACCTGAGCAACTTACACCAAGAGCCTATGTACTTGCGGGTGATGTAGCAAGTCAACAGGAGGTAAGGATTAAAGTAGAAGACCTCGCACGCATAGGATAAAACAAAAGCCGCCCACGTTTGGACGGCTTATGCCTTGAAAACAATTGATTGTATATGACGAAACCGTACAAATATAAATAACTTTGAAACATGGAAAAAAGAAAAGTAGTTAAGTGTGTAATAGATGAAGATGGCCGCCTTGGTATTACGGCCATGGGACTTGTGGACATGCCCGCCATAGAAGAAAATTGGATTGCACTTTCTAAAATGCAGTTTGCAAAAGTGGATGAGGAGCGACGTATGCTATACGGCCCTGCCCTTATCCCGGATAAAGAGATACTTCGTTATGATGAGAAAGGTGAAGAGTACTATGTATACTTTGAAAAGGCTACAGTGCAAGCTATCGCGCATCAGTTCTTCAAAAAGAACTTGCAACACAGCACTAACCTGCAGCATGAGATACCCGTTACAGGTGTGACCGTAGTAGAATCGTGGCTAAAAGAGGGTAAGAATGATAAGAGCATTGAACTTGGTTTGCCTGACCTGCCCGTAGGCACATGGTTCATAGGTACAAAAGTCGATGAAGAACATGTATGGAATGATGTGAAGGAGGGCAAGATAAAAGGCTATAGCATAGAAGGCTTTTTTAACGAGGTAGGCGTAGCCATGAGCGGTGTAAAGAACTACGAGGCTGAGTTAGTACTGGAACTTGACCAGCTATTGAGCAAAGTAAACCCATCCAAATGAAAATTAATAGTGTAAAATTTAAAGACAAAGAGTCTTTTGACAAGAACAAAACCAAGGCTAACGTAGTCGCGGTGCATGAGCCTTTTGGCATCATCGTATTTCAGGACGAACAGCCAATAAAGGCAGACCATAAAAAAGTTTGCCAAGTGAATGAAGTTGATGGATCACTAGACCAAATCGCTACGGGTCTTGCTATCCTAGTTGCGCCCGACCTTGATGCAGCGCGTGCATATTGCTCTAAGAACAAAATAGTAGTTACTGAAATCTTTCAGTTGACTAATACTCTATTTGTAGAAGTACCTGCCTTTTCCGCTTTTAATGAGTTCTACATCTCACTGATGAACTCAAAACTATTTACGAGCGTAGAGCCTGATTACATCCAACCATATCAAACGGACGCAGATGCTTACAGTTACGCAGCACAGTGGCACTTGCCTAATATGCAAGCATCGGAGGCGTGGAGCTTGATTGATGGGGCGGCTTATGGCGAAGTAGCAGTACTGGATATAGCTTGCGAGGTAGGGCATGAAGATTTAGTGGGTACTATTAGCAGCACATCATGGAACTGTGTAACCGATGCAGCCGATGTAAACCCAGTAAGCGAATATGAAAAGCATGGGACTTGTTGCAGTGGCTTGATATGTGCAGCAACGGATAACAATGTGGGCGTTTCCTCACTAGGAAACAATAAACTCAAAGTGCAATTTTTGCATATCGGTTATGGTTCCACATCTTCAGGCGGTTTTGCTACATCCGATACCATAGTAACCCGTGCAATTAACAAGGCAATAGCTAACCCTAACTGTCTTGCTGTGTCCATGAGTTGGGGCGGTGGTGGCTCTACGTCATATCCGTTATTTCAAAACGCTTTAACAGCGGCAAAGACATACGGACGCGGCGGAAAAGGCATACCCATCTTTGCGAGTTCAGGTAATCAAAGCAATTCAAACTTCACACAGGCTCCTGCAATATACCCTATGGTGCATGCAGTTGGCGCATCTACACAGTCAAACCTGCGCGCTTCATTTAGTAACTACGGACCTAAGACTTTTGCATCCGCCCCGGGTACACAATGTCCCACGGTAGACCGTACGGGTGCATCGGGTTATAACGCAACAAGTAACTATACCAACTTTAGCGGAACTTCGTGTTCATGTCCTGTCATGGCTGCAGCTGCGGCTAGTGTGATACTTGCCAACCCAGCACTAACGGAGGCGCAGGTAACGGATGTGATACGCCAAGCGTGTAGAAAAACAGGCGGGTATGTTTACGATGTCAATGGTAAGAGTTTAGAGTTGGGTTATGGCGTGGTGAATATGTACAATGCCGTGACTATTGCCAAGAGTTTAGACGGTGGTGACCCTGTGCCTGTGCCCGTTGCTGAATACAACCTATATGGGACTATATCAACACTTGCAACGGCTGTGCAAGGCAGTAGCGTAACAGTGACTTATAGCGTTAATTTGGATAAGGTGCATACGGCTGATGTGATTGCTACAGTGAATCTTACTTTCACCCGTCCCGATGGTAGCAAGTTTGTTTTTTACACGGGCGATGTGACCATACCCAAAGGTCAAACGGTAGTAACTAAGACAGCACCCTTTGGATTGCCTAACAATCAAACAGGCAATGCTCTTTTCTCACTTACCATCGACCCGAATATGGTAATAAAAGAAACCAATGAGAATGATAACACCATTAGCACAGGTTTGACTATTACACTTGTTAATCCACCTGCCTCAGGACTGGATGCAAGCGTAACAATAGACCGTTACGAGTGGCTCGATGCCAACCGTGTGCGTATATTCTACACCTTCTACAACAAAGGCAGTGTAGTTATTACAAGTATGAAGGTAAACCACGGCCTCGTAGGTGGCTTCACGGGTACATGGTCGCGTGCTGATCGCATAGAAGTTGGCAAGAGTGCAACGTTTGGAAGCGTGTATAACATCACGTCACCACCTGTGGCATTGCCTACGGATTATGTGCTAACTATTACAGCCGTGAACGGTGTACCTGATAACGACAGCACAAATAACACGGCACGCATGCAGATTAAAAAATAGTGTTATATTAGCTGCGGTTAATGCGTATATAAAAGTGATAATTGGTTCTGGTAAAAAAGTAAGGCCCTAACGAGGGCCTTCTTTTATTAATCACATTTACCAATTCACAGAACACAAGCGCGTACATATTCGGCAACATTCATGTTGTGTTGCTTTGCAGTTTTCTGTAATGACTTTAGCTGTTTGTCAGTCATGCGCACAGTAATCTTTGTGTGCATAGCAGTGGGTTGTGTTTTCATATTGTACGTAATTATTTACCACGCGAAGATACAGCAACTTGTTGGATGTAACAAAACGAAGGTTTTGCTACTATACCCAAATATCCAACAAATGTCGAATATCAAAGAACAAATCAAATCCGTATTTTCTAAGTACGGCATTGACCCTTCCACAGTTGGTATCAAGTTCGAAGAAGAAACTGCAGCAGCTGAAGCCCCGGCAACGGAAGTAAAGTTTGCAGTAGAAGGCACTTTGTCCGATGGTACTAAAATCTATTCTACCGCTAATGAGTGGGTAGTAGGTGTAGACATCTACACCACAGATGCCGAAGGAAACCCAGTGCCTGTACCTGCAGGAGAATATCTCCTTGAGGACGGTGTTACCAGTGTCACAGTAGGTGAAGATGGTATGGTTGCTGAAATCGAACGTGCAGAACAGGAGACTGAGATGAGTAGCGAAGACCTCGTTGCCGTTATCGGTCAATTGTCTGAGCGCATTGCTGCATTAGAGGTTGAAAAGACCGAGCTAGCTGCAGCAGTTGAATCTGCTAAGAATGACACGGACGCTGTAAAGGCTGAACTCGCTTCGGTTAAAAAGGCTCCTGCAGTTCCTTCTGTAAAATCTCAAGAATTTAAAAAGAATGCACAACCTGTAGTAGCTACGAATGGCTCATCATTCAGCGACTTCATGGAAAGCATTCGCTCAAAACAAAGTAATTAATCAAGATTAAAAAAGTAAAAAAGATATGCCAACTTCTTTAAGTTTAACCACCACCTACGCGGGAGAGCTAGCTGGTGAAATCTGCCGCAAGGCACTCGTTTCTAACGTATCTGCAGGGTACGTTACTATGAAGCCAAATGTACCTTACAAGTCAGTGGCTCGTAAAATTGAAGACACTGTAACATTCGCCGCAGGCACTTGTGACTTTACCCCAACAGGTACTATCACTTTGACTGAGCGCATCTTGACTTTGGAAGAGTTCCAGGTACAGCGTCAAATCTGTAAGAAGGACTTCTTTACAGACTGGTCTGCTGCCGATGTAATGTCAGGTCGTGTAAACACTCAAATCCAAGACGCTATTGTTGAGCGTTTGGTAAGCGGTATTGCTGCTAACAACGAGACTGTAATGTGGTCAGGTGTTAACGCTACCACTGGTCAGTACGATGGATTCGAGACTTTGATTGCTGCATCTGCTGCACCTAGCGCGGGTACAGGTACTTTGGATGATACTACAATCATCGGTGCTATTTGGTCGCTTATCTCTACCGCTTCAAACGGTGTAAAAGGTGCTGCTGAAAAGCCAACCATCTACATGGGTCAGGTTGCTTGGGAAGCATACATGCAAGCTCAAATCGCTGCAGGTAATGGTTGGTACTTGACAGGTGGTCCTGAAGTAAACAAGCGTTTCGTAGGTATGTACGAAATCGCAGTATGTCCGGGTATGAGCGATGACGTTTTGATTTTCTCACAGAAGTCAAACTTGATGCTTGGTACTTGGCAGGAAAACCAAATGAACGAAGTGTTCATCTTGGATATGCAAAACTTGGATGGATCACAGAACGTGCGTTACGGTGCACGCTTCTACTTGGGTGCTCAAATCTGCGTAGCTGAGGACATTGTTGCTTGGGGTCTATAATCTTAATAATAATCAACGGGGGGTGTAATAACCCCCTTTAAAAACTATATAGTATGGCTTGTGAATTAACTACTGGTTTTACACTCGGATGCCTTGAAGGTATCGGAGGTGTTAAAGAGGTTCTGATTGCTAACTACGATGACTTTACATCGGGCATCACTTACGGTGGTGTAGATGGAGAAGTTGACGGATTGCCTACTGCTACTATCTACCGTTACGTTCCATTCCGTAACTCAGGCTCATACATTGAGACTGTAAACAAGAACTTGGAATCGGGTACACTGTACTTCTCACAGGAAGTACAATGGACATTCGGTAAATTGAATCAAGACATGCGTAACGAGTTCTTAAACGTAGCTAAGGCAAAGATGATTGTTTTTGTACGTACCAATGATGACCAAATCTTGTTGATTGGTGCAGGTGAAGGCTCACAGCTGACTGCAGGTACTGTACAATCGGGAGCGCAAAAGGCGGATTTGATGGGTTATCAGGTTACTACTACTGCTGAGGAATTGACTCCAGCTGTACACCTTGAGCCATTCACTTCTGTACCTTTCGACAACTTCGCAGGTATTACTGTAAGCCCTGCTTACTAAGATTTGTTTTTCGTTTTTGTGTGTTCTTGTTGTATTGTAAAAAGGGCAGGTTATATTTGACTTGCCCTTTTTAAATTTAAAAGGCATGATATATCTAGTTACAAATACAGCGAATCAAACGCTCTTTCTTTCACTCGATGAAGCTAGGCAGTACTTTGCAACAGCATACACGAATTATCTATTGGTGTTAACCCACGAGGAGAACAGCACCACAGGCACAGACCTTGCACAGGTTGCCGTAATTGTCAATGAAAATACACGCATCACACAACTCACTGTTACAACAGTTGGTCTTACCCGGTCAGGGCGTTACCGTTACGAGGTATACGGGCAAAATTCTGCAGTTAATACTAATCCGTCAGATGGTTCTGTACTTGGTTTGGTTGAGCGTGGATATGCTGTCTTGACAAATAACACATCTTATTTTGATGTGCCAACTGATGTGATACCTAACGACATTATCTATGGAATCTAAAGAATCGAATATAGTTTCATTGAAACTTAGCGAGTACGTTGCTAAGTCCGATGCCGAAAAAATAGACCGAAAAGGTTGGGTTAATTACGGTGATCAAAATGATTTTCCGCAATACCTACGCGACCTGTCCCACGAGTCACCAGTACACGGTAGTTTAGTTGTGGCTATTGGTGACATGATAGCGGGTAAGGGTATTAAGTCTGAGCAATACCAAGAGGAACTGGATGCACTTGATATAAATACTTTGACGTATGCAGCCGCCCACGACTTGAAGTTGTTTGGTGGTTTCTTTATAGAGGTGATATGGTCTAATGACCGCACAGTTATAAGCAAGCTAAATCCTATACCATTTGAAGAATGCCGCATAGCGGTAAATCAGGATGATGATAGCGAGGTAGGTATCTTTCACAGTTACGACTGGAGCAACACACGAAAGAAAAAGAACACGCCCGAATTCATACCCAAGTATAATTACTTGACTCGAATGGAAGAGCCGCGCCAAATCTATTGGTGCTTTACCTATACGGGCAGCGATACATACCCACGCCCCGACTACTGGAGTGCGATTAACTATATCGAGCTAGACAAACAGATTTCGATATTCCATATCAACCAAATCTCAAACGGTTTATTCCCTTCTACCATTATTAACTTCTATAACGGGCAAGCAACGCCTGAGCAGAAGCAACAGATGATGATGGACTGGGAGAACAAGATGAGTGGTGCGCGTAACGCGGGCAAGGTGGTAATGTTCTTCAACGAGCGCGATCAACCTAAGACCGAGATTACACCATTCCCTGTAAACGATGCGGATAAGCAGTATCAATTGATGGATACTACTGCAACACAGAAGATAATTACAGCACACCGTGTAACTACGCCACTGCTGTTTGGTATTCGCGAGGCAACAGGATTTGGTAGCAATAAGGACGAGATGGCTACGGGACTTGAGATATTTAAGAAGCAAGTCATTGAGCCTTATCAAACGCTAATCGATAAGAGTATTACCGAACTTTTGAGCAATCAAATGCCGGGTGTGAGCTTTGAGATTGTACCGAACACGCCACTTGTAGCTGAGCAAACATCTGTCGTAACCGATGCGAATGCAACAGGCACTACTGCAGATGTTGCCGCTACGGCTTTGAATGGTGCACAGATTAGTTCACTTGTGGACATCGTAATGCAATCGGCTGCAGGTGCTGTACCTGTGACAAGTGCCAAGGCAATCGTAAGTGCTGCGTTCCCCACGTTACCAATTGCCACTATTGACGCAATCTTTGCCGATGTGTTACCGGGTAGCTTGCAACCGCAAGAGGTCATCATGAGTGACGAAAAAAAAAAAGTAGCTGGTGACTTTGATGATAACAAAGTAGCAGATGCATTGATTGCATTAGGTGAAGACCAAGATGAAGACTGGGTGTTGATTGATGAGTACGATGTTGATTACGATACGGACGATGAAGATAACGAACGGATTCAATCGCATAACTTTGCTACTAGCACAGGAACTGCACGACCTAACGCAAAGTCTGCACAGGATGAAACTATTGAGGATGTAAAGTTCTATACACGCTATAAATACAGCGGTGAAATACACGACAATTCACGCGAGTTTTGCCGTAAGATGATAGCAGCGGATAAGCTATATCGCAAAGAAGACATCATGCAAATGGGAAAGCAAATAGTCAACGAAGGCTGGGGCCCTCGTGGTGCTGACAGGTATTCGGTTTGGTTGTATAAAGGCGGTGGGGCATGTGGCCACACATGGCGCAAGATGACTTATGCAAGTGCAAAAGGTTTTGGTTTAGACTTGACTAATCCAAATATCAAAGAAGCTATGGATGTGCGTGTAAAGAAAGCAGGATATAAAGTCCGTAACAATCCGAAGGTAGCACAAGAGCCACGTGACATGCCTTATGAAGGCTTCCTTCCTGATAATCCAAGATTCGCTAATAAATAACTGAACTATGGCAGAAGTATTATTAATCTCTGAGAACTACATCAAGAAGTACACAACCGTCAATGGTAGTGTTGACCCTAACTTGTTATATCCGTCCATCTATTTGGCGCAGGATAAGTGGCTACTTCCCTTTTTGGGAACTGATTTGCTTAACAAGATTAAGACCGATGTAGCAGCTAACACGATTGCGGGTAACTATCAAATCTTGCTAGAAGATTACATCCAAAAGATGCTGCTGTGGTGGGTTATGGTGGACGTAACGCCTAACCTTTGTTACCGTATGGACAACGGCACGCTGGTGCAACGCCAGTCTGAGGACACTGTACCCGTTTCAGACCTTGTGATGAAAGATATGATAGATCGTGCGAGGCAAAATGCAGAACACTACACCACTTTGCTAGTCGATTACTTATGTGCTAATAGCAGTTTATTCCCGGAATACTCAACTGCCACATGGCCTGACCGTTCACCGCGTACCGATGTGACCAATACGCTCAACTATCAATTCAGCACGGGCAACACATCCACTAGCTACCGCCCTACTTACTCACGAAACATCCTTAACAGAATACCATGAGTGATAAAAAGACACTGAAGCAAGATTACACCGAACGTTTGCGCAAGTATGAGCGTGAGCTTTCACTAAAACTACGCGCCAATGGCAGCAAAGAATCCGAAAAAAGAGCAACCAAGTAAGGTTAATCTTAAAGGCTTGCGCTATAAGCTCGAGTTGTTCGACGGCTTTTGGTCTATACCACTTGCCTTTTTGGTGTTTGCCATATCGGGTACGGTATCAGTGGCCTATTTTGGCGATGCGCTCATTAGCACGGAATACATCCAGTATATCGTACTTGCTGCAATGGTAATGGTGTTTGCCAACTTCGTCGTTTTTTTAGGCATTAGATTCAATTTTCGGGCACTACAACGGGAGATATACAACAAAGAGGTTAAGTATGAAATAAACACCTATCTAACGACATGGCAAAAGGTTGTCTTATACCTGCTCTTATATGCTTTCTACTTTGCTGCATACCTTTATATTCTGCACTTGCTGATGACGGTTACTGCGTAAGGGTAACGGCTTCATCATTTGTAGGTGTAAAGGAGAAGGGCGGCAATAACATGGGGTTCAATGACAAGGCATTGCTAGTCCTGATGAAACAGGAAGGGTGGAAGCCCAGCTATGCATGGTGTTCATTCTTTGTCATGGCTATGCTTAACGAGTGCGGCATACCTCACACTATTACAGGGTGGTCACCTACTGCGTACAACCGAAAAGATGTGATCTATACGGAAGGCAAGTTTGTGCAAGTGTTTAGCGATAAGGATGCACTGGTAATGACGCTAAGTTATAACAGCTTTAAGGGTAAGCGATACAAGGGCATAGGGCACACGGGCATAGTCGATAAGGTGGGTAAGTATTCAGTGCGCACCATTGAGGGTAACACTAACGAGCAGGGCATGCGTGATAGCCGCACACGTGACGGGGTATACTACAAGATTCGCCCACTAACTAAACAATTACACATAACGCGATGGGGAAAAAGACAAAGCTAGCAATCGGACTGGGTTGTGCAATTCTTGCACTAGCCGTGATATTCAGCGTGCGCACATGTAATAGACCCGTAACAAATCCTGCTATAAAAAGGTTACAGGATGTCAATGATTCACTCTATCAAATTATCCAGGTGAATAACTCCAAAACAGATAGCCTATTCGCTAAGATTGATAGTTTGCAAGTAGGGCAGGATACCATTATCCAACAGCAACAAATCACAAATGAAATTTACCGCAATGAAACTTACAACATTCTTTCTGCTACTCCTAGTGCTACCAATAACCAGTACCGCACAACGCTCAAAAAATCGGACAGCCTACTCAAAGCAGGATTTTACACCCGAACTTACAACTTACGATCAGCAACTTTTCAGTCTCAACTACAATAGTATGTTGTACTGGTATCGTACAGCACAAGAAATCGATAGCCTTTACCAGATGGAGCGGTTGAAAGTTACATACTACGCTAAGATTACAGGCATACAGGCGGCGAGTTATGAGACATTAGCGGAAATCTACAAGAACAAGCAAAGCATTGAGAAGGCCATTGCTAGCGAGAAAGACAATGAGATAGGTCAGTTGAAGAAACGCAACAGGCGGTTAATAATTTCTAACACGGCATTGACATTAGGTATCACAGGACTAGCTTTTTCTACTATATATTTTGCAATACTATAGACATGGAGTTTCAACCTAGAGATTTACTAACTATTGTAGGGGGTGTGGTGTCACTGACTGGACTGTACTACGCATTAAAAAGAGATGTGGTAAAGGTATCGACCTCACTAAAAACTGTTGAGTCATACCATAAGCGGGAGGTCACGATGCTAGCTGAATCTATTAAGGATACCAAAGATGAATTTAATGCCAAATTGAACATCATGAAAGACGAACAAAACAAAGCCATTGATAAGCTCGAAAAGAAGATTGATGTTATTGCTGCACAGAATCTAAGCATCAGCAACAATCTTGCGGAGTTAGCCGGGTATATCAGGGGTACTAAATAATACCACATGAGTAGTAAATACACCGAAGTATATCGAGAGATATACAACGGAGAGGGTGTGCTTGCCGACCGTATACGCAAGGCTATAATAGACCACGGTATACCACTAGAATACAGGTCTTTTCAGCGGATGTATCAGGCGTGGCGCAGCCATAACTATGGTTTAGAAAAACCAGTGCCAACACCTAAGCGGGTTAATGGCAACCTATCCAAACTTGAAAACCATTTTACCGACTTTGGGAACATGGTTAATGAGTTGATGCCTGAAGCAAGTAACCCGCTTGACCTGCCACCATCGCAGGAGTCAAACTACAAGCCTTACAAATTACCGATAAACCACAATAATATTCTTATAATCGGTGATATCCACGTCCCATACCACAACATACAGGCGTTAACACTTGCGCTCAAGTACGGACTGGAGAATGAGGTTAACACAATCCTGCTCAATGGTGACATCATTGACTTCTATGCCATTAGTAGATTTGAAAAAGACCCGCGTAAAAGAAACTTTGGGCATGAGGTACTAATGACTAGACAGTTCTTAGCCACGTTACGCAAGCTATTCCCTGCAGCAGCTATCTATTACAAGTGTGGCAACCACGATGTGCGGTACGACCATTACATCATGCGCAACGCACCCGACCTGCTAGGTATGGATGAGTTCAATTTTGAATCACTCATGCACTTAGATCAACACAACATAACGTTCATTCCCGATAAGCAGATTATCCATGCCGGGAAGTTGACCATATTACACGGGCATGAACTAGGTGCGTCCGTGTTCAGCCCTGTAAACATAGCGCGAGGTTTGTTCTTGCGTACAAAAGACAGTGCATTGTGTGGGCATCATCATCAGGCGAGTGACCACTCTGAACCAACTATCAATGGTAAGGTTATAATGTGTTGGAGCGTTGCCTGTCTATGCGAGCTGCACCCTGACTACATGCCCATTAACAAGCACCACCACGGTTTTGCCCATGTGCGGGTAATGGATACTGGAGATTTTGAAGTGAGTAATTACAGGATTGTAAATGGTAAGATTCGATAATCAAAAAGGCCCCACCGTTGTGAGGCCTAATTGAATCAATAACAAAAACAATAATGCAATGAACTGTCACATTATATCACAAATATAGCACAATGAAACGCAAGCCACATCCTAAAGTCATACAGCGCAAACTTGGACGCGAAAAGGCTGATGGATTGTATTGCGATAACGTGATAGAGATAGACCCTACCTTGCCACCTATGCGCTATCTTATTGTCCTGATTCACGAGTATTTGCATCACATTCAGCCTGAGTGGAGTGAGGAGAAGGTAGATGCGGAAGGTGAGGCATTAGGCCGCTTTCTTTGGAAGCAACGATATAGAAAGGTTAGTCAATAGATAGTAAATCTTTTTCATGCGAATGTTTTAATTCAATTTCTTTTATTTTTTGAGTCAACATTCTCATGTGTCGCATAATCACATCATAATCTACATCCTCTAAATCATTGCACATCATGTCTAAAAAAGCTTTATCAAAAAAATATTTTGTGTAAAGTAATCCATCGTAAACCTCGAAGGTCATGTTGTAGTTTTTTAAGGCTTTATTCATATTATAATTTTTATTTGGTTTTAAAACTTATCCGCTATCCCGGCATCGAGTAACTCCGTATGCATCCATTCCCGAATCTTACCAACTATCTCGTATTGCTCTTGTGTGAGGTCTTGGTACTTTTCAAGGCTGCGTAAGTGCTGCCGCACTTCATCGAGTATGTCGTAATACTTTTTGCCATTGATCGCACAATCAAAAGAGTGCTGGTCATCTGTTAGGTCAAACGTTAGTGTTGCTTTCATTTTCTGATTTGTTTGGTAGTCCTGCTTTACAATCTGTGTAGCCTTCGTTGTAGGCATTGATAAGGTTTGTCATTTCACGCGTCTGTGCTTTCATCATAAACGCATCCAGTTCAATCCAAGATATGTTGACCGTTGGGCCTTGAAATCTTTTGCGTAGTGACTTGCTAAGTGTACGCAGTGCCGTTTCTTTTTTCTCTTCACTCATAACCACTTTGTTTCTTTAGTTAATGTATAAAGGTCTTTGTTGACCGATTTGATTTTGTGGTTCAAGTTATCTTTGAGATACTTTGTCTTTGCATTAGCAAACATGGTAAGCAGGTTAATGCGCTCCAGCTTTAGCACCTCAACTGATTTAGTTACCCTTTGTCGCATTGAGTTTTAGTATTTCACTTTTAACGTGTTGATAATAGGCTTTGACGGAGTAGTATTCCCCGGTACCTTCAAAGTCATTTACGATATCTGTAGGCGCATTAGCCAGTGCTTCATTCACGCAGAACAGAGCAGCGTTTACGGCTTTGATGTGTACCTCTACTAACTCGCCTTCTTGCTTACCATTCTCGATGATATCAAAATAGTTCGAGTACAGTTGCCATGCTTTGTCTTTTGCTTTCATTGCTCACCTCCTTTGATTTTGTTTTTGATTTTTACCAATAGCATATCCCGCAAAGAACCATGCTGCAAATGATATGTACGTAAATATAAATCCCAATGTACTCATTGCTCACCTCCTTCAATAAATGTGATATGATGACAATTAGGACATTCAAGTTCTGTTGTTTCAATAGGTCTAACAGCAACCCACATAATTCTACATATATCACACTCAACTAACGATGTTGTAAACGCTTCAGTCATTGCTCACCTCCTTTGTATGTTCTGTTATAATAATCTTTGGCTTGTTCAGTTGCTTCTATTTCTAGATTAGTTATTAGCCCCATCACATGAGCAAACGCAATCTGCTCACGCTCCATTGCTTTGGCGCGTTCAAGTAAATCTTGTATTATATTACCTTGCATAGTTTTCATATCAGGATTTATTTGCTCCTCCAACCACTCAACCGCTGTTTGCTTTTTCATAGTGCTAAAGTATTAAGGTATTCACGCCACATTGGTACACGCTCCTGCAGCTTGTCGATTGCTGCTTGGTCAAACTCCACAACCTTTTCATGTATGCGTTCAGCGATGGGTATATCGAATGCCCATTCATCGCGTGGCGTTTCAAGGTTTGCATCCGGGTATTCGCGCATGAATCGTGGCATATCGTAAATCATGTTGCGCTCAATGCTCTTTGCCTTCTTTAAGAATACAGGGTCGCCTTGTGGATCAATAAGATTTAACCTGCGAGATAGTCTGTACTTCTCATCGTTAATCATTTCTATTGGTGCGCTTACAAGCACATAGCAGAAGGTAGCACGTGGTGCGCCCGTGAGCCAACAATATGCTTGACCTTGCCAGTAGTAGTCTTTGCTGATGTCGTTTTTCATTGCATCCATAAACGTGTGTATGTCCCATGAAGATTTGATATCAGGCACGTTTACCACTAGACCTGTCTCATCATCTTTGATAAGTAAATCGGGTGTGCCTTTGATGCACTCGTTAGTAAACATCTCTTCGTTCTTAAATACGATTTCGCCACGGTGCCTGCGCCACATATCAATGGCATCATTTTCTACGGCTAGACCTTTCTCAATGTACTTGTTGCTCATCTCTTTGTAGCGATTGTAACGCTGTTGGATGTATACTTCAAGTAGTGCGCTCTTTGTTGTTTCGCTAAGGCCTGATTTAGTCCTTGCATCGGTCATCAACTTACCAAGTTGTGACGCTCTGAATAGTGTGTTGTTCATGTCGTTATTGATTGATGGGGTAAATATAGCAACCATCAAGATATCCCTGACGGTTGCTACAAATTTTAACATTTACTCGATGCCGTATTGTTCTTTCTTGGCGTTTAGTTCATCACCCACTTCCGCTAGGACTTCGGGACTGCAAGCCTTATAGATTTTCAGCAGCTGCGTGAGGTCGGTTGCCTGCTGGATAAGTTCGCGCACATACGCTACATCTTGCTCATGCCCGCGTCCGAGCGCACCTTTTAACTTGAATGGCTTGTATGTATCCTTGTTCTTGCGGTTAAGGTCACGGCCAAACACTTTACCTAATGACAATGCAGCGTTTTTAAGGCACTCTGCTTTAAGTTTACCGAATGCTAAGTCCATTGCATTGGCTTTTTTATTATCGGGGTTTAATGCCCATCTATTGCGGTCGCTGCCTGTTACATTATCCGGGACTTTGTCAACCATGATTATAACCGATGCCGCACCTGTGCGCTTTAGTTCGTACCCGCTTATAGGGTGAATCACTACAAGGTCAATGGATGCCTGTACTTCATTAGCTAATACGGCCCACTTAAAGTTCTCTGTTCTCCAGTGTCCAAAGAATAACTCATCGAGTGTGGTTTCTACGTGGCTAATGACTAGCGTGCGTGCTTTCTTGTCGGGTGTAGATTCGATACCCAATTCATCGGGTTCTGCATTGAGCATCTGCTGAAACTTCTGCAGTGCTTCCAAGTTGTCTTTGTGAAAGTTCATGTTATTGATTTAATTGATTAATACTTAGCGAGGCAATCGTTTAGTTCTTGACAGTAAGAAAGGATTGCGAAGATTACGATAGCTGCGATAACGTAGCGGATAATGGTAGATGCTTTTTTCATGTGTATTGTTTTTAAATTGATAGCCAAATGTAGCGTAAATACTTACACGCACCTTGTTAAAAATTGTTAAAATTGAGAAGGCTACGCCCACGAATAGCTGCCGTAGTTTGGGAATAGTTCGAAGTACATGCGCATCATAATGGCATCTGCATAGTCTGGAGACTTACCATGCATGCGGGCTATCTCATCTTTGCTAATCACAGCTAACTTGCCGTCGGCTTCGGGCGTGCGGCGGCGTATCATGTCCAGCTCCTGCACTATCACATCCCGGAAGCGATCAACTTTAAATACAACTTTGTTCTGCTCTATGAGTTCTGCTAACTTGAAATAGCATTCAGCTTTCTGATTTACATAGCGGTCTGGTTGTTTAGCCCTGCCCCCGTTAAGGAAGCCCCTACACTTTAACGTATCAACTACACCACCACCTACACCATCTTCATCACAGATCACGTTGCTAAGTTTTATTCCGTGCTTGTCACAAATTTGGCGAACATTTGTTACAACTGTTGTGATGGGTTGCTTACGCAGCTCGTGTATCTCGATAAGGTGCAAGCCATGCCAAACGCATATCACGGTTCTGTCTTTTCCTAGTCGTGCGATATCCGCACTTATGTACTTATCTCCTTTGCTTTCTTCATCACGGAAGCAGCGCACCAAATCATCGTACTGGTATAGGTTGTCTATGCTTTCATCATACTCCCAGTCTCCGTACAATAGCCTTCGCCTATCCACTTCGGGCAATCGCTCTAGCGTTTCAAGATAACTATCTGGCAAGTGTATGTTATCAGTAGCAAGTGATGGAATGAACGCAAGGTGCTCGGGTAGTGATTCGCTTTTATATGGTGCGTAAAAATCATTATAAAGCCATCCCTTTGAAGGATTGCATGTGAGTAGCATCTTCGGTGGTAAATTGTATTCGCGTAGCTTATAGCGTATGCGAGATTGCAAGATATCTATTGCACGCTTACTAACTTGTGCAGCTTCATCAACATAAGCATCCGTTAATTCCAAACCACCTAATGAATGAAATTCGGGGTCACTTGGATACGCGAATAGGTCTTTCAGGATTATCTCACTTCCATTCGCAAATGTTATAACATGCGTTTGGTTGTTGATTTTGTAGTGTTCATTCGGTAATAACTGCAACACATGCGCAACCTCAAAGAATGTCTTGAGTGTTGTCTTTTTTAACGTGTCCAATTTGCTGCGACCTATCAACCCTCGCGTGCCTGGATACTTAAACCGCCTACTGATTTGCCAAGCACAACCTATGAAAGATTTGCCAGGCCCTGCGCCACCACCGAAAAGCACAGTACGTGCCGGGTGTGAGTTACCCAGTACGCGCAGTGCTTCGTTTTGTTTAGGCAGGTAGGTAATCATTAGAACGGCAAATCACCTGTGCCTTGTGAATCATCATCCTGTGTGCGTGGTGGTAATGGCTCGGACATCTTGCCACTAAAGAACTTGCCGCTCTTGCCTTCCTTAACCCACGCAGCGAGGCGCATCTTCTTACCATTGACCATGATTTCACCTGTGTATTCAGGTGCGTTGTTGGCTCCTTTCGTGTTCTTGAATAGGGTGAACTGTCCCTCTTGCATTGTGTAACTCATTGTGTTTAATTAAATATGTGTTTGTATTCCTCTGTCATTAGCAACACCATTGGTTGCCGCGTTTCTTGATCAACTGATTCCAGTAGCGTAAAGTCCGTGCCCATTATCGTGCTTCCGTTCAAGTAACCTACCATTACTTCAACATCGTCTTCGTACTCGTTAAGAGCGGTGAGCAGTTCGGCTACGGTCATAGTTTGTAAAGTTCATTATCTGTCAGTTGGTAAAGTTCCGCAAGTATTAACCACATCGCTTGGTTATCTACCATTGATGGGCGCATACTACGCTTCGCTGCTAAGATAAATAATTTTCTTAGAAGTGCGTTCTCCTGTGCTATGTCATATTGCTTCATATGCTTCAATTGCTTTAAAAAGTTGTAGAACTACTTGTGGACATACCGCATTACCATAAGCCTTTATT
>Ga0315908_10001267_pt1 | contig 19100 bp, 14 predicted proteins | sample LakEriMetagenome_12_FD_203520 | JGI IMG/M metagenome (GOLD analysis project Ga0315908, IMG submission 203520) | Freshwater fungal communities from buoy surface, Lake Erie, Ohio, United States - Buoy 4 MA124 | ecosystem: Environmental > Aquatic > Freshwater > Lake > Lake biofilm | place: USA... | reverse complement strand
CGACCTCGGCGAACTCGCCATGGATATTGGCGGTACCGAGTCGATGATTGCCGAGGGTTTCCCCTACGAACTCACGCTCGACCAAAAGATGTTCCTGTTCACCCGATCCGAAACCATTTATGGCGGCAGCAACGAAATCCAACGCAATGTGTTGGGTGAACGTGTGCTTGGTCTGCCTAAGGAGCCCAACCCCGCATGAGCACGACACCTCCCTACGTCAACGGTCACGGGCTTCTTGCCGGCAAGAAGGTGCTCGTCACTGCTGCCGCTGGAACAGGTATTGGCTTTCAAGCGGCAAAGCGCGCCATCGAAGAAGGCGCGCAGGTGGTTATCTCCGACAAGCACGAGCGCCGCTGCGGTGAATCAGCAGCGGAACTTGGTGTCGTTGGTATTCCCTGCGACGTAACGGTTGAGTCCGATGTGCAGGCGCTGGTCGAAGGAGCAGCTGCTGCTCTCGGTGGCATCGACATTTTCATCAACAACGCCGGTCTTGGTGGCGAGGTTCCCATTGTCGAGATGACCGACGATCAGTGGAGCCTTGTTCTTGACGTCACGCTCAACGGAACCTTCCGATGCATGCGTGCCGAGATGCAGTACCTCTACGCAAACGGTGGCGGCGTGATCGTTAACAACGCGTCTGTGCTTGGTTGGCGTGCGCAGGAGGGCCAGGCCCATTATGCCGCTGCGAAAGCCGGAGTGATGGCCCTCACTCGTTGCGCCGCGATCGAAGCAGCGCCGCACGATGTGCGAATCAACGCAGTCGCACCAAGTCTTGCGATGCACCCGTTCTTGGCGAAGGCGACTACGGAAGAAACGCTTGCGGAACTCACAAAGCGCGAGGCATTCGGTCGTGCAGCAGAGCCGTGGGAAGTTGCCAACGTCATGATGTTCTTGGCCTCTGACTACAGCTCCTACATGACCGGTGAAATCGTGTCGGTCAGCAGCCAGCGGGCGTAACGACGCCTGAGCTTGCCCGTTGTTTATCGGAATGTCTGGATCGGCAGATGGGTGGCCATCGCTGATCCGGGCGGCCCGAGAAGTTGGTGCGCGCGCAGGTTGCGCTTGTGGAACAGCTCGAGAAGTTCCTCGTCGTAGGTTCCTGTTTCTGCATCGGCCAGCACGAATGCTTCGAGTTCAGCTTCGCCGGTGAACCAATCGGCGGGACGATGGCCGAGAAGTTGATGAAGATCGTCGAGATCATGGTTACTGACCTGATCGCCGATTTCGATTGCGCGGGCCGCATGGCGAGCTTCTCGGAACAACGCTCGGAGTCGGTACTTGAGGAACTCATCGTCGACGGCGCCATCGCCCACAGACAATGACTTCAACACGGTGGCCATGTGCTCGACAGGTGTTGAAGCCCGGCCTTCGCGGACCTGGGGCTCGTCGACCGTTGGCAACTCGACCTGCAGGATCTCGGCCAAGGCTTCGGTTGCAAAGAGATTGGTTTCGTAACACCACTGCATGTTCGTCATGAGGTCGGTATCAACATTTGGTCGACGAACGGCTTGGCCGAGAGCGAGTTGGTTCGTAAGTGTGAACGCGAAGTGGTGACGCATCAGTGCGTCGATATCGATTTCGGTGCCGGAAAGTTCTTCGTAACGCGCGTACAGCGTGGGGAAGTCTCCGTAGCCAACGATGGTGTCGCGCATTCGCCATGCAGCGAGATCCATCATGGGGTCGCCGATATGGCCGATTTCCAGATCGAGAACTGCCACGATCTTCCCGTCGGCATTATGGAATTGGCCAGAATCCCAACAAATAACTGATTCGCGGCCTTTGGACTGTGGGGGATTGCGACGCAACCAACCCAGGCAGAACTCTATGAAGGGGTCGGGACCATTCTTGGTTGAGCGATACACCGTTTCGTACTGGCGCAAGCCCAGCAGTCCCGAGAGTTCGGGCGACTCGGCCCGCATAATCCCTGCCGCCGCGAACGGTTCAACATCGAGCGCGTGCATGCGGGCGAGGATCTGCAAGTAGTCATCGACGGCCGACGCGCGATCGGCATCAGACGTGTTCTCGAAATGCTGCTGGCCACCGACGCGTTCCATGACATAGGCCATGGGCTCGTCGATCCACCCAAGGACAGCAGGCGTGGGAATGTCGCGCTCGTGCAACATGGCTTGCAGCGTCATCTCATGACGCAGCGGAAAGATGAGTGGCATGTCGGTGCGGTCACCGCGGACGACCAGCGACTGCGTGACGCCATTGCGTTCAACTTCAGCGAACCACACCGGCCGCCAACGGGGCTGACGCCAGATCGACGTGACGGTGCTGCTGAGGTTCGTTTCAAGCCAGGCCTGAACCTGCGCGGTGTCCTGACGTGGTTGTTCGCTCATGGACTCAGTCGGCGCCGAGGAACGGTGGACGCTCGCCGCCGCCGTGCGCTGCGATTTCTGCAGCAGTCACGTAGCCGGCCAAATCGCTCGCGAGATACACGGCGATATCGCCAACATCGGACGGCATCGCAAAGCGACCCATCGGGATGCCGGACTCAATGCGCTCGCGTTCTTCGCCCTCGCCATAGAACAGCGCTGCCTGTTCGGTGAGGATGAGACCAACCGTGATGGTGTTGACCCGAACGGTTGGGGCCCATTCCATGGCGAGAGTGGTCGAAAGCTGCAGAAGACCCGCTTTGGCTGCGCCATAGGCGGCAGTTGTGGGGGAGGGTCGATTGGCGACGACGCTGCCGATGTTGACGATTGAACCGCCACCAGCCTGATTCGACATGTGGTGGTACGCGCGCTGGGCAACGTAATACGGAGCGAGCAGATTCAGCTCAACAATCCGCTGGGTGAACTTCGGGGGAGCCTCGGCCGAGTCGGCGGGAGGCGAGCCACCAGCGTTGTTCACGACGCAGTCGAGGCGCCCAGCGATGGCCCATGCAGCATCGACCGCGCCATAGGCGGCATCGCCATCGCGTAGATCGGCGGAGATGAAATGCCAATCGGCCGGAAGGGGGTTCTCTGCCTCTCGACGAGCACAGACGATGACGGTGGCCCCGGCATCAGCGAACCGCTGGGCGATCCCTCGGCCAACTCCTTTGGTGCCGCCAGTGATGAGGACGGAACGTCCCGAGAGGTCGATTTCAAGCGCCATGGTCGAACCCTACAACGGGGCCCGGGAAGGCTTCTCGGAGGGCCTCTCCCATCTGACGATTGGCAGGTCACCGGCTAGCGTCGTTCCCCTATGGGTATTGAAGTCACCGTTGGCACGGACGGCATTGCCGAGGTCGTGCAGAACTGTCCGCCGGTTAACGCCCTCACCGTCGCCGAGTGGTTTCAACTCGGCGACGAGATCCGCCGTCTTGGCGCCGATCGCAGTGTCCGGGCCGTCATTCTTCGATCCGAGGGTCGTGGCTTTAACGCCGGCGTCGACATCAAGGAAATGCAGAACACCGAGGGCTTCGACGCCCTCATCGGGGCCAACAAGGGCTGCTATCACGCTTTTGCTGCGGTCTACGAGTGCGAGGTTCCAGTCGTTGCTGCAGTCGCTGGCTTCTGTGTCGGCGGCGGTATCGGCCTGGTCGGTAATGCCGACGTCATCGTTGCGTCCGACGATGCCTTCTTCGGGCTTCCTGAGGTCGACCGTGGCGCACTTGGTGCAGCCACGCATCTTTCACGTCTCGTCCCCCAGCACAAGATGCGCGAAATGGTCTACACATCGGCCAACGCGACGGCGCAACAACTTCACGCATGGGGTTCGGTGTCTCGAGTTGTTCCTCGCGACGAGCTTCTTGCTGCCGCTCGCGAAATTGCCGGCAACATCGCCGCCAAGTCGCCCACGGTGATTCGTGCCGCGAAGGAAAGCCTCAACGGCATCGACCTGTGGGACGTCAAGAAGTCCTACCGATTCGAACAGGGTTTCACGTTCGAACTGAATCTTTCTGGTGTATCCGATGAACTGCGCGACGACTTTGTCGCCGAAGGAAAGACTGCGGGCTCCAGTGGAGCAACCGAGTCCGAGAAGGGAAAGAAGTAAATGGCTGACAAGCGCATGACCGAAGATGAAGCGGTCGCAACGCTTTCCGATGGGATGACCATCGGCATTGGTGGCTGGGGTTCACGCCGCAAGCCGATGTCATTGGTGCGAGCACTGCTTCGCACTGACCTCAAAGATCTCACGATCGTGTCCTACGGCGGCCCCGATGTCGGCCTCCTTTGCGCCGCCGGCAAGGTCAAGCGTCTTGTGTACGGCTTCGTGTCGCTTGATTCGATTGCGCTTGAACCGCATTTCCGCGCCGCTCGTCAGAACGGAACCATTCCCGAGGTCGTCGAATACGACGAGGGCATGTTGCAGTGGGGCCTCTACGCCGCATCGCTCCGTCTTCCATTCCTTCCGACTCGCGCCGGTCTCGGCTCCGACGTCGTGAAGAACGACCCGAGCCTTCGTACGGTGAAGTCGCCGTATGCCGATGGTGAAGAACTTCTCGCAGTGCCGGCACTCAACCTTGATGCTGCATTTGTGCACCTCAACCGTGCCGACGAACGCGGTAACGCACAGTTCCTCGGCCCAGACCTTTACTTCGACGACCTTTTCTTGAACGCGGCTGCAGTCGGCCGTCGATTCATGTCGGTCGAAAAGATCGTTCCTACCGAAGACCTCTTGAAGAACGGCACGATCCACACCATGAAGATCAACCGTTCGATGGTCGATGGCGTGATCGAGGCGCCGAACGGTGCGCACTTCACGAACTGTCAGCCCGATTACGAGCGTGACGAAAAGTTCCAGAAGGAATACGCCGACGCCGCGAAGGATCCAGAAACATGGAAGGCCTTCGTTGACACCTATCTCTCCGGCTCTGAAGCCGACTACCAGAAGGCGGTGGCAGCCCGATGAGCGATGCAACCCTTGGTGAAATCTGTGTCGTTGCTGTGGCCGACACGTTCCGTGGTGACGGCGAAATCTTCGCTTCCGGTATGGGAACAATCCCCATGCTCGGCGCGCGTCTTGCCCGTGCAACATTCGAACCCGACCTTCTCGTGAGCGACGGCGAAGCGTTCTTTGTTGCCAACGATCTTCCGGTTGGTGGCACCGACAAGCAGGTTGAGGGCTGGATCCCATTCCGCTCAGTATTCGACACCCTTTGGGGCGGTCGTCGCCACGTGGTGATGGGCGCAAGCCAGATCGATTCCTATGGCAACCAGAACATCGCCAACATCGGTGACTGGGACAAGCCGAAGTCGCAGCTCCTTGGTGTTCGTGGAGCTCCTGGCAACACGATCAATCACACCACTTCCTATTTCATCGGCAATCAGACCAATCGCGTGTTTGTCGAAAAGGTCGACACGGTGTCAGGTATTGGTTACGACCGTGCTGCTGAACTCGGTGAATGGGTGAAGGCGCACCACGAGCTTCGTCGTGTTGTCACCAATCTTGCGGTGTACGACTTCAACACTCCTGATCACCGTATGCGTGTTGCGTCGTTGCACCCGGGTGTTTCGATCGACGACGTCACCGCAGCATGTTCGTTTGAACTCGTGATTCCGTCTGACATCCCGACGACTCGACTTCCCACCGACGAAGAGCTTCGTGTGTTGCGCGAGGTTCTTGATCCCAAGTCGTTCCGCGACCGCGAACTTCCGGCAGCCTGATGCATCCCGCACTCACGACTCCACTGCTCGATCTCCTCGGATCGAAGTATCCGATTGTTCAGACCGGTATGGGCTGGGTTGCCGGGCCGAAGCTTGTTTCCGCGACATCGAATGCAGGCGCATTCGGCATCATCGCGTCGGCCACGATGACCTACGACGAACTCGTTGTCGCGATTGCCGAAACGAAGAAGCGCACGACCGCACCGTTTGGTGTGAACATGCGCGCCGATGCCGACGACATCATGGATCGCCTCAAGCTTCTGGTTGCCGAGGGAATTCCCGTTGCATCGTTTGCGCAAGCACCGAAAAAAGATCTGATCGAGTATTTGCACGATCACGGCATCAAGGTGATGCCCTCAATCGGCGCCAAGCGTCATGCCGAGAAGGTCATGGAATGGGGCGTCGACGCGATCCTTGTTCAGGGTGGCGAAGGTGGCGGTCACACCGGTTCGGTTCCGACCTCGCTGTTGCTTCCCGAGGTTGTCGACGTCGTGGGCGGGCGTGTTCCCGTTGTTGCTGCTGGCGGCTACTTCGATGGCCGCGGCCTTGTTGCTGCGCTTGCCTACGGTGCCAGTGGCATCGCGATGGGCACCCGGTTTCTGCTCACTTCCGATTCATCGGTACCGATGGAAGTGAAGAAGCAGTATCTCGGAACGGCAGTTACGGGCACGGTCGTGACGACCAAGGTCGACGGTGCGCCCCATCGCGTGATTCGTACGAAGTTGGTTGATCAAATGGACGGCGCATCGCCGATCACTGCCGTTCCCAAAGCAATCGCCAACGCCGCTCGCTTCCGCAAGTTCACGGGTCTTTCTTGGTACCAGATGGCCAAAGAAGGCCTGGACATGAAAAAGCGCATGGATATGCCCTGGGCTGAGGTCATCATGGCCGGCAATACGCCGATTCTCACAAAGGCCACACTGGTCGACGGAGAACTCGACGCGGGCATTCTTCCTACAGGTCAGGTTGTCGGCGTGATCGACGATCTGCCAACTGCCGCTGAAGTTGTCAGTCGCATCATCGCCGAAGCGGAAACCACGCTTGATCGTCTTGCCGGCCGTAGTCCCGGTTCCTGAACTCGTTACCCGGAGGATTCCATGACCACGATCATCGACGGACCTGATGCCGTTCGTGCCGCCGAAGGCACACACCTCGGCTACAGCGATTGGCTCAAGATTGAACAAGACCGCGTCAACATGTTTGCCGACGCGACTGGCGATCATCAGTGGATCCATGTTGATCCCGAACGCGCAAAGGATGGCCCGTTTGGGGCGGCAATCGCGCACGGGTATCTCACGATGTCGTTGTCGAACTACTTCCTTCCGCAGATTGTCGAAGTGCAGGGTTTCTCCGCTGGCATCAACTACGGCGTCGACAAAGTTCGGTTCCCGTCACCAGTCAAGGTGGGAGAAAGCGTGCGCGCCGGGGCAGAACTCATTGAGGTCACCGAAGTGAAGGGTGGCCTGCAAACACTCATGCGCATCACAATCGAAATCGACGGCAACGACCGACCAGCCTGCGTCATCGACGCGATTTCACGCTGGCTCGTCTGACCAACTCGCAGTTACTCGGCGCTTTACAACTCAACGGGGGACATCATGGCCAATCCGATCGGACCGCTTACTGCTGGCGATGAACTGTTCCAGCACCAAATCATTGACACCGTTGCCGTGGTTGGCACAAGTGATTTGGCCTGGACGGAAAAAGTCTGCGCAATGGCGATGGCCAAGGACGGGAGCCTTCAGTTGGGCTTTGGGTTGGGTAAGTACACCAACCGCAACGTGATGGACGCGTACAGTGGCGTTTCGCGTGGTCGTGAACAACTCACCGTCCGTATGAGCCGCCGGCTCTCCGATGACCCTGAGCTTCTTGGCGGCGGACCAATCCGCTACGAGATCGTTGAACCGCTCAAGAAGATCCGTTTTGTTCTCGAACCAAACGACACCCAACCGATTGCATTCGACTGGTTGTTCGAAAGCATTATTCCGCCGATGGTGGAAGAGCGCACTCATAATCGCTCCACATTCCGTATTGCTTCCGAGCTTGTTCGCTACCACCAGATCGGAACCTGCAGCGGTTGGGTCGAAGTCGACGGTGTTCGCACTGAGATGAATCCCGATACGTGGGTGTCGACTCGCGACCATTCATGGGGCGTTCGCTACGACGTGGGTGAACCGCCGACCGATATGGAACCGCAGCGCGGCCTCGATGGCGGGCAGTTCCAGTTCTTCTGGAGTCCCATCCTCATGGAGCGCCCCGACGGCAGTCATTACGGACTGTTCTTCAATGTTGCCAAGACGGTGTTCCCAGGCTTCTTGCAGAAGAACGTGACTGCCATCATCGAAGAAACTGATGGCTCGGTTGTGCACATGGCTGATGTCGAGCAGGACTTCACCTACGACACCACAAACCGCCGGTTGAAGGGTGGGCAGATTCTCGCCACCATGAGCGACGGTTCGGCTCGCACGTTCCAAGTTGAAGTACTTGGTGATACCGGTTTCCACCTCGGAGCGGGCCTCTACTTCGGATGGAATGACCATCACCACGGTGAATGGCGTGGCGAATTCAACCTTGAAGGCGAACGCATCGCCGATTGCACCGAACCCGAGATGGCTCGAAAGCTCCATCAAATCCGTGACACCACTGTGCGTGTGACCGACCCCATCGGTGGTGGCGTTGGCTATGGAAACATGCAGCCAATCGTCGTTGGCGCCTGGCCTGAACTCGGTCTCAGCGCCGAGTCGTCATTCATGTGAGGAACTGATGCTGACCTATAGCGAAGGCGAACCATTTTCCGGCACTGTTGGTCGGACCCTTGAGGAATCGGTGCAGGCATACCCCGATGTTGTGCTTCCTCCGAAGGGAACGCCGAACGTTGTCTTTGTCATTCTCGACGATGTTGGTTACGCACAGATCGGATGTTTCGGTTCCGATATCGAAACGCCGAACTTCGACCGCCTCTCCGAAGAGGGTTTGCGATACCGCAGTTTCCATACCACGGCAATGTGCTCGCCGACGCGTGCATGCTTGCTGACCGGTCGTAACCAGCACACAACAGGAATGGGCGGTATCGCCGATAACGCCACAGGTTTCCCTGGCTTTGACGGCCGCATCAACAAAGACACTGGATTCATTTCTGAAGTGCTTCGCGACAATGGGTTCGCGACAATGGCAGTGGGGAAGTGGCATCTCGCTCCTCGTGAAGAAACTGACCTTGCATCGTCACGTAAGCGCTGGCCGCTTGGTCGCGGATTCGAGCGCTTCTACGGATTCATGGGCGCCGAAGCGAATCAGTATGCACCCGACCTCGTTTCCGATAACCACTTTGTTGAGCAGCCCTTCGCTGCCGAGGACGGCTACCACCTCACTGAAGATCTCGCTGGCCGGGCAATTGAGTTCATTAACGATCTGCGCAACGTCACCGTCGACAAACCCTTCTTCCTCTACTTCGCTCCTGGCGCTTGTCATGCCCCGCATCAGGCGCCGCGTGAGTACATCGATCGCTATGCCGGCAAATTCGATATGGGCTGGGATGAATGGCGTGCCGCAACCCATCAACGTCAACTCGATCTCGGCATCCTTCCAGCGGGAACTGAACTCACGCCGCGCCCAGAATGGATTCAGGAGTGGGCAACGCTTCCCGAAGAAGAGAAGCGCGCCTATGCCCGCATGATGGAGGTCTACGCCGGCTTCCTGACTCACACCGATCATCACGTTGGTCGGGTGTTCGATCATCTCGAAACAATCGGTGAACTCGACAACACGATCGTGGTTGTCATGAGTGACAACGGCGCATCTCCTGAAGGCGATAAACACGGCGCCTTCAATTCGGTCGCTTGGTATAACGGTGTTCCGCTCACGCTTGATGCAGTGCTTCCGAACGTCGATCTTCTTGGATCTGCCGAGTCCCATGGCCACTACCCGTACGGTTGGGCCCATGCCGGCAATACGCCGTTCCAGCGTTGGAAGCGCGAGTGCCACGAAGGTGGTGTCGCCGACCCGTTGATCGTTCATTGGCCTGCCGGCACAAACGGAACCGGCGAGGTACGCACGCAGTACCTGCACGTGATCGACATCATGCCGACAGTGCTTGATGCGCTTGGTATCGACATGCCGACCGTTCTCGAAGGGGTCCCGCAGAAACCCATCGAGGGCAAGAGCCTTCTTGAGTCGTTCTCGGTACCCGAAACCTCGCAACAGCGCACGACGCAGTACTACGAGCTTCTTGGTTGTCGAGCGATCTACCACGAGGGCTGGAAGGCCGTTGCCTATCACCCGATGCGGGGACAGCTCTATGTCCCGGGTATTGATCCTGATATCGCATTCGATGATGATCGCTGGGAGCTGTACCACGTTGCCGAGGACTTCTCCGAGAGCAACGACCTCGCTGCATCACACCCGCAGAAGCTGCGCGAGATGGTTGACCGTTGGTGGGCCGAAGCGGGAGCGCACGGTGCGTTGCCGCTGCATTCGAGCCGTCCGGTGCAGGTGGAGCGTCCCGCTCACTATGCACTTCGCGACCGGTACATCTATCGTCCTGGTGCGCCAGTCGCGACGCCCGCCGCAGTCGACGTTCGCCATCGTCCCTCGCTCACGGTTGCCGATGTTGACTACACCGCTGACGATGAAGGTGTGCTCGTCGCTCATGGCGGTCGCTTCGGTGGGTATGCGCTCTACATGCAAGACAACGCGCTCCATTACGTGCACAACTTCTTAGGTAAGCAGCGTTTTCGTGTGTCGTCACCCCCGCTTCCTGAAGGTCATCACACGCTCGGCTATTCATTCACGCCAACGGGCCAGTTCGCTGGCACGGTTGACCTACTTGTCGATGGCGAGGTTGTTGCCACCGGCGAGATTCCGCAGACGACGATTTACTCGTACCACTTGTTCGGCGAATACTTCTGCATCGGATACGACGACGGAACGCCGGTTGACGACACCTACTTTGCGCCGTTCCATTTCACAGGTCGACTCGACACAGTGGTTGTAGACGTGTCCGGCACACCGTTCCGAGACCTCGCCCTCGAAATCGAAGCGTTCTTCGCCTCGCAATGATCTGGTTCGCGTGAGTCAACCAGTTACGTTCCGCCGCTCTGGCGAACCTGAGCTCCCGCCAACCTGGCCCGAGGGGTTTCCTCCTGCGTTCCACGTGCTCGCAAAACCGACTGGTGCAATCTGCAATCTTGATTGCACCTACTGCTTTTTCCTCTCAAAGGAACAGCTGTACCCCGGCGATCGCTTTCGAATGTCGGACGATCTCGTCACGACCTATCTGACCCAACTCATTGAGGCACATCGCACTCGTGAGATCACCATTGCCTTTCAAGGTGGTGAGCCCACACTCATGGGGGTCGAGTTTTATCGGCGTCTTGTCGCGAAGGCGAAGGAAATCGCCGGCCCCCAGCGACTCCTCGAATTCACGTTGCAAACCAATGGCACGCTGCTTGATGACGAATGGTGTGAGTTTCTTGCTGCGGAAAACGTGTTGGTCGGTCTTTCTCTCGATGGGCCTCCAGCAATGCACGACGCCTACCGCGTAGATAAGCAAGGTCGACCCACCTACGAGCGAGTGAAAGCGGCCTGGGAGCTTTTACAGCGCCACAACGTTGCCACCAACGTGCTCTGTTCGGTCCATGCTGCGAATGCTGATCACGGCCTTGAGGTCTACAAACACTTTCGCGACGACCTCGGTGTCCGATTCATTCAGTTGATCCCAATCGTTGAGCGGGCCACTCCTGAACTCATCGTGCAGGCCGATGCCGGTTGGGGAGAGCGGGCCTCGGAACGGCCGCTGTATGTGCAGGATGGCTCACTCGTTACCGAACGATCGGTGACTCCAGAGCAATGGGGGAAGTTCCTCACGGCAGTGTTTGATGAATGGGTGCGTAACGACGTCGGCGAAGTCTTCGTTCCATCCTTCGACGCTGCGCTAGCGGCATGGCTCGGGATGCAATCGTCGATGTGCATCTTCTCTGAGACCTGTGGAACGGCAATCGCCCTTGAGCACAACGGAGACGTGTATTCCTGCGACCACTACGTCGAGCCTGAGTACCTGCTGGGCAACATCTCACAACGCCACCTGGCCGAAATGGTGGCCTCTCCGCAGCAGCAGGCCTTTGGGACAGCCAAAGCAACGACGCTGCCTTCCCAGTGCGTCACTTGTGAGGTTCGATTCGCCTGTCATGGCGAATGCCCGCGTAACCGGTTCACCACCACGGCCGACGGCGAAGACGGCCTGAACTACTTATGTGCCGGTTACTACGAGTTCTTCACCCACATCGATGGGCCGATGAAGGTCATGGCCGAACTCTTGCGCACTGGTCGTCCTGCCGACGAGGTCATGAAGGTCCTCGCCGAAGCCGACTGATCTTCCTCAGGACGACGCGAAAACCGAACGCAGTGCCCCCACTGGAACATCTTCAGGGTGGAAGTGTTCAATCGTTGCTCGCAGTTCAGGATCGTCGAGCTTGGCCGGGTCGAACCGCACCGAAGAACCTCGCCCGGCGAGATCCTGATTGAAGCGTTCGGCGACATCGTCCATTGAGAGAGCGTTAGCAACCTGCCGCTCACGCTCTTCGGCAGTGGCGTAGATGTCGGCCTTCCACAACACACTCAAGCGGTAGGTGCTGAGCGGTGCCCGAAATACGCAGTCGCTAAGGTCGTTGACGGCCCAATCGCCAGAACCGTCGCCAACCGGACCCAGAGTGGCTCCGGGGGTGACTCTCAGACTGCCTACATCGTGAGGGCCAATCGCCCCCACCTGATGGAACATGCCGTGGTTGTCGCCGAGAAGGGCGGTGTTGGACATATTCACCGAGTGAACCTGCGCAGGCTCGGTCGCGCCGTTGGGCCAATAGCGAAGTTCGCCACCCTCAACATCGTTGCTCCACCAAATGGCAGTGGCTTGCACGATCTCGGCATCGTTGAACAGTCCCGACCACAGCATCGAACGCAACAACCACATTGGCGTGTTCGTCCGGTCGCGACCCTGAAAGCGGGGATTGTCGGTGTGGGCCGGACCACCACCCTCGATCGCAACCATGAGGTTCACATACACACTCTGTGGCTCGACGATCTCGGCGCCGTAGAACTCCTTGGCCGCTTCGATATAACCGACGTGCTGCAAGAAAAGGTCCGAGCCTTCAGCAGCGAAGGTGTCGTGCACCCAGTCGTTCTGGAACCACAACGGACGAGTGCGCTTCGTTGGGTCGGCACCAGGGCTGTACCAACCCCCGAGCGGCGTATACGGAGCTTGCGATTCAAGTAGTCGCGTCACCGCGTCGAGATCGTCAATCACATCGTGCATCAGGACTGGCGGTTTCGAATAGCGAATACCCACGGGGCTACAACCTCCTCGGTGGTGTCTGCTCAGGCGACGACGCCGGCGGCTCGCAACCGCTCGATTTGTGCGCCGAGCCCGAGTTCTTCCAGAACGTCATCGGTGTGTTGCCCCAAAGCGGGTGCTCCGAATCCGAGCGAGGCCGGCGTGGCATGGAACTGCGTGGGATGACGCGGCAGGCGAGCGCGACCGACGACAGGATGATCGAACTCTTCGAACATTCCGATGGCAACGGCATGGGGGTCATCGACCATCTCGGCCGCCGACAAAACCATGGCGAAGGCCACCCGCTCGCGTTCGAAACGTTCGATGGCATCGGCCTGAGTGAGGTTGGCCGCCATGGCGTAACACATGTCCATGATGGGCTCGAGTACGTCGCGGTTCTTGCGTCGCTCACCGACTGTCTTCACGCGGGGGTCGTCCCAGCCTGGAACATCGAGTGCCTTGCACATTCCGGCGAAGTCGGCGTCGGTAGTGGGCACCACGATGCCCCAGCCATCGAGGAAACGCATCGGTGCGAATCCGGCGTTGAAGCTCGATGGCATAGATCCGTCGGCACCGAGGAGCACCTCGTTGCCGGCGGCTTCGGCCCAGAGGAATGACACGCACGCATCGGCCATGCCCAGTTCGAGGTGCTGTCCACCGCGACCAGAGGCCCGTGCGAACAGTGCCGCCGTGATGGCCTGACACGCAAAGAGCGCGCTGACTTTGTCGGCGGCGTTCTGCTTGATGAATGTAGGCGGGCCATCAAGTTCCGCCTGCGTGGCGGCGAATCCTGCATACGCCTGAATCGACGTGTCGTACGCGCTGCGATCGCGGTAGGGGCCAACTGGGCCGTACCCAGAAATCGATGCGTAGATAACGTCGGGATTGATCTCTCGCACTGCGTCATAACCCAGTCCGAGTCGGTCGATGACGCCAGGGCGAAAGTTCTGGATGATGACGTCGGCGTCGGCGGCCATCTGCAGCACAATGTCGCGGCCTTCGTCGGTGCTCAGATCTACTGCAATGCACCGCTTGCCCCGATTGCACGCGAGGTAGAAGGCACTCATTCCATTGACGGCAACCCCGATCCATCGAGCGATGTCACCGATGCCGGGTCGCTCAACCTTCGTGACCTCAGCGCCTTGATCGGCGAGAAGCGCGGCGGCGAAGGGCCCTGTGAGCGCGATCGAAAGGTCCAGTACTTTCAGGCCAGAAAGTGGGCCGGTGGCTTCAGTCATTGTCGAGGCTCAAGAGTCGGAACGAGCGATAGCTCGCTCGTCGGTGCCGAGATAGGAAGCGATCACCGCGGGGTTATTGCGGATTGCCTGTGGCTCGCCTTCGGCGATGACACAACCCGCCTCGAGGCAATAGATCCGATCGGAAATCGACATGACCATAGGCATGTCGTGCTCGATGACCAGGATCGATGCACCGAGTTCTTTGCGGATCGATTCAATGAGAGGGCCGAACGCTTCGGTTTCTCGCTGCGCGACACCAGCGGTGGGCTCATCAAGTAGGAGTAGTTCGCTGTCGAGCGCCAAGAGTGCACCGAGTTCGACGATTCGTCGTGAGCCCGTCGAAAGCTCACCGAGAAGGGAATCGGCATATCGGGAAAGTCCGAGATAGCCGATGATCTCGTTGGCTTGTTTGAGCTTGCGCTTTTCGCGTTGTGGTGACGGCGGCAACGAAAGCATCGACGGGACTAGCAGTGATCGTTCACGAGCTTCGAGTGCCACCATCAGTGTCTCTCGAACACTGAGCGATGAGAACAACCGAGCGTTTTGGAACGCGCGTCCCATGCCCAGTCGAGCGCGACGAGGGGAGGCCATCTTCGAGACTTCAGTACCGAACAGTTCGATACTGCCGCTCATTGGAACAAAGCCACTGATGGCGTTCATGAGTGTGGACTTTCCAGCGCCATTCGTGCCGATAAGGCCAACGATCTCGCCTGGCTTCACACTGATCGACGCGTTGTCGACTGCTACTCGACCGCCGAAGCGCACTGACACATCGGTGACGATGAGAGGCATCTTGCTGCTCTCGTCATGCACCTTGACCGATGCCAGAGAGCCCACAGAACCTGTTTGCGTGTTCCGCTTGGGCTCCCAGCCCGAACGCTTGGCCAACCAGTTGAGCATCATGTCGCGTCCGCTGTGCAGGATCGAGATGAGCCCGCCGGGGAAGTAGAGCAGTACGACGAGCATGCCAATGCCTGAGGCGAACAATTTCACCTGAGGTGTGCCGTCGAAAAGGATTGGCAGCGCAATAATCACGATGACGCCGAGTACGGCGCCGGTGATGGAAGCGATACCGCCAACGACAGCGACTGCAACAACGCGTAGCGATTGCTCAACGTCGAACCAGCCAGTGTTGGGACTGAGTTCGGCCTGCGCCGACAGCAATGGCAGAAGGCCGCCAGCGAGGGCAGCGAGTCCGCCCGAAATCGCGAAAGCGAGAATCTTCTTTGCGGTGGGCGAAACGGTGTAGGCCGCGGCGGTCAGTTCGTTGTCACGAACGGCGATGATCGATCGACCCACACCAGTTCGGCGGATCTGCCATACCAGGACCAACGAGATGGCCATGGCCAAGAGGCAGAACCAATAGACGCCTCGGAAATTGTTTCCTTTGATTTCCCAGAAAAGGAGTGTGTATCCCTTTGCTCGGTTGACATCGAGTTTGGCGATACCTCCGGATTCAGACAATGCACTGTTAAAGATCAGCCACTGTCGAACCATTAAGCCGAACGCAAGCGTGATGACCGCCAGAAACAATCCTTTGATGCGAAGTGCGGGCACGCCGACGATGAGCGCAGCGATGATGCCGACGACGACGCCGAACAGGATTGCGACAGGGATCGGTAGACCTTCGGCGAACTTCACAGTGAAGTACGCGCCGATTGCCACGAAGCCGAATTGACCAAGTGAAAGCTGCCCAGCCCAACCGGTGAGCACGGTGACCGAAAGTGCCGCAATGACCCAGATGGGAATTTCGGAGAACGTCAACCAATCGGTTGGCTTGTCAAACATGATCGGCAACAAGAATGCGCCGGCAACGAGCAGCCCAATACCTGCGATTGTCGAAATGCGATAGAGCGGGTGCTTACGCAGATCTTCATTTGCGGCGCGCATTTTGGTGGTGAGCTGCCATTCGCCCGACGTCATGCCAGCGGACTTGCCCTTGGTCAAGATGAGAACGAGCAGGATCACAAAGATGGCGACGGTGTTTGTGCCGGCAGGCACGTCACCGGTCTGGCCCCATGTGACGAGCAACATGTCGACCACGCCGATAATCACGCCACCAACAACAGTCCAGTTGAATGAACGCATCCCGCCAAACATGGCGGCGGTAAGCGAAAGCAACAGGAGCTTCGGCCCGAGGGCGGAACTCACGGTGGCGATGTTGCCGCCTTGGACCGGAGCGATCAGGAGTGCAGCGATGACGGCCAATAAGCCAGCAAGACCCCACACCTTGGTCGACACGGCCCGAATGGAGATACCGGCTAACTGTGCAGAGGGAGCATTGTCGGCAGTGGCGCGAACCTGACGGCCGAACTTTGACTTCTGCAGCAACCAGGTGAGCGCCAACATCAGGATTGGCGCTGCAATAAGAATCGTGATTTGTGGTCCAGTGACGGTAATCCCGAGCGGCTTCCACGTTCCGCTCAACAGCGTCGGGTAACTGACGTTGCCGGCGACGTCATCGGGAATAGGCAGCCGCAGCTGCAACAACTGAATGAGCTGCGTGATGCCCAATGTGGCCACGAACAGCAACAGGCGCGGCTGGGTGAACAGTCGGCGCAAGATGAGTTCAGCGGCAACGCCGAGAACGACACCCGCTGCAAGAGCGAGAGGCATCGAAACTGAATAGGGGATGTCGTACTGCAAATACAACAGCGCCATGGCGTAACCACCGAAGGCACCGATCTGTCCTTGAGCAAAGTTGATGACGCCAGTGGCACGGAAAATCAGCACCAAACCAAAGGCGACAAGGGCATAGACGAGTCCTTGGACGACACCGGAGAAAATGATGTCGCCACTGAATGCGAGTCCGAACATCTCAGGCACCCTCTCCACTCAGGAACACGGCCCGCAAAAGGTCGTCGCGCTCCAGTAGCTCTTGGGCGGGTCCTTCGAATCGGACCTGACCTCGTTCCATAAACACGGCGCGGTCTGCGACAGAGAGCGCAACGTTCACTGACTGTTCGACAAGGATCATTGTGGTGCCTTGGGCCTTGAGCTCTTCAACGATGGTGAGGAGTCGTTGGACGATGATCGGCGCTAACCCGAGTGAAAGCTCGTCGATGAGCAGGAGATCGGGCTGCAACATGATTGCTTTGCCCAGGGCCAACATTTGCTGCTGGCCTCCCGAGAGCGAACCTGCTTTTGAATCGACGAGGTGGGTGAGTTCAGGGAAAACCTCGAACGTCGCTGCAACTCGTTCGGCGCGCTTGGTCTTGTCTTCGATCAACTCGCTCCAAAGTTCGAGATTCTCCGACACTGACATCGACGGGAACACTGCTTCGCCGCCAGGAATCTGCATCATTCCGAGAGCAACTCGGTACTGCGGGTCGACGAGCGTGATGGTTCGACCATTCATGCGTACGACGCCGCGATCAGGGTTCAGCAAACCACTGATCGATCGAAGAATTGTGGACTTGCCGGCGCCATTGGTTCCGAGAAGTGCCAGGCATTCGCCCTTCTTGACTTCGAAACTGACATCGAACAGCACCTGCAACGTTCCATAAGAAGCATCGACATTGCGAACCTGCAGAACCGGAATGTTCTCGGGGTCGGCAGCCATTCGCTTTTGTTCTTCTTGCATCTCCAAAAGCTCAGCAACAGTCATGGAAATGTCGCGCTTCATATAACGGGATCCGTAGATGATCAGAAGTCCACCGAGGAGCGCGGCAGGCGGCACGACAATGGTGAGGGCGGTGCGTTGTCCGAATGCATCAGAAAATGCACCAGTGAGAAGACCGCCGAAGAAACCACCCATAAGGAAGATGTAGACACCCACCATTGCGAACGCTTGGGCTCGCATTTGGTACGGAACAACTGCAGAGATGGTTGGACCCATCTGGGTGAATGCCATGCCTTGGAATGCATTACCGATTGCAAAGAAGGCGATGAGGATCGGAGCAGACTCAAAGCGCAGACCGATCGTAAGGAAAAGCCCGTACATCAGAATTGAAGCGCCCATGAGCTTGAGCGCTGACGGCGGATTCTTGCGGAAAAGACGCTCGCCGTAACGACCGGCTAACGGAATCGTGATGACCGACACCGACCACGTAATCGAGAGGATCCATCCGCGCTGTAGTGCGTCGTAGCCGTAGACGTCCTTCATCATGAGGTTGAACGTGGCCGGCACGGCGACGAGAGCGAAGCCCAGAACGCCGATTCCGACAATCAGGAAATAGAACGTGCGAACTTTCTTGAGTCGAGCCATTGCTGCACTAAGGCGCACGGGCCCATCGTCAACAGTGTTCTTGGCAACTTCAGCGCCGAAGACTGCTTCTTGTTCATTGCGGCCGCGGTTCGGCTCACGCTTGAGGAGAAATGCCACTGACAAAATCGTCGCGGGAATGCCGAAGAGCCAGAACACCCAGCGCCAGTCGCCCGCTTCGTTTCCTGCGAGAGCGACGACGCCACCGGCCACGATTGGGCCAACGACCTGACCAATTGGTCGGCCAAGGGTCTGTGCCGCGAACATGCGAGTACGAACGCCAATGGGGTACTGGTCAGCAATAAGCGACGGGGCGATCGGAATGTTGGCCGACTTGCCAATGCCAGTTCCGGCGGTGGCGATACCCATTTGAAATGGATTGGTGATGAAACCAATTGCCACTCCAAAAATGCCCCAGGTTGCGGTTGCGCCCGCAAGGACCTTGGTACGCGAGTAGCGATCGGCGAGCCATGCGAACGGCAACGTTGCAAGAACGAGAACAACGCCGCCGAAGCTGATCAAGCCAAGAAGTGTCGTGTCGGAAATATCGAGCGTCTCTTGGATATCGGGGCCGAGTACGAGAAGGGCGACCTGCTGAAACTCTTCAACCACGATGAGAAGCAGCAGTAGGGCGATCATGCCGACGCCGCCCTGCCTGAATCCCTCGCGCAGGCGCATCGCGTTGCCCTCGCCAACGCCGGGAAGAAGATCGTCGGGAAGAATGAATTCCTGCACCT
>Ga0315908_10001265_pt1 | contig 19108 bp, 6 predicted proteins | sample LakEriMetagenome_12_FD_203520 | JGI IMG/M metagenome (GOLD analysis project Ga0315908, IMG submission 203520) | Freshwater fungal communities from buoy surface, Lake Erie, Ohio, United States - Buoy 4 MA124 | ecosystem: Environmental > Aquatic > Freshwater > Lake > Lake biofilm | place: USA... | reverse complement strand
TAACTAAAGAATCCTCAGCGCTGCACAGCGACCTCTCCGAGGACCGATAAAAAAAAAAAAAAATTTATTTAGTGATTTATTTTTTAGTAATTTTTTTTTTAATAATTTTTTAATAATTTTTGTAGTAATTTATTTTTTAGTAATTATATTTTAGTAATTTTTTAAGTAATTTTTTTTTAGTAATTTTTGTATGAGTTATATAGTTAATTTTATGATACAATCTATTATATAAATTGAATCAAAATCCATTTTTATATTATTATTTAAATCAAATTATATTTCCAGTCCAAGAAATATTAAATTGGTTTTTTTTTAAATTGACTATTTTTATTTAATTTATCTTATCAATATATTCTAAATTATTTAATTCAATTTTGGATTCTATATATTAATTTGATAAAATTTTGGAGTTATTATTAATTAAAAAAGGATATTGATTTCTTATTATTTCTTATTAAAAAAGTATTTTAATTTATATTTAATATTACCAAAAAAAATATCAATCATTTAGTATTAATTTGATTCAGTTTAAAAATACTTTTTTTTTATTATTAAATTAAACTAAAATGAACAAAAATATGCTTGCATTTTAATTTTTAATAAATATGAGTTTATATTTCTTTTATTAGATCAAGTTTTAAGATGGATTTAACTTAATTTTCATTTATTTAATTTTTATCTTTATTTTCAACACAAAAATTTATATTTTATACTACAAAATTTTAAAATTTAAAGTCTTTATATTAACTTTTAATTGAATAAATTATTTCATCATTTTCGTCTATTTATTTATTTATTTATTTATTTATTTATTTATTTAATTCTTTATTTATATATATCTTTTATTGATTATTAATTTATGAGTCAGAAACTTCATATTATTAATTATTAAATATTCAATTTTTTTTTTATATCTATTATCTTTTTATTTCTTTATTTTATAATTTTTTAAACTTAGACATTTTTAATTTAAATTTTATTTATATATTTTTATATCTTATCTAAAAAAAATTTAATAAATAAATTATTAATATTATTATTTTAATTAAATATGAAACTAAAAAGATAAAAAAATAATTTATAAAAATATAAAATAGTTATAAAAAATATATTTTAGTTTAAATTTTTAAGATTAAAAATTTTAGTCTAGATAAAAATTTTCTAAAATACAATTTATAAGCTTTAAAATAATTATAATTTTGTTTTAATTTTAAATAAATATTATCATAACCCAAAAATGAAATTCAAAAAATTCTTTAAAAGTCCATTTTTTGGTTTTTCTATTAAATTTATTTCTTAATTATCTTCATTAAATTATTCTTGTTACATTTCTGAAATTTCTTTATTAATTTAATAATTATAATAATATTTATTCATTTAATAAACTGAAAATAATAAAGTAAATGAAATAGATGCTTTAATTAAATATTATTTGATTACATGTCTGTTGTTAAATAATTATTTTCCAAAATAATATTTGATGTATAAAAATATTGTAGTAGGTGAATATAAAATTTTGACAATTTCATATAATTTTTAAATATAAAATCTTCTGTCTATTCTTTTGCTTAATTATAATTATTTTTTTAAATGTTTTAATTTTTTAATCATTTTTTATTAACTTTAATTAAATTTGTTGCATTATATTTTTTCAAACTTTACTATAAAAACATTTAAATTTCTATAATCATTATATTTATAGTAAATTTTCATGATCTAATAAATATAACATTTTAATAAATAATTATCTTAACACATTAACATATATTTATGAGTTTTTTTTATTATTATTTGAAACTCTTTATAAGTTTTTTATGTCCTCCTCATGCTTTTCAAATAAAATTCAGCTATTTATAAAATATTTTAAACAATATTAATTTTTTCTTTAGATTCTTTATTCAAAAGAGGATTATTATTATAAATTTTATCAAAAAGATAAAAATAAGATTCAACAATTTACGAAAATTCATTTTTTTAATACAAAATAAGCACTTTATTATAAATTATGTCATAAGAATTTAATGATTCTTAAGTTTAAATAGGATTAGATAGTTCTTAATTTTGATATTAACTCATAAATATTATATAATATAAAATAAAATAATAAAAATGATAGATCACTTTTATTGAATGTGTTTATCATTAATTCCCATTAGCTAAACATCAAAAACAAGATCAGTATTTGGTGGAATAGCTCCTCCAGCTCCTCTTTCTCCATAAGCATATTTGCTTGGAATAACAAAACTAAGCCTTTCTCCTAAACTCATCCTTTGAATCATCATATCCCATCCTGCGATAACATGTCCCATTCCAACTGGGAAATCCAATGGTTCTCCTCTATCTCTAGAAGAGTCGAACTTTTTACCATCTAAAAAAGTTCCAGTGTAATGTACATAAACATTATCACCTTGCTTAGGATAGTTATTATTATCACCATCTTCAATTGGTGTTATTTTAAATATTGAGTTTATATCCGAGTCTTTTGTTGTTTTTTATTATCCTTATATCATTGAAATACTAATCAAAACTAATATTATACTTCTATAATTCATTTTATTAATTTATATCTTATTTATATCTATTCAAATGTTATTAATTTATTTAATATTAAATTGAAAATTCTCAAAAATTTATTTCTGTATTAATAATTTTTATTAATATAAATATATTTTTTATTAGTTAAATTTTAATATATTAATAATAAAATAAATAAATTATTGAAATTTTTATTTGTTTCACTAGTTTTATTTGTATATATATAATATTTAAATTAAATTAATATATTTTATACTTTAATATATTAAAAAATCTTTATAAATTTAAATATATAATTATCTTTATTTATTATTAAAAATTTTTTCTAATGATTAGGAATTAAGGTATTGTTGAAATATTTATATATGAACTCTTTAAAAGTTATAATTATTATTAAAGTGAATTGTATAATTTATTGATAAAAATATTTGGTCATTATTTAATTATACTTTTAATAAATAATAATTTGAAATATGCTGATAAATTTAAATAAATACGAAATTTTGATGATATATTTTAAAACATATTTTTAAGAATGTTATTTATTATTTTGCATATTTTTATTAATTAAAATGATCAAGATTTATTTTTGAATTCTATTGTACTTATAATTATTGTTTGCTAAAAATATAAAAAGTAATTAATACTTTTAAGTTTAAGTTAATTTTCATACTGTGATCTTTATTTGATTATGTAAATTTATAAACAAATAAAAAGTAAAGTAGATGATAGTTCTATAGTTACAATTCATTAATTATCTTTTTTTTTGGTATAAATTTATAAATAATAATAAGATAAAAATGTCATTTCAAAATACAGTAATAATAGATTTTATAATAATAAAGAATAAAATAATAAAAATAATTATTTTAATTTTGATTAATTTTGTATTAATAGCGCAAAATTTAATAAAATATGATTAAATTTAATCTCTTAAAATAATATTCACAAACTAAAAAAATTAAAACATGATATTTTTTTGGATTATTGTATTTATTAATGGCATATTTTAAACCTAAATACTAAAAAGATATAGTAAAATAAATATTTATAAAAAGATTTTAAACTATTGTATATTAGGAAAATATTCCATTTTGTTGGACTTATTATGTTTCAAAACGGGATAATTAAGACCGTAAAATTTATTAATTAATATTAGCCTTTATTGATGCACCTATGTTTTGGATTAGCAATATATTTATTCATAAATATAGAGATATTAAGATAAGAGCTGAAAAATGAATTAAAATTAATAGATAATATAGATAAATATTTGAAATAATTTATAGATTCAAGAGATAACAATGAATTAATCTGCACACATATTTATTTATTAATAGGATTTTCGTTTTGGTTTTTAATAAGTGTTGATCAGAAAAAGGATTTGGTTTTATAATGTAGTGGATTATCAGTGTTAGGTGTTGGTGATTCATTTGCAGCAATAATAGGAAAACAATTTGGCAAGCATAAAATATTCAAAACTAATAAAACATATTAAGGACTTCTAGGATGTTTTATATCTATGATGATTTACAATTTTTACCTTTTTAATAATTATCATTCTTAATATTCATTTTACAAATAATTTCATGTAAATTAATTCTTAATATTTATTTTAGTTGACTTTAATTTAATTATTTATTTCTATACTAGAATCTTATACTCTTTAAATTGACAATTTAGTACTACCATTGATTTATGGTTAACTGATTATTTTTTCATTTTGAATATATTTTTAATTATAATACTTTATTATAATTATTTATATTAAAAATGATACTTATAAATTTAAATGAGTTAAAAAATTTGATTCTTTACCCTTTTATTCGAAGTATTGAATTTATATTAAACGTTAATCACAATAATAAGTAAAACAATAATATGTTTTTATTAAACAACTATAAACCAGTAACAAAAGAAAATGAATTAAAATTAGAAAAAATATAAGGAAAAGTTCCTTGTGATTTGAATGGAGTTTATTTGCGAAACGGACCAAACCCAAAGCAAAAAATAGAAGGGAAGTACCATTGGTTTGATGGGGATGGAATGATACATTCAATTAGGATAAAAGATGGAGAATTATATTATAGCAATAGGTATTTAAGAACTGAAAGGTTTAAAATAGAAGAGAGTCGAAAGAAATCAGTTTTTATAAAGATAGGAGATATGGAAGGATTTAAGGGTCTGCTAAAAATAATGTTTGCTAAAGTAAAGGAGATGATATGGTACGATCCGAAATTAGATGAATTAAAGAATGGAACTAGCAACACATCTTTACTTAATTACAATTAGAGTGTTTTTGCATTAGTTGAGAGCAATTTGCCATTAGAAATAAATATTGATCCTTAAACAGGAGTTGTTAGCACTCTAAATTATTTTAACTTTAATAATTAACTAAAGCACTCTTTTACAGCTCATCCTAAAGTAGACTCAAAGAAAGGAGAACTTATATTTTTTGGATACAACGTAAAGAAGAACCCTTATGTGAACTATGCAGTTGCTGATTCTAACAGGAAAATAATTTGTTCAATGAAAATTAATTTGAAGAGACCTATAATGATGCATGATTTCTGCATTACTGAGAACTATTCTATCATTTGTGACTTACCATTAGTATTTGAACCTAAAAGGATAATCAATGGAGAATTTGTATTCTATTTTGATGAGACACTTTCTGCTAATTACGGAGTATTCCCTAGATATTGTACAGACTAATCTTAAATCATATGGTTTTAACTGCCTTCTCATATGGTTTTCCATTACTTGTGTGCCTTCGAACATCTCAACACCATTAAAATATATGCTTGTTATTAACAGACCTTCCAGTTTAACTTTGGTCTTAAAAACAACTACAATAAAGCAGAAAAGCAATAAAAAGCATAATTATATGAAATAACATTGGACTTAGATAGTAAAAAAGCAGAAGTAAAGAATCTCCTTGAAGATAATGATGAAATGTTATTTGGTGATTTCCCAGTTATAAATCAGAATTATGTGGGATATAAATGTCGATATGGATATATAAGTACTTTTGTGAATTAGAAGCGAGAGGAATTGGCTACTCCTGATTTCAACGGTTTTTACAAGTACGATTTAGAAAAAAAAAAAGTATTGGGTAGAGTGATATTAGAGAAAGGATATCAAACAGGGGAAGTCTACTTTCAAGAGAGAGAAGGAGCTAGTTAAGAAGATGATGGTTATCTTATGACAATTGCTTATGATAACAACACTGCTTCTTCCTATTTTATAATCTGGGATGCACGCACTCTAGATTCTCTATTAAAGGTCCTTATTCCTTAAAGAATACCTTATGGATTTCATTCTACTTTCATTACTTATTAAGACATCCTCAATTAATAAGTTATTAATAAATGAACATATTTATATTCTTTAATCATTCTAGAACTAATATATATTATAATTAATATTATTTATGAATTATATAATCTTAGTCATCTTCTTAATCTTCCTCAATACTTTAGTGATCAATAAGTCAACTCATTAATCCGCTTCTTGTTAAATAATATGCAAAAAAAAAAGGATAGACAATAAATTTGCATATGCTTGCAAAAGTTATTGTGAAGGAAAAAGAGAAGGAAAAAATGAATCAGGTAGTTCAATAACTGAAAACAGTTTTGCATTTATGTGTTACGATAGTAGAAAGAAAAAGAACAATTGTAAGTAAAAACTAAGATGGTACAAAAATAAACTGGAAAATTAACAAGACTTGAATGATTCTTTGGCCCGAATGTCTACTTCAATTTCATCTTAATTTTAGAGTTTCAAGAATGAAATGAGAATAGAATAACCAAAATTATTATCATTTAAACCTTGGTTTTGATTTAAATATTCATTTATTTATATGTATTTATTATTCATCTAGCTTCGTATGTCATCAACATCCTCACTCTCTTCTTGAATATTATTCTATGTCCACATTGTTTGCATCTTATTGCTGTTTCTCTTGCACTCAGAATCACGTCTTATCCACACGCTATCAACTTATTAATTACTTTATTTTATACCTCCACATATATAAATCACTTTATTATCCTACTAATCTTTTACATTATTATTTTCTATCTAGCTTTACATATTCATTATTAATAAAATCTTTAATTATAATCACTTTTTACTTTTATTATAGTTATAAACTAATTAAAATGGATGAAAAATATTAATCATTAAAGGAAAATATCAAAGTTATGGTAAGAGTTAGACCATTGCTTGATTCAGAAAAAGGCAAAGAAATAAACTTCAAAGTGATAGATAAGGTAAATATAAAAAAGGATAATAAAAATAGCTAATAAAAAAATAAACTTTAATTTTATTAAATAGAAACTATGTGCATGTAATGATCCATTAAAAATAATGGAATATAATTTTGACAAATCGTTCGGATCAGAGAGTCTTCAATAAGAGATATTCTGTGAAATTCGAAGCAGCATTGAACATGCATTTAGTGGATTTAATATGTCAGTCTTTGTTTACGGCTAAACTGGTAGTGGCAAGACATACACAATGTTTGGTAAAGATTAATCCAATAGTAAAGTCCTTTCAGATAATAAACATTAACAGACTCTCCTCAATGATAATGTTTATGCTGGATTAATACCAAGAGTATTAGACCATCTCTATTAGATTAACTGTAATAAAGATTAAGAATTTAATTTCTATTGTTCTTTCATTCAAATTTATAATGAAAAGATTTATGACCTTCTAAATGAAAATAAGGTACCAGTGGCTTTACAGATCCATGAAAATACTCTTGATGGAGTATATATTGATGGACTAAGTGAATTTAATGTGAGTTGTTATTAGGATTGCGTGAGTCTCATCCAGAGAGCAGAAAGAAACAGAACTATCCGATAGACTCAAATGAATCTCAAATCATCTAGGAGTCATACCATTTTGCAGATAATTATTGAAAGCACTAAAGTCGACAAGCATGGTCATCTCACAGTATTATAAATTTATATTACTAAAATTATCATATTATATATTTAATATTATATTATAATATATGAAAATATCATAATGATTAATAGAAAGCAAAAATTAACCTATGTGACTTAGCAGGAAGTGAAAAGATGCCTAAAGTAGAGAAACTAGAACAAATCCATATATAAGAACTGAAGAGTATTAATTTATCCCTAACAACCTTAGGAAAAGTAATCAACATCCTATCTAAAGGCAGCAAATTGCCAATACCTTATCGAGAGTCTAAATTAACTCGTCTACTTTAAGACTCATTAGGAGGTAATACAAAAACATTTCTCATTTGTAATATCAACCCTATTCAAGAATATCTAGATGAATCATATCACACTCTCTAGTTCGCAGAAAGAGCTAGAAATATTTAAGCCAAAATCAATCCCAATAAGATGCATGTTTAAGATGATGCAATTATTCATAAATTGCAAAAGGAAATACTTTACTTAAGGAATGTACTCAATTTAAAGAGATAAGGAATTAAACCATAAGATCTACAATAAAAACTAATTATTCTTTAAAATGAAAACCAGTTGTTAAGAAAAAATAATCTTAATGTTGAGGAAATTGAAAACTTAATGAAGGAAAATAAAAAAATGAAGGAAGAATTATAGAAGATTAGAATCATGGCTTAAAGTGAAATTCAGAGTGAATTCTATGAAATCACAAGCAATAATTTTGATAATAAGAGTTAACATGTCACCAAAAAATAAAATACTAATCCTTTTGATCTTGAAGAGGAATTTAAGCAAAGTTAGTCTAAATTATTATACCATAATATTGCTAACTTTAACAATGAATTTTTATATGAAGTTTAAAAAAGTGAACCCAAATTAATACATTAATTTGATGTCCGTATTAAGAAAAAATATGAATATTAACAAGACAAACCTGTTAAAATAATGTTTGATAAAGAATAATATAGTAAATCTATTAACAAATAAAATCAGAGAATGAAGGCCCTAGAGAGACTTAAAAATTTAGAAAAAATTTAACAATTTAATGAATAAAAGTATCATAAAGATTTACTAGAAAGAGATTAATTAAAATAAATGAGTAATTTAAATATTATTAGTTAATAAAATATGAAATAAAAAAAAACTGTAATATTTATATATAATAATTTTTTTATTTTTTATTTAGAATATGTAAAGTCTTAATAATTTGAATGCCTACAAAGAGTAAAATTTGAAAATGCTATAAATTGAAAGACAAAAACGAAAAATTAATGACATAAATACAAAAATAAGTTTGATTGAAAAAAATCTTATATAAATGTGAATTTATAATTTAATTAATTTAAATAAATTGAATATAGTTCGTCATAAATTTTATAATTCGTTTTTATATTTGAGCCTTATTATACAAATCCTATAATATATAGATTATTTAAATAAAAATAAATAAAAATGGATAAAAAATTAGGATATTTATCTAAAAATATTGATTTAAATAAAGATAGAGCCATTATTTAAATTAATTAAACAGATAATAAACTGAATAATTTTTAAATATAAATAAATCCTAAAGATGAATAAAAAAAATAAAATAAGGAAATATATAAAAAATATCTTGGAAACTTAGACAAATATAAAAATAAAAAAGAAAACAATAATTAGTTATAAGAGAATATTAAGAATATTTTTGGATTTAAGCCATCAATCTCTACAAATGAAAGTTCTAATATGAATAATAAATTAGAATTCACTGCCAATTTTGGATTAATAGCAAAGGATTAAATTTAAAAAGGAATAAGAATTCCTTTGATTTTATAAAATAAAAGTGATTAATATCATAATAGGTTATAATAAAACATTAATATAAGTTGAAGCTAGTAAAAATAATAGATAATTAATACTGATTCGGATTATAAAATGATAAAAAATGAATAATCATTAAAAAAAAGAGTTAGTTCTAGTCATTTAATTCATAGTCAAAATAAACTTATCAATAAATTGTTTAAATAAACTGAAACATAAAATAATACATTAAAAAATAATTTTGTTTTGTAAAAGCATTTTCCCAATAAATTTAGGATTAAAAAAAGATAGTAAGTCTCATTAAATATTTTTTGATTTTTCTCTATTATTAAAAATTTAATTTAACTCATTTTTTTTTAAATATTTTTATATAATTATTAAATTTAAATAAAAATATATATTATAAATCTAGAGATAAATTTTTTATATTAAAATATAGTTTATATTAATAATATAAATATATTTTATTATTTAAATATTATAATATTTTTAAAATATTAAATATTAGCACTCAAAATTTTTATAATAACTATATTAATTATTATTAATTACGATATAATGCTAAGGCTTTTGAGATTTCAAAGAAACATAAATCTAAAATAGATAAAACAAATGATAAAATATAATTTTTTTTAGAATAATGATAATGAAGAAATTCTAGAAAATATTATTAAAATAGACCAAAATAACGATGAAGACTAAGATTAATAAAATGACAATATTAATAATAAATATTATCGATAAAATTTTGTTATGTTTCCTTCTTACTAAACTTTGTTTCCTTAAAATTCAATGGTAATGAGAATTAATCCTCTTGTTTATGAATATCTAATAAAAGAAAACATAGAATATGTAGGAATATTTACTTTAAAAGATTAAGATAAAAAAAAAGAAATTTAATTGAATATAAAATAAATCTAATCATCAGAATAAGAATAAGAAATATAAAATAAAATTCAGTAAAAAAATAGGCATTTTTTCAAATAAAAAAAAGAAGCAATAAAAAAGAAACTTTATGCAGAAATAGAAAGTTAGGACATGAAAAATCTAGATAAGTTCCATCAGAACATAATATATGATGAAAATGTAGATGAAAATAATATAGGGAACAAAAATATAAAAGTGAAATTAGTAAAAAATTTAGAAGAAATATATGATATAGGAACTCTATGTAAGCTACAATTAAGTAAAATGGAAATAGAAGAGGAACAATAAATAATGATGGGGATAGCAAAAGGAATTGAAAGAGTGAAGATAACAAGACTATTAGAAAATTAGCGAGAAAAAATAAAGGAAGGAAGGGATGAGATAGAGTTAGAAAGTGTGGATGAAGTAGCAGAAATAGTTAATTTTGTTTAAGTGGAGTAATGGAAAACTTTGTCTTAAGGAATAATGGAGGATTGGAAGTATATAAAAAAGCACACTGAACTGATTAAGACATTTGGAGAATTAAAGTAAAAAGTGAGAGTGAATGTACCAGAATTAATATTTAATTTGTAAGATTTCAGAAACATTGACATCCTCTGTGGTTATCTTGCATTGTCCTCTTATTTATCTAGAGAGTAGAAGTAAGAATTATTGCAGATTCAAGATATCCGTCAAAGAGTTAACTAGTGTCTTATCCACTTTCAACATTATCTTCATAAAGCCAATACTTAGTTCCACTAGCTTTATAAGAACAATCTTCCGGTCACTACTGAAACTCATCAAAAGTAAATGTAAGACATCTATTAATACTTATTAAATAATCATAATCATAATCCCAATCAAGATCAGTAACTTATTATCAATTTGTAAAACAAAATCACTAATAGAAATCTACCTGAAACAGTCTTAAAATTATTGACTGATAAAATAGAAGAATTAAAAGAAATGAATTTTGAACATCCTGAATACGGTAATAAAAAGCAGCTGATTGATATGATATTAGAGTTACCTTATGGTTAATAAAGTTAAGATAATTTCAATTTGAAGGAAGCAGCAGAGATATTAGATAAGGAACACTTTGGAATGAAGGAAGTCAAGGAAAGAATCCTAGAAATGATGGCAGTTGGAGTGCTTAGAGAAAGCTACAAAGGAAAAGTATTATTACTGTATGGTCCTCCAGGAGTTGGAAAGACATCAATAGGACAAAGCATTGCTCATTGCCTAAAAAGAAAATTCGGAAGAATCAGTCTTGGAGGGGAAAGTGACGTGGCAGTAATTAAGGGTCATAGGAAGACTTATATGGGGGCATATCCAGGAAAGATTGTATAATTATTACGGACTCTGAAAGTAGAGAACCCAGTTATATTATTAGATGAAATAGATAAGACAGGCTAGGGAGTGAGAGGTAATATTAGTGATGCTTTGCTGGAAGTGTTAGACAGTGAGTAGAACAACAAATTCGTGGATCATTACTTAGAAGTACCTGTCGACCTATCCAAAGTTCTCTTTCTTTGTTCTGCCAATCTCCTTGACTCTATCCCCTCTCCCTTACTCGATCGAATGGAAATCATCTAAATCAGAGGCTACACCTTCTAAGAGAAATTTCATATTGCTAAATAATATCTCCTACCTAGAGCTATTGCTGACACTGCTCTTCTTCACTCTCCTTATTATCATCTTTTCTCTATTCCTGACCCAGTCTTATCTTAAATCATCCTTGATTATTCTCGTGAAAGTGGAGTGCGGAGTCTGTAGAGATAACTCCTTAGAATCTGTGAACAAGCAGTCTATAATTTCATGATATAGTCTACTCCCACTCCTATTCATATATAATCCACTGATCTTATTGAATATCTAGGAATGTCTACTTTCCAATCTTCTTAAATTTATAACCACTCCCAATTACCAGTAGGAGTCATTATTGGATTAGCATATAATTCTTACGGGGGCAGTATTATATATCTTGAGAGTATGGCATATAATAAAGGAGTGGGAAGTATAAAATTAACAGGATAGTTGGGAGAAGTGATGAGCGAAAGTGTACAGATTGCATATAGCTTTATGAAGGAACTACTTGAAAAATAGTCTAACACATTTTTGAATGATAACTAAATTCACATTCATTTTCCTGAAGGAGCTACTCCTAAAGATGGACCTTCTGCTGGGATAGCAATTGCTTCTTCTCTATATTCTCTCAGCATCAATAAGCCTATATAGGTTCAAGTTGCCATGACCGGAGAAATCTCACTTACTGGAAAAGTCCTTAAAATAGGGGGAGTCAAGGAAAAAGTCTTAGCCGCAAAAAGAGAAGCAATTACTAATATCATCTTACCATAGGAAAATCAATAAGATATTAATGAATTAGAGTCTGATATTTTATAATCTCTCACTTTCCATTATGTTTCTCATTTCTCTCAGGTTGTCTAAATTCTTTATCCATCCCATTGAATTCATTTATTTAATTAACATTTTTATATTATTTTATTTGTTAATCATTTATCTATTTTATATACAAATTTATTTTTCCTTTAAAATCAATATACAACTATAATTAATCTATTTTTTTTAAGAAAAATAATTTAGATTTTTATATATTTAAAATATTTATAGCTCAATATTCTGACCTTATATCCTACTCGTCATCAAAATTTGAACTTTATTTAGAAGATTGAGAAGATAATGAATTAGAGTCAGAAAAACTAGATAATTCCCTTAAATATTTTAAAGAAATAATACTTATTAATCTTATTTTTTTATTTTTAAATTTCATATTCTGAATTATTTTTTTTTTACTCTTTATGATTTATTTCCTACTTATTTCTACTCCTACTTCTAGATTTTTCTTATTTAATTAATTCTTAATTAAGATTATGGTGTTTTTTTTTATCTTAAAAGTATTTATTATGGTGATAATTATTTTGAATAATATTTTATAATGGATTTTACTGAATCAAAATTGGTATTTTTTTAAATCTTTCCATTTCTCCACTTTCTTCAATCATATTTAAATATTTTTCCAAAGATTCTAACTTTTTAATTTCTTATTATAATTTGGATTGCTATTCTATAATGGTTTTTTTATATTTTTCTTATATAAGACTTATAGGTAGATTGTTTTGATTATTTTAAGCTTCATCTAAAATCCTCCATAATTCCATCATAAATTGCTGTGTGTTGACTCCTAAAAATCCAGCTAAATTCAAATAAAGTTATTTTGCATCAGGACTCTTTTCTTAAGACTAACTTTGCAATCCAGAAATTACATAATTTACTACAATATCATCTTCAAATCCTAAAATTTCTTATGTTTTTCTTTCTGCCCATTTTTTTATTACTTATAATTCAATCTTGCTTATATCTATCTTTTTTTCGAATTCCTTTGGCCATTGCTTTAAATTTATTAGCTTTTTATCTCGATTACAAAATCTCCCGTCTTAGTCTAATGATGTCCCTCTGTATAAATTAGACATTTTTATATTAAATTATTACTTATTAAAAAAAATTGAAATATAAATTAATCAAGGGGATTTGTATCTCAATTTTATTTTAATTTTTTTTGTTAATTCTTTGTATTTTAAATAGTTCATATTATTGTTATATCTTTCACTAATAAATCCTTTTGATTCTTTTTTAATATTTTTTTATTGTTAAAAAAATTATTCTGTTTTTTATTATAGTTTTATATCTATTTATTTATTATATTCATTTTCCTTGATTAATTTATTCTTTTAATTTTAAATAATTTTTTAGAATTTTTCTTTAAACGTATTAAACAAAGGCATAATTGAATTTTTATTTATTTAAGTTTTCGTAATATAATTATTATTAAAAGTTTACTAAAAAGAATTTTTTTCCTAATCTTAAGTTTGTTTAATTGATATTTATTATTTCTATTATAAGTATTTTTGCTAATCAAAATAAAGATTTAAAATAGGTTATTTTTTATTTTTGATCAATTGATCTAAAACTTACTACTTTGTTTAAATGATTTTGGTTATAGATTGATCATCTCAAATTTAAGGTTTAAGATTAGAATAAGAGAGAGTGTGTTATTATGAAGATGGTTATTATGAATGTGATTATTAGATTGACTTGATGGTTTTAGTAGTTGAGAGTTAGTAAGTATAATTCTACTTAAACAAAGAATGTCTTTAATCCTTAATTAATTAATTCTACTATAGTAGCAGATGCGAAAAAGAATCATTAATTACATACTAAATGAATTATTTTTTAGGAATTTATAACAATAATGAATCAGTCATACACTTTGCCTAAAATACTCTCTTTTATAAATTCATCAACAATTCCTCCTATCCAAAATATTAACTTTCTCCCAGAATGCATAATACTATTCTCTATTGATATTTACCCTTCATCTTCAATTTCTCTCCACATTCCTCCACATTTTCTATTACTTAAGAAATCTCTATTTCTCCTTTTGCTATAAAATAAACCCACTCTATTTCGTTACCCTCTCTGAATATTATGTTCGATAATTAGTATTCTTTCATAGAAAAATAATCTATTATGCTCTTCACTCTTCTAGATATTATTTCTATCTTTTATAAGTTGCTCTCCATATATTCTCATTATCTTTCATCCATTTATTTTTTAAAATCTTGGTAGTCTTTTTTAGATAAGTATAATAAATGGCTATCTTGAGTAGCTATTACTGTTCCATTTCTATTTATTTATTAAAATTGTCTTTAATATTATATTAATTATATAAAATTTAATTCAATCTAATTTTTACCTATTTGTATTTTCGAGTATAGATTTTTCACCAAAACTTTAGCCTTAATTTATATAAGCTAAAATTATATGATTAGGAAAATTTTTTTTAATTTCATGTTCTTAAATGATTAAATTATCTTCAAAAATAATTTTGTTTCTAATTTAAATTTATTTTTTTAATAAATTTTTAAATTAAAATGCGCTAGCATTAGATTACCTATATGTCAGATTTCCAGTTCAATCTATTTTTTATTATAAAATTTCATTAAAGTCTGATTACTTAAATATTTCTGATTTATGATTTTAAACAGAATTTTATCAATTTAGACTTTAATTTATACTTTCTTAATTATTCTTATTTCTAATATTTTCTTTAATGCTTTTTATCTAATCCACCATTTTTTTAATCTTTTTTTAACTATTATCTCTTCTAATTCCATTATTTATTGTTTAATATTTTATTATAACTAAGCCTCCTTAATATAAAATATAAAAATTATCAGGAACATCTCCTTCATCGAAAAGAATTTGGCCTTTTTAAAGGAACTTATATTAAAGATTTTATATTAAATTAAGAAAATCAGACTGGTTTAGGAATAATTCATTCTTTTAAAAAAATTCAAATTCCTTCAAATATTTTTTTAATATTTATCTGTCCTGAAATGTTTTTTCAAGCTTCTATATAATAAAAACTAAAGAAGACTAAAATTATTTAAATTTAATTACTGCTTGTTTAAAATTCATGATTAGATATTAATAATTTTTATTATGTTTCTTTCCTTATTTGTTTTTAAGTAAAAATTTTTAGTTAAATTGTAGCTTATTAAATATTATAAATATATAATAAATATATAAAAAATAATTATCATTATTAGTCTAATTAATCCAATATATTGGAACAAGCATTATTTCTGATTGAAATATTTGTAGAAAGATTATTTGTTTCTTATTTATTTAACTAACATGTTTTATTGGATATACTTAAATTAAAACTTTCTTTTATATTTTATTTATCCAATTTACTATTATTTACTTGTTCATCAATTATTTTTCTTAATTTAATTCGATTTCTTCTTATTTCTTTTATATTTCCTTAAATATTATTTATAATTTTACCATATATTTAATTATCATTATTTTCAATATTTATTTATTTATTTACTTTTTTCATTATACAGTTTTTATAATCATTATCAAATGAAATCGAAGCAATATTTCATAAGTTTTTACCTAAAATTACATGATTTTTATTTATTAACGCATCAAAAATTCCCTTTAATTATTTAATTAATTATATTACCTTATCATCATGCGATAATAAATAACTTCTTGCATATTTTTTTGACTTATTCAAATATTTGTTTTTATCAAAAATTATTTCTTAATAATTATGATTTATACGAGGTAATTAATTTAATTCTATTTAATTTATATCTTTTCAAATTAATTTAAAATTATTTATTGAAGTATTAACTCTTTAAAAAGAATTATCTTGATATTAATTCATAGTTAAAAATAAATTATCTTGATTTTTTCTGTTTTATTTTTTATTAGTTTTATTAGGGTTAATCAATAATTGAATTTTTTGATTTTTTAAACATTATTTAATAAACAATTATTTTTATAAATCATGATAAATATTAGCAGGCATTTCTGTTCCATTTATTAGTTAATTTTCCATTTACGGATGTATATTTTAGTATTTATAAATCTGTTAACGTCTATTACTTAATATTAATGGATCTAACAATTATTGTTTCATTATTTCATTGAATTCAATCTCCTTATTTTTATTTTATTTCAGTTTAAAATAATTTACTCTTTATAAATTTGATTTTATATCAAAATTAAAAAAATCTTGAATACTTATTAATAAATACCTGCTCTTTCATATTTTTCCATAACTTAATTATATAAAAATTTATAATTAATATAGAAATTAGAATAATTAAAAAAACTTTTAATTTTTTAATTGATTAATTATAGAAGATAGAAGATGATATAAAAATAAGACAAATTCAGAAATTATGATTAAGATTTTGCTATTATAATATATAGCTCTTTTAAATAGGATACCAATCTATTCTCTTTTATTGGATAAGCTATTTAATATAATTTTCGATTCCATAACATTCTGGCATATCTTTTTATCTTAAGTAAATGTTGAAAGCTAGATAGTTATAAACATTATGATCTCTATAAATATGATTGAGCCATCCTTTGCCCATTTTTTCAAACTATTTCATTGAAAGTCCACATATAAAGCACTCTAGCTATATTTTTTTAATTTTCTATTGCTAAATTTCTCTAATTTGAGTATAACTATTGATAGAAATAGCAAAAGCAATAGTTAAAAGACATTTTGATATGATAATCCAATAGGAGAATGCATAGAGTTAGAAAAGAACAGATTGATGATTAAAATTACAATCAATACCTTGATGCTTTCTGAGTGTAAAGTTAAGAATATTGAGGAGAATTCTAGAAAGGAATAAGGTAGAACTGTAATTATTAATTGAGATATCTTCATCACAATAAATGCCCTATTTGAAGAAATAAGTTAAGAATATAATTGCATAAAAGTATGAAATAATGACAATAAGAAGGATGTTGAAAAGAGTGACGCGAATATTCAAATAAATAGCCTAAAAGACTTACTATATTCTCTTATTCTTGATGATGTCGGCCATCATATACACACACAAATAATGACTATCAAACAAAAATATGCTCATTATCAAGTATAATAAATTATACAGATTCTCTAAATCCAATATCACCAGAATAGGATTAAGCAATTCCCTAGCCACTTTCTTCTTCAAAATTCCAAAGAACCAATAATACTTGCTATTTATCCATTGCAAATAATCCACTCTCTATTTATCAGGATTTCCTATCTATCGTAACAAAATCTGCTTCTTGAAACTTTCGTTCTCATTATTTTCTTCTTTTATCTATAATGATATTGGCAATCGCTCCATCATCGAACTTATAAGTACTATACATGAAAATAATATCTTAAATATCACACATATCGTGAAGCTATACTCCAAATCCCATAATGTCTTATCATTTCTAATTATTTTACCATCCCTTTATTTATTATTTATTTATTTATATTTACTTAACTACACTAAAAAGCAATATTATGTTTAAATAAAACAATATCAGCGAATTTACTTCTTTAATACTATGATGAAAACGGTAAAAAAAATTAATAATTTTGTTCTGTTTTTGTTTTTAATAGTGATCCATTATGCGCTAGTTAATTAATTAATATTTTAATTTTTACTTCATAATGTTCTATTTAGGAATCAAAGTTTTTAATCCTTTCTCCATCTGTTTTTCTCTTTGAATTATAAATCACATCATTTATTATATAATTATTTATATTGTCAATTATTATCGGCTTTTAAAAATAAATAGAATGAATTTGAGCTGATTAATCAACTACTTCCACTTTACCCACATACTTTCTATAAAACTAAAGGCATTTCTTGAGATTTATTATCTTATAGATATTTAGATTATTATTAATATTATTTCCTGAATAGAACAAATTATTAATTATACCTGCAATTTATTATCTCTTTATTATAGTCTACTATTTCTACTAAAAATTTTTTGAAGCTAAATATGAATTATTTTAAAGACTTGATAAATTAAATTTTACTTTTTAAAAAAATTTAGAAATATTAGAATTGCTGGTACTATTTTCGTTTTAATTCTCTTCTATTTTTTATATATCTTTATTTATTTCATTGTAAATGAAATTATAGCTTTAAAGTTATGCTTAATCAGTTTGATCGAAGTCATCGTTAAAGCCTAAATATAATATAAATATAATATAAATATAATAGTATAATGATATGATAATAGAATAATATGAATTGATGTGCATATAAGTATGTACCTGCAAACTTAAGTTTATTATTTTAGATAGAATCAAGATTAGAAAGAAAGATGAAGATCTTGAATCCAATTTGAATAATATTTAGATTATGATCATCTTTAAGAATATAGATCTTCTAAATAAGATCCATTAGTTGATTAACATCAATTTCCTCTAAGACAGTTTCTAGTTCCTCCCTATTATAATTATCTGATACTAGAGATAACAAATAATTAAGACACTTATCAATTTTAATCACATTCTCTTT
>Ga0315908_10001264_pt1 | contig 19110 bp, 17 predicted proteins | sample LakEriMetagenome_12_FD_203520 | JGI IMG/M metagenome (GOLD analysis project Ga0315908, IMG submission 203520) | Freshwater fungal communities from buoy surface, Lake Erie, Ohio, United States - Buoy 4 MA124 | ecosystem: Environmental > Aquatic > Freshwater > Lake > Lake biofilm | place: USA... | reverse complement strand
AGATCAACAAAGGTCGCCATGTCGAGATTGGGATCTACCTGCAACAGCGGGTGATTCTTATAAAAGAAGAATTGCGAAACCGCAGCTCCTTTTGGATCACGAAAAACAAATACGAATTTTGATTTCGGGTGTATAGACCTAAAGGGCAGGTCTTCAGCTGAACAGTGTGTGTACCATACACGCGGTTGTCCTTTTGTTACCGATAAAAAAGACTCGAAATCTTCCACACCCCATTGCGATACCATTACCTCCGGCCAGGGCAGAGCAGCGTGACCAATGTCGCCATTGGCCATGGGATGGCTCGAGGGTAGTTGTATTTTACTCAACAGTGTTTCCACGACATATTTTTCCAGAAGGTGCGTTCCCACCTTCTGATGCGAGCAAACGAAAATGTCGTGTTCGTCGGTATCCCAATTCTCTTGCAAATACCGTATGGCGGCAGGATCAATGAATGGTGGGTAGATTCGGCCCTCCCATTCCTTATGCAAGAAACCATGGGAGTTGAGCGCAGGTGCAGGTTGCAGCACCCTGAATTTGTCGTGTGAGCTACTCATTAATTATAAATAGGCGACAAGCAAACCACATTCGGTTTGCAGGATGTAATGATTGATGTTGTTGTGCACGAACCAATCGAGGAATGGCTGGCATTCCGACTGACGATCTACAACGTTGTCGGCGAGAATAACGGTTCCTGCACCAATGAGTTTTTGGTCGAGCAGTGCCATAAGCTGCTGATGGTAGTGGCTTTTTTGAGCATCGAAAAACACCATGTCGTAGTGGCCTTTAAGCGTGGGTACAATATCCATCGCCTCACCTTGATGCACTTTCACACAGATGCCACATGCATTGAAACGCTCCTGACTGCTGGCAGCCACTTCTTCGCTGAGTTCAATGGTGTCGATAGAGTCGGTGGTATGATCCTTCAAGCCTGCAGCCATATAGAGTGTTGATAATCCGTGGCCGGTACCAAACTCGAGTGTTCTTGTAGGACTTACCGCAATGGTCAAGCAGCGCATTAAGTCACCGGTATCGCTTCGAATAGGATTGCGCCAACCGTAACGGCCTTCGCTGTTTGTATAGCTTTCGCCTTGCTTGCTATACGTTTCAAGCATTTTGATTTCGGCTTCAATTGTTGGGTTGGTCATATAGTATAAGATTTAATGGATGATAAAATGAATGCCTTTTTCATCCTGTTTTTGGATTATTTCGGTTGGAGTGATAGGTCGAATGTGCCACTTGGAAACGAGTTCTCCGTTCACAAAAACTTCTTGTTCTATGGTTTCGCTGGCGCACAGAAATGTTACGGATGCGCATGGAGTTTCCAAGTCATTATTCACAAAACGCCATCGATCGTGATTACCAATTGCTTGGTGATTGTACCGTAAAAGAATACTGTTAAGGTTCATAGGCATAACGAAGTTAAGTATTATTCGGTTGGTATTACTTGTCGAGTATGAAAAAACAGTGCGAGATTCTGCGGTTACGATTACAGAATGGATGATTCCTTTTTAGGCCAATTTCGGAAGCAAAGTAGGCGGGGTAATTTTGCTAGGCTTGATGGATAAGGTGGCCTATGTGTTTGTCACAGCGCGGTTGGTGAGCTTGTCGCTCTCCATTTTTCACTTGGAATTGTCACATGTCGCCCCTACGGGGCTAGGAACATTTCGCCCCTATGGGGCTGCGGCATGGCGATAGTTAAGTAGGCGATGCGTGTCCCTCGTTCCCAGTCCCCAGTCCCCAGTCCTCAGTCCCCAGTCCCCAACCCTCACTTCCTATTCTTCACATGCTTTTCCAACCACTGATCTTGCTCCCACAGCAAGTGCAAGATCGATTCCATAGCAGTGTAACCATGACTCTCCTTCGGAAGTACGACGTAGCGCACCGGCGCGCCCACACCCTTGAGCGCGGCGAAATAACGCTCGCTCTGGATAGGGAAGGTTCCCGGATTGTTGTCGTTTTCACCGTGAACGAGCAGCAACGGTGTCTTCATCTTTTCGGCAAAGTTGAAGGGCGACATCGTGTTGTAGGTCTCCTTCGCATCCCAGTAATTGCGCTCCTCACCTTGGAAACCAAACGGAGTGAGGGTGCGATTATAGGCCCCGCTGCGCGCGATACCGGCCGCGAACAAATCGGAATGCGTGAGCAGATTGGCGGTCATAAAAGCACCGTAGGAATGACCTCCCACAGCAACACGCCTGCGGTCGATGTAACCGAGCGCGTCAACGGCGTCAATAGCCGCTTTTGCATTGGAGACGAGTTGTTCGATGAAGGTGTCATTCGGTTCGGCACTGCCTTCTCCAACGATAGGGAAAGCCGCTTCATCCAACACGGCGTAGCCACGCGTTACCCAATAAATGGGGGAGCCGTAAAAAGGGAAAATGAATTCATTTGGATTAGTCGTGTTCTGAGACGCACTGTTTTTATCCTTGAATTCTTGCGGATAAGCCCACATAACCATGGGCAGTTTTTCTTTCTTCGCGCGGTCATAGCCTAAGGGTAAATACAAGGTCGCCGTCAAATCAATGCCATCAGCGCGCTTGTAGGAAATGACTTCTTTGTGTATGCCTGCAATTTTCTTGAAGGGATTATCGAACTTGGTAATCGCTACCGGTGCGGCTTTCCCGCTCATCTTCCGCACATAATAATTGGGATATTCCGAGGGCGATTGAATGGAAACCATCAGTTCTCCTTTTTTCACATCGAGTATATCGATGATCGTTTCCATCTTATCCGTGTAGGCAGAGCGATACAATGTTTTGGTTGACTTTGTTTTCAAGTCGTATTGATTGACAAACGGAAACTGTCCTTTTTCGGTAAAACCATCGCCGATAAGGTAGGCCGAGGTGCCGTTCAGCTCGAGCACATAGCGCCCGTAAGAATTGCGTTTGGTTTGGAATGAGCCGGGATCGCTGTAGGCGTCCTGCGAGTTGCGATCGAAAAGCACTTCCTTTTTCTGTGAAGGATTCTGCGGATTAAACAAATAGGTTTTCTCGTTGCGCGTGTTGTACCAGCTGTCATAGGCGATTGCCATGTTTTCTGTTCCCCAGGTGATTCCCCCAAAGCGCTGAGGTGTTTTCAGTATAGATCGCATGGCGCTGTCGTTGAACGGGGCTTCCCAAATAAACACCTCGTCGCGTTCGGCAACCTCCACGGCAGGATCGCCACCGTCGAGTGCCTCTACCCAAAACAAGGTAGCCGGCTGGTCATCGCGCCAGCTGAGTTGACGTTTACCCTTTTGCACGGCCATGAATCCTTTGGGAAGGTTATCGGTAAGCGGCTTTTCATCGATAACGCGCACGAGCTTTCCGGTCTTGTCGTACACGCTCGTGGTTGTCGGGAAATTGCCGTAGGTGACGATGTACGAAAACGGCCGTTTGATGGTAGTGATGAGCACATAGTTGCCATCGGGTGAAAAGCTTTCGCGGCTGTGCATGTCGGCCGCATGCCAAAGAGCAGAAGTGCCATCGAGCTGAATCTGATGCAGCTCGGAGGTGGCCATCAACTCGAAATTTTCCTCGTCAACCTTATTCTTCAGTAAGTCTTGGTAGGTGCGGTTTTGCGCTACCGTGCCGTCGCTCACGGAAATTGATGGTCCTTTGGGTATGGAAGTCAGCGCATCCACATACGGTTTGCGGTTTCCGGGAAGCATACGAACGAGCAGCGATTTGCTATCGGCAAACCAGCGAATGGGCGAACCGAGATTTCCATTCAAGGTGGCGTCGGTCAGCTTGCGAGCCGTTTGTGTTTTCACATCAATCACCCACAGCTCCAATCCGCTAGAGGTCACATTCGTTGCAGCAATGTGTTGTTCGTCGGGCGACCATGCAATGTTGGTGATGCGGGGCTCTGCGGGTAAGCCCTTCACGAAAACGGGTTCGCTGCTTCTCGACAGTTGAATGCTGATTTTGGTGTTATACTTCACACCGCTCGCACTGTTGGTGTTCGGATTTATGCGCACACCGGCAAGTTTCATTTCGGGTTCCGAAAGTTCACCAATCGTCTTGTACATGTTGCTGTAGAGAAAAACGAGCACTTCTTTTTTGCTGTCCATCACTACGGACGGAGCGCGGTCTACTTTGACCAGCTCGGTGATTTCCTGCGGAGGCTCCTGGTAGTTGAGTGCCTCTTGTGCCGAACTAAAATGGCATAAGCCTGTCAGTGCTAGTGCGAATATGAACGCCGTTTTCATGGGTGAATGGGTTGGATGTGTATGATTCAATTCTGAAATGAAAGTACTTGTTTTTACATACTTACTTGAACCGCAAGTGTGTCTGAGCAAGAAGTTTGGTCGCGAATTTAATTCTTTCGTTGTTCGGTTTCTGAATGATATCCATGTCATCGGCGGTGCAATTTTTTCACGCCTTCAGGGTTCTATCGACCGGAACATCATCGGGAAGTTCGATGCTGCCTTTGATTCGGAGTTCTTTTAATTCAACGGTTATGATTAATTACAGACTCATGAGACATTCAATTCTAATCGCAGGATTATGCTTGTTTAGCAACGTTCAGTTGTTTAGCCAGTCAAAATTCTATGGTAGTTTGGCTGATAGCACAATCACACTGACGAAGCAATACGTTCGATATGATCCGACGTATTTCAAGTTGGATTATCCCAATGGTGATGTGCCGTCCGATAGGGGAGTCTGCACGGACGTGGTGATTCGCGCCTACCGCAAAATGGGAATTGATTTGCAACGCCTCGTCCATGAAGACATGAAGGCAAATTTTGCGAAATACCCGAAGAAGTGGGGCCTCAAGTCAACGGATCGAAATATCGATCATCGACGAGTTCCGAATCTCATGACGTTTTTCGGTAGAAAAGGTATCACACTGCCTATTACTTCGAATCCGTCTGACTTTTTACCGGGCGACATTGTATGTTGGAATCTCGGTGGAGCGGTAACGCATATTGGAATCGTTGTGAATCGAAAATCAGCCGATGGTGTAAGGCATCTTATCGTTCATAATATTGGCAGTGGTCAAGTCATGGAAGATTGTCTTTTCAACTTCACTCTTATCGGTCATTATCGGTATGGGGGTGGAGCGCAACAGATTCGGCATTAGCGGCAGACTTCATCGAAAATTTGTTGGGCGTTAGGTTCTTCCAGTAAAATAGCCCTTTCAATATCCTTGCAGCCAGAGTTATTTTTCCCCAACATTATTTTGGAAAAACCTCTGATGAGGAAGGCGTTTCCAGAGTTCTTCTGAATTCGAAGCACTTTATTGCAGTCAGAAATCGCACTTTCAGGGTTCTCAGTTTTCATGTAAACAAATGCACGTTGTTTTAGTGCTATTGTATGCTTCGGGTCCATAGAAAGTGCTATGTTATAGTCTTGCAAGGCGCTTTCCCACTCTTCATTCATTGCTCTGCAAATACCTCTGTTTACGTAAGGACTTATTTGATTAGAGTCTATGGATAAACTTTGGGTATAGTCCTTAACAGCAAGATCTAATTGATTTAGATCACTATAGGTTAAACCTCTATTATAATAAGCTTTATAATTAATAGGGTTCAGTTCAATAGATTTAGTGTAGTCATCTATTGCGCTTGTCAGATCTTGTAATTCACGCTTAGCGTTTGCTCTATAGTAATAAGCTTGATCAGACTTAGTATTCACCTCAATTGCTTTTGTGAATTGCTCAATCGCTTCGGGGTATAACGACAAATCGATTTTTTTTATGCCGCGATCAATGTATTTCGTTTCCGCTTGACCAAAGCACCAACAGTATGCGTGCAAGAATATAATTGTGCAAAGAACTGATTTCATAGGTGTGTTTATTTGTGTTTGTTGTTCTTAATTCAAGCGGATGATAATTTTTTCCCTAGAGCTGGTGCAATTATATAGCATTTTCTCCTAGACTCAGTGCTTGGGTAAAATATTAGAATGTATAGATACCTGCCAATAATCTATGTGTTTTTCCGTATATCAATAAGAACTCTTAAATTATAAATGCTATGCTTACCCAATTCATTGCTTCTTTGTTCACAATTATTGTGTTGATTATGTGTTTGTGTGGAAATTCGACCCCTTATGAACCGGTAAAGTTGCGCAAATTATGTGATACCACTTACTACAGTGTAATGGATCCGGAAATGGGCGACTATTATTTGGTTGAAGTAATTGAATGCGATACTATTGAACCAACAGATCCATTTCCGATAGGTGGTGGGGTTGGTGAGCCTTGAATAATGGATTCTATTTCCCCGGTTGGATAGGAGTGAAATGCAAATTGGATGGAGCGCGAGGCTCAGGAACTATGTTCGAATAGAAAGCAACGCCGTTAAATCTACATTTGTCGCTCGGTATCATCACCACTAAGCACAGTCTATGAACCTATGAAAAGGCGATACATCGTATTGATCTTGCTTCTGCTGTTGATATCAGTCGGAATATTCCGCATGCGAAATTTCATTCGGTTTGTGTTTGTTCAGCAGCATCGTCCTGTTGAGGTAAAACTGGATCAGCTCGAATATCGAGACGAGGGTGCCTTTGAGGTATATATCTATTCTGCCAATCGCACTTGGAGCAGTCGACGGGTCAGTTGGATAAATGCGATGTTTAATGACGAGTTGATTCTATTTAAAATCCCGGTAACTTCTGCGCGTTTCGAGAATGTGACGGAGGCACCCATGGGAAATGATTCGAGGCGTGATTTCGACTGCTGGTTCAACACGCAGTACTTTATGGAAAACAGGGAACCTTGCGACGGCTGGAAGGACAACGAAGTTGTGCTTGGCTCGCCTCGGTTTGAGCATCCTACGGTCGAAATTGATTCTGACGGTGTTCCTCAGATTCATGTACGTTCTTCACGCAATTCTTCGGGTCAGTTATTTGAATGCCGCCATGTGCATCGCCCTGGTCAGAAGCAACCGATTTTCATGGACGACCTGAATTACCGATCGTACCTTGCCGTAAATAATGGTTTTGTCTATTACGCCGTTGGTCATGGCAATTCACTCATCAGTTGCCGTGATGCCGATGCCTTAATGAAGCTCCACGATATTGACCGATGGATTATTACAGACGGCGGCACATCCATCGACTATAGTTTTAAGGGTCGCCACTCGACTTATCAATTCAGTTCAGTTCCTTTTCGTTCTGTTTTTAGTAAGTGGAATTCTCCTTTTTATTTGGGAGCAAATGCCCATTAATGAGACTTTGAATATGGTTTTTATGATAGGATTTAAAAGCTGGTATGCATCGATAATTTCAATTATACTTACGCTTCGTGAAAAATTTTAGACAATGCGTAGATTAAAGATAGTGCTCGTGGTCTTCGTTTCATTAGCCGTTTTGATGGTTCTAATGAGAGGTCCCTTGTACCGTTCTTTGTTCAGTTATAAAGACTGCGGTGAGCGAGATTCCTTCAGCATTACATCGAAGTTTCTTCTTGCATACATCGACTCAGTAGCGGATATGGATAATGTGGAAAGTGTAGGACAGATAGCAGAACTTTCAAATAAAATCACTTCAGCACAACTTTCCTTTCAAGCAACACGGTCGGAGATAAATCCCAATAAGCTCTTCCCCAACAAAAGCACCCATTGTGTTGGCTATTCTGCTTTTTACGCAGCGGTATGCAATTACCTGCTGTCGAAGAATGGCTTTGGTGCTGCTTGGCATTGCCAAGCGCATTGCGGTGAGATACACTTTTTGGGATATAACGTGCACCATCTTTTCGATAGTGCTTTTTTCGCGAATCACGATTTTAATATCGTACGAGGTGGTTCCGATGCTGAAATATATTTTACCGACCCGACGTTGTACGACTATCTCGGTATTTCCAGAGTTAGTCCACACAATTACTGATCATAAAATCCATGCAATGAGCAACAGAATATTTATGTTGAGCTGTTGTGGAAGATTTACTAGCGAGCCGCCGGCATTGAGTTGTGCACACTAAAAAAGATGAATGACTTCGACTTCAGCAACCCGATTGTGAAAGAAGTAATCAAACAACGCTACAAGGGTCAAATTCCATGGGAAGAGCCGGTAGTTTCACCGGCGGCTATTTTTGAGAGTGGGAATTTGGTTGTTATTCATTGATCATTTTTTATGATTCAATTCGCTTGGTTGTATCACTTATAAATGCGCGAACGAGGTTCCATAATGTACTCTAGATTGAATGTTCGTGCAAGATTAGCACGCATATGTTGATTTCGAATTTATACCCACCTGAACTAAAGGCTTGCAGAGGATACAGCTATGAAATCGCGGTTTGGTCGAGCAATGGGATAACACTGGAGCAAGCAATCGAAATTAGAAAGAGTAGTAGGGTTCATTATGCATATTAACGAGTCTAGGTATTTGTAATCGACTCAGGAATCCTATCGACAGTGATATCTATGATGATTCTGCACTTGTATGACTTAGGCATGAAAAATAGTTGGGAGTAGTGGAGTATACTATTTGTCAGTCTCCTTCGTAGGAAATTTGTGCAGTACTTTAGTCAACAATCATTGGTTATCTATAAAGAATATAGATTGGGCCTTAGGCCGTTGAATTGATTTTAGTTCAATCGAAAACGATATTTTATTACGTAATTACTTATTATTCACTATTTTTACGAACTACGAATTAGTTAACACGCTTTACTGTGTTCTTATGCAAGTTAAGTCGGTAGGTCGATCAGATCAATGCTCATATGTAATCCTTGATCCACCAAGAAAGGTGTCAAGACATCATTTGGATGTTATTCTAGATGCTGGTAGGATTTTCATAGTGGATAAAAGTTCAAATGGGACGTTTGTTAACGGAACCAGAATAGCAAGGGATGTAAGAGTTCAAATCAAACCAAGTGATCAAATTCTATTGTCCAACTCTTACCTTCTTGATGTTAAAAGGGTATTGAATCGTGAGACTTCTGACCCTAATGCTACAAGAATTTTAAATTCATCTGATGCTACAGCTCCTTTGGGACATGTCGAAATGAATCTTGGTGACAAAACTGTTGTTTTTGATGCAGATAAAACACAAATTGGTGAAATTCTTACGATGGATAACTCTGCATTTGTCACGATTGGTCGTTCTTCTGAATGTGATTTCAAGATAGAAAAGAACTCTATATCCAAGAAACATTGTCGTTTGAGATTAATTGATCCTAGATTGATAGAAGTTGAGGATTTGGGATCAACAAATGGAACTTTTGCTGACGGAGCAAGATTGAGGCCCGGTGAAAGGGCTAGATATACTAGTGGGGTTCAACTGACTTTGGGCGCTGATACACCGTTGGATTTAACAAAAGTTCTTCGAGGAATTCAGGTGGTTAGGCCAAATATGAAACAGCAGGATTCTCCGGCAACTACTAGCGGTGCTTCTATTACAAAGGAAGAGAAGAAATCTTTCGATGAACTAGAAGCTGTATGGAGAGAGTACCAAGAACGCCAAACGAATATTGTAAATGCAGGCTCAGGAGTAGCAATGGGTGGAATGGCAGCTAGTTCTTTGATTGCTGCAGTGGCTGGAGGTCCTATTGGAATTCTCATTGGCGTTGGGGGTTCACTTATGGCAAGGTACCTCTCACAGCAAAAGGTAAGTAAGCTGAGGAATGACTTTTCTTACGAGGATATGTTTTTGCAAGTTTATGCGTGCCCTCGCTGCAAAGAATCCTTTCAAAAGAAACCGTGGATTACAATTCGCGAATGCGTTAAATGTAAAGTAAAATTCAGATCATAATGAAGTATTTTAAATGTGGGAATTGCCAAAAGGCATACAAAATTGATGAATCTAAGGTAACCAGCAGTATTGTAATTGTTGAATGTTCGTCTTGCAATGCAAAAAACTCTGTTCGCTTTGGACCGGTCTTGGTTGCTCAGTCGAATGCATCGGTCAAGCAATTTGCTCTAAAACCAGGCGAAAATCTTATTGGAAGAAAGTCAGAGGCATCTAATAGCCAGATACTAATTAATGATGAGTACATCAGTCGAAATCATGCTTCTGTTTTTATAGAAGAGAAGGATGGAAAGCTTTATGCATTTATTTCCGATAACGGCAGTTTAAATGGTACTTTCAATCAAAAGAAAGCAAGACTGAAGACAGGTTTGAAGTATCCGATTACAACCAAAGATTATTATATCGCGGGACTTACTAAACTCTTTTTAAAGTTTAACTAAATACTTATTGCCATGGCAAATCAGAACAATTCAAAAGACGAAAACGAAAAAGACAAAACAGTAATTTTCAATTCCGGAGCGGACCGCAAAAAAATGGGCGACGATGATAAAACAAAGGTTGAGCAAACTGAACCGAAAAAGGATACAGCAGGTCCAAATAATTCAGGGAAGGCGGATAGTGAGGAAACTGCGCCGAAGGATAATCCTACTCAAAATGCAGCCTCGCCAACAGTGAGTGACTTGAAAAATGCACAAAAATCAGATAAGAATTCTGTTTCCGCGGGTGTATTTGCTGCAGGTGCTGCAGGCGCTGCTGCTGCTGGTGTTGCAGCAGGTACAATTTATTCGGATGAAATTAAGGGGTTTTTTGCAGCGGATACTTTCGACGCACCTGAAAGTCCTGAAGAGGAAATTCAAGATGCAACCGAACAAATTGAAAATTCGGCAGAGGATACTCCTGATGCACTTGCTACTAGCATGTCCACTCCAACGGGAACTGATACTGATAGTTTGGCAAGTGAAATGACGTTTGAATTTTCAGATGAAAATGGTGTTTATGAGGTAAGTATGGTCGATTTGGATTCTGATGGCGAATTGGATACGTTAACCGCCGATGCTCAGCTTGTCGACGGCTCCTCTGTTAGCTTTACAGCCGCTGGTGATACATTGCACAACTTTTTTACAAGCGATCAGTTTGAAATTGCTGAACCAGCTGATTATGTTGGTTGCTGCGGTGCAGATGTCTTTGATAATTTTGGTCCTGAATCATTGGGCGCGGAGTCGTATCACATTCAAAGTGGTGATACCCTCAGTGAAATTGCAGCGGCTCACAATACAAGTATTGGTGACCTACTGGATTTAAATCCTCACATAACTGATGCAAACGTAATTTATGCAGGGGATGACATTATGATACCGATAGGTGATAACGATACCAATCCCTACGCAGGATGGAGCCCAAGTGAACCCTCAATTGGAACTGAATATGGCGAGGAAATTTTCTTTACAGATGAAAGCGATAGTTCATCTGAATTTAGTGAAATGGATTGGCAGTCTTTTGAGGACGAACCCGTAGATGAATATTGTTCAGCTTTGGATCAAATGGATTTTTCATCAATGGAAACTCCTGATAGTTACTTAGATTATGGCAATGATTTAGATTCACTCGACTTCATATGATTAAAGTAAAAGAATTTACCAGTTTCAGCGAAATCGGAAAGCGAAGTAATAATGAAGATAATTATGGTTTTATCGAGGGCTCCACTTTCATTGTTTGCGATGGAGTAGGTGGCGCTGAAAAGGGAGAAATAGCTTCAGAAATAGTTGTTGATTCGTTTCTCAATTTATACAAAGCTGATATTTACACACCTGCTCAAGTAGCTGTAGAGAAGGCTGAACAATCGCTTACGGAATACATGAGTCAGCATCCAGACTCGCATGGTATGGCTACAACATTGACACTGGCTCAGGTGCGACCGGGAGGTATGTATATTGCTTGGGTAGGCGATAGCCGCGTTTACCAATTCAGACAAGGGCAGATAGTATTTCAAACCCGCGACCATAGTTGGGTAAATGAGGCGGTTGATGCCGGTATATTAACACCGGAGGAGGCTGTGGGCCACCCCAAAGGAAATGTTATAACCAGAGCGATTCAAGGTGAGTATAAGCCCGTTCAAGCTCAGGATAAATTTTTGCCGAATGTTCATACTGGTGATTTTTTTCTGCTTTGTTCGGATGGTGTTCTAGAGGCTTGGTCGGATGAGGACTTGGCCGCATTATTTGGACAAGCGCAGAGCATGGATGAGCTCCAAACTGCTCTTGTAAAAGATTGCGCAATTCAGTCGCGCGATAACCATACTGCCATAATTCTACAAGTTGAGTCCGGTTCAAGTAACGAATTTTCAAACTCTGTAAAGAGTGGGGAAAGTCAAGTTCGATTAATGGAGGCAATTCCCGTTAGCAGTGCAGAATTAAATTCTTATTCGAAATTTTCTGTCTCTTCGAAAATTCCTTTTGTTTTTCGAGATAAAAGGGTCATCGGAGCAATGCTGGCAATCGTTCTTATCGTTATTTTATGGATTACGTTTGCAAAGGAAGAAACGGATGAAAAAAAACCTCAACAGGCCACTGAACAGCAAGTTCAACAGGAAAGTGACGAATCCGGTAAAAATGAAAATGCAGACAAAGAACACAAAGACGAGAAAGTGGAATCTGTTGAAGAAAAGAAATGAATTTTTTAATTATAATTCTCTTAATGTTCTTAAAAAATGAGTAATAATGAATCTTAAATCAGTTTTATTTTCTGGCAAATCATACTTTCCGATTCTGCTGATTCTTCCTCTTGCCATAATAAACTCTTGCTCAGATAGTAGGTCTTTAAAGGACAAAGTTCCTGGCTGGTATGAGGCTAGTTTGGTCTACGAAAACGGGGATTCACTGGTAGGCAAAGTTACTTACTATAAGAATGGTCAAAATAAATTGGAAGCAAACTATATCCATTTTCCCAGACCAGGTGTTCGATTTAGTGCCAATGTTGTTGTTCAGGGAAAATGGGAGGTAAATGAAGATAAACTATCTGAAACGGTTGAATCAGTTGCAGCAACACCTGCTAATTTGAGGGAAGCGCTCGAAGTTGCTATGCAAAAAGGAAAAAAGTTACCTGCCAATCGAATTGTTGAGGTGAATGAGCAACATATGGTGCTCGAAAACTTGGAGGGGATTAAAACTGAGTATATAAGAATTAAGAAATAAGACATGATAAATAAGATTCTGAGAATTCGGTTGGGATTAATCCTTTTTTTTCAAATTGCCTCCGGTTATAGCTACTCCCAGTGTTTAAAAGGGGATTGTATAAATGGCAAGGGGGTTAAAATGTACCCAGACAGCGGGAAATTCGATGGCTTATTTGAGAAGGGCCAAAGAAAACAAGGTAAATATACCTATGCCAGTGGAGATACGTTCGATGGAAGTTTTAAAAATAATCTTCGCAGCGGATACGGTGTCTATACATATATGAAGGGGCAATCCTTCAAAGGCATCTACGTTGATGACAAGAAGGAGTTTGGAGTATTCAAATATCTCAATGGTGACGAGTATACCGGATCATTAAAGGATAATAAACCTGATGGCTTTGGCGTCATGAGATTGGCTAGTGGCGAAGTCATTGAAGGAATGTGGTTAAATGGACAGCCTGATTGGAAGATTGCTTCGGGTGATCTGTCGTTTAATGCTATTTCAGATACTTCAGAAACTTATGCACCCGAAAGTAATTTGGAAAAGGGAGCGACGCCGAGAATGTTTGCGGTTGTAGTTGGCATTGCTGATTATCAGGGTTCAAGTTCAGATTTGAATTTTAGTGATGATGACGCAAGAGTTTTTTATAACCACCTTCGGAAAGCTTTTCCTCGAGAAACGGCAGCCGGAGAGGTTACACTTTTAGTAGACTCAAAAGCAACTAAGAGTGCAATTCTAAGTGCAATAAATAATTCATTTTCAAAAGCTTCAGAAGGCGATTTTATCATATTCTTTTTTTCAGGACATGGTGGGAAAGGCTCATTCGTTCCTTACGATTTGACGAGCAATTCACTTACTCATCAAGAGGTCAAGTCTGCTTTTAAAAATTCTTCGGCTAAGTATCGTTTGTGCATTGCCGATGCTTGCTTTTCAGGCAGTGTTGGAAATGGTAATACGGTTGTTTCCAATTATGACGCGGCTCAAGAGTTGAGAGACGCCAGGCTTGCAGTGCTACTTTCATCCAATAATGAGCAAACGTCAATGGAATTGGGGCAATTGGGGCAGGGCTTGTTTAGTTACTGGCTTATGAACGGTTTGCGCGGTGCGGCAGATTTGAATAAGGACAAGTACGTAACCGCCGGGGAGCTATTTGTATACACTCGTAATGCGGTCGTTCAGCAAAGCGGTGGAAGGCAGAGTCCGGTAGTTATTGGTCAACAGTTGGATAAAATACCCTTGTGTAAACTGAAGTAGTAAAAACCACAGAATCAAAACTCTATTATGATAGGAAACGTTATCAAGGATTTTAAAGTAATTCGTGAACTCGGTAAAGGTGGTATGGCCACCGTTTTTTTGGTGGAGCATCAATTACTTGGTTCAACAATGGCTGTGAAAGTCCTGAATTCTGAATTTGTGCGCAATGAGCATATTCGAAAGCGATTTCTAGCTGAGGCAAGAAGTATGGCAACTATGTCGCATTCGAATATTATTAAAGTGACTGATTTGCTTGATAATATTGATTTGGTTGCCTTTGTAATGGAATATGTCGAAGGTGAAACCCTCAAAGACTATATCGAACGCAGGGGAAAACTCCAAGATGAAGAGATCAAAACAATTTTCACCCAAATGTTGGAAGCGGTTGGGTATGTGCATGAGCAGAATTTGGTTCACCGCGACATTAAGCCATCGAACTTCATGATTGACAAAAAGGGCAAGGTCAAGTTGATGGACTTTGGTATTGCTAAAACGCTAGATGCCTCATCGTCAGAGTACACCCAAACCGGCACGGGCATGCAAATGGGAACTCCCATGTATATGAGCCCGGAGCAGATTACAGAGACCAAGAGTGTCACCGCTCAATCAGATATTTATTCTCTCGGTGTGGTGCTTTGGCAAATGGCTACAGGGCAAAAGCCATATGATACGAAGACTCTCTCGAATTTTCAGTTACAAACGATAATTGTGAACGAGCAACTAAAAGAAACTTCTAGTAAATGGGATAGATACATACAAAAGGCCTGTGCTAAAAATGTTGATGAACGATTTCAGAATTGCAATTCATGGATAAATGAAATGAATAGCAACTCATTAAATCAATCTACGTCTGCAAGTAGTGATGATAACACGGTATTAACTCCGAGTTCAAATGATGCTGTTACCCAGATAGATCAGCGCGCTAAGAGCCTCAAGGATATTGAAGCAAGAAATGAACAAACATTTCCAAATGAAAGTGCCTCAGGCATGAGCCAAGCGAGCTCAAAATCGTATAAATTACTTAAAATATTGACGATTATTAAAATTTTATTATTTGCTGTTTTTTTATGTGTTTTTTATAAAATAGCTGGCACCGAATCCAGAGTCCGATTGATGTATATGGAAGATTGGGAATATTGGAAAAGTTTTAGGTTTATTTATCCTAAAGAAGCATCAATGGTATCATTTGTGTTTATAAGCCTTTCCTTGCTTTATATGATTATTTTCTTCAAAAAGTTAATTACGGTAGGTCATAGAAAATTGATAGGCGTATTTAGGGTTATCGCAAGCATCTTTATGTTCACTTGGTCAATACTTTTATTTACAACTACTGGTCATATTAGTGTTAGTGAAGTCCAGGGAGGTTGGTATATTTATATTGTTTTGGAAATGATTTTTAACATCACCACACTTAAAAAAATAAATATTGCTAATAAGTCATGAGTGCGATGCATAAAATGACAACTTATAACATTAAATCTGAGCTAGGCCGGGGCGGCATGGCCACTGTCTATCTAGCGCATGACCAAAAGTTTGACACGAACGTGGCCATTAAAGTATTAAATAAGGAGTACGTAAACAGTGACAATATCCGCAAGCGTTTTATAGCCGAGGCTAGGAGCATGTTCAAGATGTCGCACCCGAATATTATCAAGGTAACTGACTTGATAGATGAAGGCGATACTGTAGCCTTTGCAATGGAATACATCGAAGGGGAAACCCTTAAAGAATACATCGACGGCAAGGGTAGGCTCAAGGATGATGAAATCAAAACCATCTTCTCGCAAATGCTGGAAGCGGTTGGATATGTTCATGAGCAGAATTTAGTTCATCGTGATATCAAACCTTCAAACTTCATGATTGACAAAAAGGGCAAGGTTAAACTGATGGACTTTGGTATTGCGAAGACGCTTGATGCCTCATCATCGGAGTACACCCAAACCGGAACGAGTATGCAAATGGGCACACCGATGTACATGAGCCCCGAGCAAATTACCGAGACGAAAAGTGTTACAGCTCAATCTGACATTTATTCTTTGGGTGTAGTTCTTTGGCAAATGGTAACAGGTCAGAAACCTTATGACACCAGGACGCTATCCAGTTTTCAATTGCAAATGAAGATTGTAACGGAATCATTGGAAATAACTGGCACGAAGTGGGATATAGTGATTCAGAAGGCTACGTCTAAGTCTGCAGAAGAAAGATATAAATACTGTCACGAATTAATAGGTTTTCAGATTAATCATGAAAGTGAATCCCCTGCCTCGGTTCATATTTTAAATCCACCCTCTCACTTTGATAGCAGTGATTTAACAACGCTTGAAACGGCAAATGTTGTTTCTAAGGAACAGCCTAAGTCAGAAGAATATGATGAAATTGGATTTGTTCAATTGAATGATTTTATTGGTGAAGCGCGAAAATTTGTTGAGGCTTACAATTACATAAATGAGGCTGATGAAATCAAACGAATTTACATTAAGTACCATATTAATTATTCGATATCTAGTGAAGCAATTGCAAAATTCCCAATGCTTCCAAGTCAGTTGAACAACATTAAGAATAAGCGAGTGGATGCAATTTTAAACAGTTTCGACGCGGCCGACATTAGGGCGTTTTTGGAAACTGAAGGCGTAATATAGAGAATAATTATATTGGACAAATACTTTATAAACTCCGAACTCGGCCGTGGCGGCATGGCCACTGTCTATCTAGCGCATGACCAAAAGTTTGACACGAACGTTGCCATCAAAGTGCTCAAAAAAGAGTTTGTGCATAACGACAACATTCGCAAGCGTTTCTTGGCGGAAGCCAAGAGTATGTTCAAGATGTCGCATCCCAATATCATCAAGGTCAATGACCTGATAGAGGAGAACGACACAGTGGCCTTTGTGATGGAATACATCGAAGGCGAAACCCTCAAAGAATATATTGACAGAAAAGGTAAGCTTAAAGATGATGAAATCAGAACTATCTTTTCTCAAATGTTGGAGGCAGTTGACTATGTGCACAAACAGAATCTGATTCACCGGGACATTAAGCCATCCAATTTCATGATCAATAAGGATGGTAAAGTGAAATTGATGGATTTTGGTATTGCTAAGAACACTGATGCCGGTTCAGCGGAATACACAATAACGCATACGGGCATGCAAATGGGCACTCCCATGTACATGAGTCCGGAACAAATCAAGAGCTCTAAGGATGTGGGGCCTCAAACGGACTTATACTCATTGGGAGTTGTTCTCTGGCAAATGGTTACCGGGAAGAAACCTTATGACACTTCTGCCATTTCTAGTTTTGACATGCAGTTAAAGATTGTCCAGGAAGATTTACCGCCCACGAATTCGATTTGGGATAATTGCATCAAGGAAGCAACTCAAAAGAATACCTACTTGCGATTTAAAAGTATTTCTGCCTTTGAAGGTGCCCTTCCAGGGCACTCGTCGGAACATACTGTTATTGAGGAACAAAAACCATCAGGTTCTAATAGCACTGATAAAAGAGGCAATTCTGAGCCTCTGGAGAATAGATTCGCACAAGCTTCTGTAAAGACAACCAGTGAAAAGCGAAGCTATGCTTTACCAATTCTAATAGTTTTAATTGCTATTGGGGCGATTGGTTTCTATAGATACAGTAATAGTGGCTATAGGTATGAACCAGCAAATGGAACGAGTGATCAAGCAAATTCTAGCTATAGCGATAATAGGGTTCAAGTTGCCGCGATTGTTGATGACTGTTCAGAAAATGTGTGTAATGTCATTACTCTCATAAATCAAGATAGCCCGTTTTATTACTCATGCTGTGATTTTATGATAATAAATGGTGCTAGGGAGTATTTTAAATCTGATAATGAGTTTGACTGGGATTATATCTCTTTGAAAAATAATAATTGGAGTGTTCTTATTCGGTATGATAAACTGAAGTGCGACGGAATGGTTTGCTGTAGTATGGAAGGAACAATGGAGATAACGAATCTGAGAACAAATCACACAGACTCATATCAAGTCAAAGGTGATGTCAATTGTAACTAAATTTAGAAAGGGTTGAGCGCTCTGATATTGTTCGTTATAACAATGAATTTTTCTTGTCGGGTGGTTCTAGTTTCAACTCCCTAGAGGGATACTTATTAAGTAAGTAGTGAGATAAATTGATTGAATAATCTCATTTGTTATCAATTATGAGACATTTTTTATCTGATTCACTTCAACTTGTTGTTTCAAGGTAGAAATTAAACAATACTTCTTTTATCAGATGATCTAATGTCAATGATTTAACAGCAATGAACGTGAGTTCATAGCTAAGAAGTACACTATCCTGTGAAACTTGAATATCAACGTTATTCTACCAATGTTGTATGTATTTTCACACTTTGAAAAGTTTAAGGCTATGATTAATGAAAACATACAACATTACAGTATATTGAATGAACTCGGTCGTGGCGGCATGGCCACGGTCTATCGAGCGCATGACAATAAGTTCGACACAAACGTGGCCATCAAAGTGCTCAAAAAAGAGTTTGTGCATAACGACAACATCCGCAAGCGTTTCTTGTCAGAAGCCAAGAGTATGTTCAAGATGTCGCATCCCAATATCATCAAGGTCAATGACCTGATCGAGGAAAACGACACCGTTGCCTTTGTGATGGAATACATCGAAGGTGAAACCCTCAAAGAATATACTGACAGAAAGGGCAAGCTTAAAGATGATGAGATCAAAATCATTTTCATCCAAATGTTGGAAGCGGTTGGGTATGTGCACAAGCAGAATCTGATTCACCGGGACATTAAGCCCTCCAATTTCATGATTAATAAGGATGGTAAAGTGAAATTGATGGATTTTGGTATTGCTAAGAATACCGATGCCCGTTCAGCGGAATATACACTAACGCATACGGGCATGCAAATGGGCACTCCCATGTACATGAGTCCGGAACAAATCAAGAGCTCTAAGGATGTGGGGCCTCAAACGGACTTATACTCATTGGGAGTTGTTCTCTGGCAAATGGTTAC
>Ga0315908_10001263_pt1 | contig 19138 bp, 15 predicted proteins | sample LakEriMetagenome_12_FD_203520 | JGI IMG/M metagenome (GOLD analysis project Ga0315908, IMG submission 203520) | Freshwater fungal communities from buoy surface, Lake Erie, Ohio, United States - Buoy 4 MA124 | ecosystem: Environmental > Aquatic > Freshwater > Lake > Lake biofilm | place: USA... | reverse complement strand
AACCCGGCGAGGTCTCTCAGCCTAGGCGCGTCCAGCCATTCGCACACGGGTCACTTCATAAGTAGCCAGCGCGGCTGCCGCCGAGACGTTGAGAGAAGACACTTGGCCCAGCATGGGGATGCCCACGATGGTGTCGCAACGGTCCTTCACGAGGCGGGACAAGCCTGTGCCCTCGGACCCCAACACGATGCAGATGCCCTCGTTGGCCAACTTGCCAATGTCGAACAAGGTGTTGGTGCTGGAGTCGTCAAGACCGACTACCCAGATGCCCTTGTCCTTCATCTGCTGAATGGCAGTGGGAAGACCAGAAACAAGGGTCATCGGAACATGCTCTACGGCGCCAGCTGATGCCTTTGCCACGGTGGGAGTCACATGGACTGCGCGATGCTTGGGCAACACCACACCCGTAACACCCGCACCATCGCAACAGCGCAAAAGTGCCCCGAGGTTGCCCGGGTCGGTTACGCCGTCGACTGCGACCAAAAACGGAGCAACGCCATTGTGTGTCTTCAACATGTCAGCGAACGATGCTTCTTCAAGTTGATCAGCAAACGCGATGATGCCTTGTGGTGCCTCACTGCGCGCAGTGTCTTCGAGTGTGCGACGAGCAACTTCAAGAATGGGCACACGTTGTGCATGAGCGATTTGTTCGATGTCATCAAGGATTGGTGCTGCATCAATGTCGGATGCCATCCAGATCTCACGGATCTTGCGCTTCTGACCAATCAGCAATTCACGAACTGCTTGACGGCCTTCTACTTGCTCTCCGCCGAGACCCTTTGCAACGGGAGCATTGCGACGCGGCGCTTCTCCGCGACGTCCACCAGGAAGAGGAGCAGAACGGCGAGCCTTTGGACGCGGAGCATCATCACGCGAGAACGAAGCAGCACTCCGTGATGCACCACCGGCACCTGCGCCTTTGCTGCGCGACACAACACCGCGAGATGCCGCTGCGCCACTGCGCGGCGATGCAGCCTTCTTTGCTGCGGGCTGACTTCCGGCGCGACTGTTTGTATTGCGTCCGCCAGCAGGGCGTCCTGGAGGTCCGAGATTGACCTTTGCCTTTGGCTTATTCGATTTGCGTGCGGCCATGACTATGACTCCTTGATAATGACGGCTGAAGCGAAGCAAGCAATGCCCTCGCTGCGTCCGATCGCCCCAAGGCCTTCAGCGCGTCGTCCCTTCACAGAAACGGGTGCACCAGCGGCTTTGGAAAGCAGGGTCACCATTGTGTCGCGAGATGGAGCAATTCGTGGCGATTCGCACACAACACTGCAGTCAACATTGCCAATTCTCCAGCCCTGGGCGGTCACTTTGGCTGCCACATCGCGCAAAATGGCCAATGAGTCCGCACCTTTCCACGCGGGGTCGGTGTCTGGATAGTGCTGACCAATGTCGCCGAGGCCAGCAGCCCCCAACAATGCATCGGCTGCAGCATGAGCAATCACATCGGCATCACTGTGGCCGATAAGCACTCGTTCACCAGGAAATGGAACGCCACCCAAGATCAGCACGCGCCCTTCAATGGGTGCATCAGCGAACTTATGGATGTCGAACCCTTGGCCGACTCGAACATCAATCATCAAACTTCACCTCGCAGCAAATAGTTGGCATGTGCACTCGCCCATTCAAGATCTTCGCGAGTCGTGATCTTTCGATTCACCACTTCACCATCGACCACAATGACCTCGCCGGCGATCTTTTCGATCAACGTTGCATCGTCGGTTCCTTCGCCACCACTTGCGTGGGCCTTGCGCAAAGCTTCAGCGCGAAAAGCTTGTGGAGTCTGAATGGCGCGAAGGGTCTCACGATGCAAAGTGCTGGTGACAACGTTCGATGCATTCACCTGTTTGATGGTGTCGACGACTGAGACACCTGGCACAGCTCCGGCAGCCCCATCAACCACCGCAGAAATCACATGTTGGTAGACCGCTGGGCTAGCGAATGGCCGTGCGGCGTCGTGCACCAAAATGATTGTTGCTTCTGGCGGAACCGCAGCAAGTCCCTTACGCACTGATTCACTGCGCGTTTTGCCACCTTCTACTTGGTTTTCGCCGTGTGCTTCCCCCTCGGGCAGAACCGTGATGACACCAACTGAATGTTTTGCGGCCCCCTCAACAGCCCAGTCGACGATTTTCTTCCCGCCGATGAGTTCAAATTGTTTTGCACTGCCAAAACGGAGGCCTGAACCTGCCGCTACGACAATTGTCCACACAGTTTCATTTTCAGCCATGCCCGAAGGGTAGTACGGTCAGAATTGCTATGGCACACGAACAAGTTCTCGCTGAAACAGAATTCTTCGCAGAGGCACCTCTCGAATTACTCGCACCTATTGCCGCTGCTGGCAAAGTACGCGACTTAGTGCGCGGAGATGTCCTCTTTGAGGCAGGTGATGAGCCAGACAGTATTTATGTCGTTCTTTCTGGTCGCATTGCAATTGCAATCGGTAATCGTCCGTTTGATCATCGCGAGTCCGTGATTGCGCTCATGGATGAAGGCGACTTGTTTGGCGACATGGGAATGTTGGACAAGAGCCCACGCTCCGCAGGTGCACGATCACTTGAAGCTTCTTCAGTACTTGAGATTCCGTATTCAGCAGTCATCGAACAACTCAACAAGTCGAGCGACTTGTTGTGGAATGTCATTCGCATGCTGAGTCGTCGCCTTCGTGCAATGGACCAAGCACTTGCCGACAGCGTGTTCCTCGATGTCACAGGTCGTACTGCTAAGCGCCTCTTGGAATTGTCAGGCGGCAAAGATGAATTCACATTGCCTGTCACGCAAGAAGAACTCGCCGGCATGGTCGGAGCATCACGTGAGCGTGTGAACAAAGCAATCGCAAGTTTCATCAAGCTTCACTGGCTTGAGCAGAGCGAGCGCACGTATCACATCATTGATCGTGCAAAATTGGAACAGCGCGCAATTTAGCCTGTAATCATTGCCTTTTTGCAATGATCTAGAGCAAAGCGCTCAGTAACCAACTCTTCGTTTTTGCATACGCGTCATCCGCGTCATCTTTTCTATAAGACGGACGAGAAGCATCGTGGGCGAATGCGTGATTCGCATCAGGGTAGAAAGCAATCTGTGCACCCGTTGCACGTAACTGTGCGACGTCTGCTTCCGGCGTGTACGGATCTTCACCACCAAGGATCGCCAACACATTGTCTGCGTATCCGTTGATGAGACATGCAAGTGGGTCGGCGTGTCCGGGACCCTTCCATGCTGGTGGCATCACAATCATTCCGTAGAACGAAGCGATACGAACAAAGCGTTCGTTGACTGCTGCTTTGAAGCAATACATGCCGCCCATGCAGTACCCCATCAGACCTGTCGTGTCTGTACCCAGTGCATCAGCACCTTCCAAGAGATCACGCAGGTTGTCGCTATCGCTCAACTGCGGCAACACAGCAACTCGACTTTCAATTGATTCATCAACGCTCTTGCCAGGAAACGGCTCAACAGCGATGACTGACATCACCCATTCACGTGAAAGACGTTCGACCATTTCTTCATACAAAGGTCGCAGTCCAAAAATGTCAGGCGCAATCACTAATCCCATCTTCGGATTCGGGTGCTGAACCATGAATGCTTCGGTTCCAGAGGGCAAGGTGATGCGCATCTGCAAAGTATTGCCCAGCGGTGAGACCCTGGGTGAGACCTCTGCACCCTTTGTGGGTAAGGGGTTTTCCGCACTGTGCCGCCATGGCACACACACCCACTTCAAGTCCACAGCCCACCTCAGCACCCACAACTTCTCCCCCGCCCCAACAACTGGTGTGGACCACTGTCGGAGCAGGTCCCAGCCGGCAGATCATCGATGAATGGGCCCGTTACGCCCGCCGGCCAGCAATTCTGCGCCGAGTGAACTCCTGGGCCTTCATGCCGCGCCGCGTTGAGCACCTTGATGAGGTTCTGGAGCTCGCTGGTTTTGGCCGGGCTATCGATGACACAGAAGGCGATCAATTTCTTTGGCACCTGGTTCGTGAGGCAGAACATGACGAAGTCGCGGCTCGCATTGTGTTGCATCGCATGATGCCCTCCATCATGAACATGGCACGACGTCGTAGCAAGGTCTTTCAAGGCGGTCTAGAGATGGCAATCAACGATGCTGTCGGCACAGCGTGGATGATTATTCGTACCTTTCCGCATCAGCGACGACCCCGGAAGATCGCAGCCAACATTGCAAAGGACACGGAGTACTACGCCTTTGTTCGTCAGCACCGACTGAAGCGAGTGAAAGAACAACAAGTGGGAGACGAAATTTTGAGAGGAGTTTTTGAATACCCACAAACGCATGGCGACTCAGAAGACTTTGATAACGCCATGGCTGAAGCCGAAGAAAGTGGAGTCAAGGAGCATCACATTGAACTGTTGAATCGTCTGGCTAATGGAGAGCACAGTCGAGATATCGCCGCAGCCGAAGGTGTGTCACCACGAACAGTGCGTCAACATCGCAAAGATGCCGTTGACGAAGTACGACGAGTGTTGCTGAATAACTAGTGCGAATTAACGCGCAAGTTTCACGCGACGCAAACGCAAACTGTTTGTCACCACAAAGACCGATGATGATGCCATGGCCAAACCAGCCCACATCGGGTTAAGTCGGCCGGAAGCAGCAAGCGGAATTGCAGCCACGTTGTAAGCGAATGCCCAAAAAACATTGGTGCGAATAGTGCGCAATGTGGCGCGCGACAAAAGAATTGCATCAGGCACAGAGCGAAGGTCGCCGTTCACGATGGTCAAGTCACTTGCCTGCATCGCAACATCAGTACCGCCACCCATAGCGATGCCCACATCTGCTTGTGCAAGTGCAGCGGCGTCATTCACGCCGTCGCCCACCATGGCGACCGCATAGCCGCGCTCTTGCAGGTCTTTCACAACGGCCACCTTGTCGGCAGGCATCACGCCTGCATATAAGTGGTGTTCGTCAGTATCGATTCCGACAGACACTGCAATGGCTTCTGCTGTTGTCTTGTTGTCACCAGTGAGTAAGACAGGTGCAAGGCCCATCAGTTTTAGCGACGCAATGGCCTCGGCACTTGTGGGCTTCGGCTGATCAGCTACGCACACAACAGCGTTCGCACGACCATCCCAACTCACGAGTACTGCTGTTTGCCCATCGGCTCGTGCAGTTGCAAGAGCTTCCTTCAACGATGCGGGGATGATGACCAGGCGATTGGTGAACATCTCTTCACGACCCACCAACACGATGACGCCGCCAATACGACCCGCAGCGCCAATGCCAGGCATCGCTTCAAACTCATCAAGTTTTGGCAGTTCACCAAGTTCAGCCTCGGCGGCAGAAACAATGGCGCGCGCGATGGGGTGCTCACTGCCCTTCTCCACAGCTGCTGCGTAACGCAATGCAGATTCACGCGTGACACCTTCGGCACACACGATGTTGGCGAGAGTCATTGCGCCCGTTGTGACAGTGCCGGTTTTGTCAAGAATCACAGTGTCGATGCGGCGTGTGCTCTGCAGAACATCAATGCCCTTGATCACAATGCCCATTTGCGCGGCACGACCGCTACCCACCATGAGCGCAGTCGGTGTTGCAAGACCCAATGCGCATGGGCACGCAATGATCAACACTGCAACTGCAGCGGTGAATGCTTTCTCCATGTCGCCGTCGATCAACAGCCATGCAGCCAGAGTGACAGCACTGATGGCAAACACAACGGGTACAAAAATGGCAGAGACCTTGTCGGCCACCTTTTGCACTGGAGCTTTTGTCGCTTGCGCATCGCGGACCAACTTGGCCATACAAGCGAACGTGGTTTCACCACCGACACGCGTGGCCTTCACCAATAAGCGTCCGTTTTGATTCACCGTGGCAGAAGTGACGTTGTCGCCGACAGAGACATCAACGGGAACGCTCTCACCCGTGATCATGCTGGCATCAATGCTGGAAGATCCTTCTTCCACCACACCGTCGGCTGCGATTTTTTCTCCGGGACGCACCACCAAGATGTCGCCTTCGCGAACGACTGATGCTGGAATTGACACTTCTTCGCCATCACGAAGCACGGTTGCATATTTTGCGCCCATCGCAAGAAGAGATCGCAGTGCATCACCAGCAGTGTTCTTTGCCTTCATCTCTAAGTATCGACCCAAAAGAATGAACGCAGTCACTGTGGCGCCGACTTCGAAGTACACGTGACCAGTACCTGCGTGGGTCATCGTTAATCCGTCGTGCACCATGGTTTCGTCAAGGGCATTGCCCCACACGAGAGCCCAGATGCTCCACAAAGTCGCTGCGATGACACCAACAGAGATGAGAGTGTCCATTGTGGTGGTGCCATGACGCGCATTCTTCAATGCAGTTCTGTGGAACGGCCATGCACCCCATGTGACAACAGGAAGTGAAAACGCCATTGCCCACCATTGCCATCCGCTGAATTGCAATGGCATCACCATGCTGAGAGCAACAACAGGAAACGACAACACGACCGAAAACACGAGACGAATTCGGGCTAGACGCAGTCGCTCTTCTAAGTCGTCATCAAATGGCGTGTCATCAACAACACGCGCGCCGTAGCCGGCATCGACGACTGCCTTGATAAGCGTGGACTGCTCCACCGATGTGCCATCAAAGGCCACCATCGCAGATTCCGTTGCGTAGTTGACTGCGGCTTCCACACCATCAATGCCATTGAGTGTCTTTTCAATGCGTGTCGCACATGCCCCACAGGTCATGCCCTGGAGAGCAAGTTCCACTTCAACAATGGATTCAGGGGGAACTACAACGCTCATATCTTCTTACCTACCACCAAAGTCAGGGTGACGCTTCTCAAGAAACGCAGCAATTCCTTCTTGTGCCACATCTGACACCACAGCGTTGGCCATCACGGCAGATGCAAACGCATAGGCATCTGCTTCATTCATACCTACTTGTTGGTAGTACGCCTTTTTGCCAATTGCTTTACTCTCGCGGGAGCCACGACATGCACGCTCCAACAATGACTGCGTTGCGTTCTCCAATTCATCATCAGAGGCAACTTCGTTGATGAATCCCCAGTCCAACGCAGTCTGAGCAGTGATGACATCACCAGTCATCGCCATCTCTAATGCGCGCTTTGGCGGAAGTGAACGCGCAACGGCAACAAGCGGTGTGTGGCAGAACAAGCCGCCCTTACCGCCGGGGATAGCGAAGCCTGCTGAAGTAGCGCCAACAGCAAGATCACACGTGGCCACCAACTGACAGCCAGCGGCGGTCGCCAGTGCATGTACTCGCGCCACAATGGGCTGCGGGATGGAATGCATCATCTGCATCAAGTTCGAGCACACAGTAAAGAGGTGCAATGCGTCCGCTTCTGATGCGCCCTTCATTTCTCCAAAGTTGTGTCCGGCGGAAAAAACGGGACCTTCGGCCGCAAGGACGACACCGAGAACATCAGACGACCCAATTTCTTCGAACACCTTGGTGAGTTCGACGAGAACATCGAGTGACAAGGCATTGCGCTTCGCCGGATTGCACAACGTCACAGTGACGTAATCACCGTGACGTTGCGAACGAACTGAAGTTGTCATGGCGTGCCTCCGTGGTCACCCACAAGAGTACACCCTATCTGCAGCCGCGTTGATTACGCGAGCAGCCTGCGACGACGTCGGCGTGATCCCGAGGTCGGCAACCAGAAACCGAGGAACACCGCAATCGAGATGGGAATCACGATCAAGATGCGGGAGTACCACCACTGCTTTGGTGGGACACCCACGTTCATGCCCATTTCAATCTTTGCCTCTGCATTGTCTCTATCAGTTCCCACCATCACGAGGTGATGCAAGCCGTCGTCGACAGACTTAGGAATTTTCAAATTGGACTTCAACAGGCCATCAGCCCCGACTTTGATTTTTGCTAGGAGGATTGGCGTCGAGAACATCCAGATATTTACCTCTGAGTCAGGTGCAAAACCTTGGGTATTTAGACGAATATCATCGCCGCGTCCCACTTTCAGGGAACCATCAGCAGAAAGCGGAATTACTGAGCCATCTGCATTAACCCCAGCAAGAGTCACGGTGAAATTGCCAACTGTGAACACCAATTGATTGTCCACACGAGTGGTTTTTGCTTCGATTGTTTTGCCACCGATAGTTGCTGAACCAGCAGCTGACTCAGTGTTCACCAAAGATGGTGGTTGCGCTTGCCTCGTAGGCACTATTGATGTCGTTGAAGTCGTACTTGTGGTTGTGCTGACTTTAGGCACGACCACATCTACTGATGTGGCGCCCACGATTGTTGTTGATGTTGTTGACGAAGTTGATGACGTTGAAGCAACCCTGTTGTCAACGAATGTGAACTCAGAGGTCATGACTTGATCGGCGTATGTGTCATCACCTCTCTTGGTAATGATCACGGAGCATTTTCCACCAGAAGTAGCATTCAACACACCGTTAGTGATGCTGCACCCGGCCGTACCGGAGGACACCAACGCATAGGTGACCGAGCCGTTCCCTGTACCCCCTGTGTACGACAGCGTGATTCCAGATCCCAGTGCACTCGATGCTGGTGATGCAACTGTTCCCAATAATGGGGTTGCCTTAACAAATGTCAACGTCACGGTTGCAGACGCAGACAGGAAGTTTGTATCACCAGATTTTGAGATGGACAACGAACACACACCAGTACTTCGTGCAGTCACAAGACCTGCAGTTACTGAGCAATTAGCGGTGCCCTGCGTGACAGAGGTGGAAACAGACCCTGTTCCTCCGCCACCTGTCACCGCCACGATGATGCCCGACAACAAGTCACCTGTCGATGTCGATACGGCTAGTGGAGTCTGGTTGATGCGATCAATCGTGATTGTCGTTGAAGCCGACGAACGCGAGTCGAACACATTGTCTGCATCACGAGTCGCGGTAACTCTGCACGATCCAGCTGATGTAAACGTCAGCTGTGTTCCATTCACAACACACGATGCTGAACCATCATCAGATACTGCAAACGACACCGCACCTGACCCAGAACCGCCCGTTGCGGTCAACTGAATCGGTGTTCCATACGAACCACTTGTAGAAGTCACCTGAATCGATGACTGCGTTGCCTTAACAAACGTCAAGGTGTTAGTGATCTGCCTCTGCAGATAATTCACATCAGCGGCCTTGGTGCTCGTCAATGAACAGGTGCCCGCAAAACGAGCGTTCACAACGCCTGCAGTAATCGAACAGTTCGCTGAACCAGAAGTCACTGAATACGAAACGGTGCCTGTGCCAGACCCACCAGACACCGACAATGTGATGCCTGAATCGAGGTCGCCCGAGTTATCGCGCAACGTCAACGCATTCTGCGTGTCTTTCGCAAACGTCACCAAAGTGGCAACTGACGAACGTGATTCATAGTTGTTGTCTCCGACACGAGTGACAATCACGGTGCAGCTACCGGCTGATGAAGAAGTCAGTGATGGTCCCATCGCAAGAGAACACCCTGCTGTACCCGGGTCAGAAACACTGAATGAGTAACTGCCAGAACCATCGCCTCCAATTGCTGCCAATGAGACATTGGTGTTGTAGGTGCCAGACGTTGAAATCAGGGAGATCGCTGATTGTGTTGCCTTGATGATCGTGACTGTTGTGACACCAGAACTTGCAATCACATAGTTCGTGCTTGCAGCGCGCGTTGCAACAACCGTGCAAGTACCTGTTGAAGATGTACTCAGGACATCGTCCCAGATGCTGCAACCAGCCGAGCCAGCGGATATCACTGCATACGAATATGCACCAGGTCCGGAGCCACCTGATGCGCCAAGAATCAATTCAGTGGCAAAGACGCCATTCGTTGTCGTCAACAACACTGCAGCTTGCGTTGTCTTGGTAATCGTGAAATTCACGGGCGCCAAAGTGATGGCGTAATTCGCATTCGACAAAGTGCCGCCGGTAATCGAGTACGTGCCAGCATCCTCGCCTTGTACACGGGATAACGCGCCAGTCAAAGTGTCCAAGCCATACAGCGAACCAGATGTGATCGAGTACGAGATCACTGGTTCTGAATCACCAAAAACTTTGGACTGACCAAAAGCTGGCGTGATCGTGATTGCACGACCACCCACTGTGGCATTCAACGAAGCAGTCGAATTTGAGTATGCGGCCGATGAGGTCGGAGAAAACGTGGCCGAGAGTGCAACGGTCCCCAGATCAACTGGTGTCCAATCACATGAGGCGGTCGATGTGGCCGATACAGATTCACAGCCAGGAATAGAGACACTGTTCAACATGAAATTGACAGTTCCTGCACGAGATGTGGTCGCTGTAATGCGATTCGTTGTTCTGTACTGAGGCGAGGGATTGGCAAGCGACAGGCTGACCGAAGTCGATGCATACCCAATTGAGATAACGAAATTGGATGTCGAAGCCGTGGCACTGTTTGCATCAGTCACGGTGACTGCCACAGTTGAGGAACCAGAAACAGATGGGGTTCCTGAAATGGTTCCCGACGAAGTATTCAAACTCAGTCCATTGACCAACGTGCCAGTTAATGAATACGTCAGTGCAGCTCGACCGCCAGTGGCTGCAACTGAAAGAGAGAAAGAACTATCAGCAGTACCCGACAATCCCGCAGTCGGAGTTGTTATCGCCAACGCACTTGCAACAGTCAAAGTTGCAGAACCTGACACGGTAGATATCGCAAGACCTGAACCAAGCGTGTTTGTGATTTCAACTTTGTAGACACCCGCATCTTCTGGTGAGACACTGTTAATGGAATAACTGCTAGCTGTTGCATTCGTAATCGCAACACCTGCCTTCATCCACTGATAGGACAGTGTTCCCGCATCAGTTGTTGTGGCAGTCACAGACAAGACTGCGGTTTGACCAACTGTCTTGTTGATAGAAATCAGGTCAGTCGAGATTGTTGGTATAGCCACGGCACCATTAGTGGTGACAAGTGTGCAAGTGCTCTCCGCAGAACTAGCAAACAACCCACCGTCGCCAATCGCTCGCACAGAGACGCCGTAGCTAGTGCTATCTCCCATCGCAAAGCTGGCCATATAGAGGCGATCAACAGTGACAGTAGTTCCCGATATTCCAGATCGAATTCCAAATTGAGTCGTGCAATCAGTTGCTTTTATCTTTACTTCATATGCCACTGCGTTAGGAACTTCAGCCCAAGAAACATTGATTGATTTTCCTCGGAGTGGTGTTGCAGTAGCCGAGATTGAACTAGGAGTCGCCAGTTTTGGAATTGCTGAATATCGAACAACAACAATTCCTGTTCCACCACGTCCAGCCGGTTGACCACCTGAGCCATTTGTCCAGCCTCCGCCACCACCTGATCCTGTTTCATTGACCCCATTAATCCCAGTTCCTCCGAAACCGGAGTTTCCCGAGCCTCTCCCCCCGTTGGTTCCTCCAGCGCCATGAGCAGAAGAACCTTGTCCCCCACCACCAGATCCGTAAACAATTGGAGAGTTGGTGCGGAAAGAGTTAGCAATTCCTTCACCGCCGGCGCCTCCGAAATTAGACCCACCTGCTCCGCCGGCTTGAGTTGCGCCACCGCCGCCACCACCGCCGCCGTTGTAGTTCGTTGAGCCACCGCCTGCTCGTCCATACGCAGTGATATTCGATCCATTCGATGGGGTGCCAGATGTGGATTGAGTACTTGGTCCGCCACTTGCCTGGTAGTGAGACCCACCACCTGAACCGCCTGGACTCGCGGTCGTACCGCAACCCTGGCCCCTTCCTCCACCTATTGCCAACAGCGTTCCAAAAGCAGAGTTACCCCCCGCTAAGCCGTTACCGCAATAGGTTCCATTTCCGCCAAGACCAGTTCTTACTGTGATTAACGCACCGGGCGTAACAGAGAAGTTTGTCGCAACAACGACCCCGCCTCCGCCGCCAGCACCACCACTTGGGCAACAACCATGTGAACTACCGCCACCACCACCGCCGGCAACAACAAGTACATCCACCGCTGAAACCCCCGAAGGAACTGTCCATGTTCTGGTTTCACTTGCGGCATTGCTGGTGCCTGTGGTGGCCGCGGTTGCAAAAGAAACGACGCAGTCGCCGTTTGGTGCAGTCTGGGTGCTCACACCAGTGGCGGAGTCCACGTTTGACGCACAGCTACCAGATCCAATGGGAGCCGCTTCTGCCCGATGAACCTCGCTACTCGTTGCAGGAATGGAGACCGCAAGCGCAGATACCGCGACAGCAAGAGACGTCAGTAATCGCGAGATCGTGAAACGACCACTTCTACGACGATCTTGAGACAAATTCATATTCAGCCGTAATTATAGTAAATTCTCTAAAAAATCCGTCAGAAATACTGCATAACTGACTAAAACTCCGGTGTGCCTGGATGAGAAACCCAGATGATCACGCCCGAAGCCTGCGGCGACGGCGCGAAGCCGATGTTGGCAACCAGAAACCGATGAACACTGCAATCGAGATAGGGATCACGATCAGGATGCGGGAATACCACCACTGTTTTGGTGGGACACCAACGTTCATGCCGACTTCGAACTTGGCTTCCTTCTTTGCCTTGTCAACACCCACCATCACAAGGTGATGCAGACCATCTTCCACAGACTTTGGCACCTTCAGTGTCGACTTCACCAGACCGTCTGAGCCAACTTCGATGGTGCCCATCAGGATCGGCTTTGAAAACATCCAGATGTTCACCGTTGAGTTTGGCGCGAAGCCTTGAGCGTCAAGGCGGAACATATCGCCGCGACGTACTTCCAAGGTGCCATCAGCCGATAGAGGAATGATGGTCCCGTCAGCGTTCACACCAGCAAGAGTTACGGTGAAACCACTAGCAGTAAACACCAACTGATTATTCACACGACTGGTTTTTGCTCTCGCGATTTTGCCACCAATAGTTGCTGCACCTGCAGCAGATTCAGTGTTCACCAACTTTGGTGCCACTACTTGCTTCTTCGGGACCGTCGTAGTCGTGGACGTTGTAGAGGTCGTCGTTGAAACACTGGACCCAGATGCACGAACAACTGTTGTCGTCGTCGTTGACGAGACTGAACTCATCGGATTGCCAGCAAATGTGAATTCAACATTTGTGGACTGGCTTGCATACGTGTCGTCACCAGCACGCGTGATAGTGACAATGCACTTGCCAGCACTTAAAGCAGTCAACACACCATTAGAAATGCTGCATTCAGCCCCGCCCGGTGAGGACACGGTGTAGGAAACCGCACCGGTACCAGAACCTCCACCAAAGCTCAGATTGATTCCACTACCTGCAGTACCCGATGTGGGCGAAGCGAGAGAACCCTGAGTAGGAACAGCCTTGGAGAAAGTCAACGTAACGGTCGCTGTTTCAGAGGAGAAATAGGTATCAGCAGCTTTCGTCACGGTGAGTGCGCATGTTCCAACCGCACGAGCAGACACAACACCAGCTGTCAATGAGCAGTTGGCAGATCCACTCGACACCGATGAAGTCACAGTGCCAGTACCGGAACCACCAATAATCGAAAGAATGATGCCGGTGTAGAGATCACCATTCGTTGTCGATACAGACAATGCGGACTGGCTTTGGCGTGCAAACGTGATTGTTGTCGCACTCGATGTCTCTACAAAATAGTTGGCACTGGTTGCCTTTGTGGCAGTCACTGTGCACGTACCGGGAGTCGTTGCAGCCAACGTGGTGCCGCCAGTGATAGAACATCCAGCAGTTCCTGCGCTTGTCACGGCAAACGTGACAGCACCCGTGCCTGATCCACCTGATGATGTCAACGTGATGGAAGACCCGTACGTGCCACTCGTGGAAGACACCGTCAACGCTGATTGTGTCGCTTTGCCAACAGTAAGTGCAGCGGTATTTGATGTCACTGCTGTCGACAAAGCATTAGCCAAGGTGTTTGTCACGATGACGCTGAAAGAACCAGCATCTGTCAACTCCAAAGAACTGATGACTAATGAAGAATTGATTGCGCCAGTAACCGCAACACCGCCCTTTAACCATTGGTAGGACAACGTGCCACCATCGCTAACCGATGCTGTGATCGACATCGTGGCGGACTGGCCATACGTGCGAGTCACTGCGGCAGGTTGAGAAGAGATCGTTGGCGTCGCAGCAACCAGATTGGTGGTGCCACTGACTTTGGCGCTTTCAGCGGAGTTGTTGTAATTGACTCCGCTGTCACCAATGGCTTGAACAGACACCTTGTAAATGGTGTTGTTCGCCATCGAGCCAAACGATGAAGTGTTGAATGTAGTGCTCGTACCCGTCACACCTGTCTTCGTGGCATGAGTTGTGGTTCCTGCTACGTCAAACAACTTCACTGTGTACGAAGAGGCACCTGTGATCGCATCCCACGAAACATCAAGCGATTTCGCTGTTGAAGCAGTCGCTGACACAGTGATTGTTGATGGAGCGGCAAGTGTGACTGCCGGCGCCAATACTGCTGTGGCATACACCTGCCCAGGGCCAGTGATTCCGTTACCGATTTCACCCGATTGATTCCGACCCCAGCACTGAATACTCGTGTCTGAGAGAAGGACACAGGTATGGGTGTAGCCCGAAGAGACTTGAGTCGCCCCAGTGACATTGGGGACTGCAGTGGGTACAAATTTATCTGCATTGCTTCCGTTGCCTAGTTGGTTCCAACCACCCCAACCCCAACACAACACTGTTTGGTCGGCCTTAATTGCACAAGACGTGTGATTAGCAGACGAAATTCCAATCACTCCAGCAAGGTCGGCGATCACAACAGGAGAGTTTTTGTCAACCTGCGTGTTATCTCCAACCTGACCGTGGTCGTTGTATCCCCAGCACTTCACTGATTGGTCTGACAATTTGACGCAGATGTGTTGACCATGAGCATTCGAGAGCATCGTCACGCCCGAGATTCCAGTGGGACTTGACTTGGTACTCGCACTGGTTGCATTTCCATCACCGCGGAAACCGCCGGTGCCTCCACCCCAACAAGTCAGTGTCTGGTTTGCAAGTAACACACAGTTCTGCCAGGCCCCAGCTCTGATTTGGGTTGCAGTGGTAATCCCACTCACGGCAATCGGGGTACTCGAACTTACGGTGGTTCCGTTTCCAAGCATCTGGTTGACGTTCCAGCCCCAACAGCGAACGGTGCCATCAGAGAGAACGGCACATACGTGTCCATATCCAACGGAAATTTGTACCACGCCCGAAAGTCCCGTTGCTTGCACAGGAGTACTCGCATTGACGGTGGCCCCATTACCAAGTTGTCCAAAACCACCATTACCCCAACACCACACTGTCTGGTCTAACTTCAAAGCACATGCAAAATCGCTTTGATTATCAATAGCTGTGACACCTGTAAGACCAGAAACCTGTACTGGTCGGTTTCGATTAGTTGTGGTGCCGTCACCTAGTTGACCACTTGAGTTGAGACCCCAGCACCACACTGTCTGGTCTGACTTCAAAGCACATGTAAATGAGGTTCCGACTGCCACCTGTGTAAAGCCCGTCATCGCAGCAGCGTTGGCGCGTTGTGGCGTCTGCGTCGCAATGGGAAGAACCAAAGCCATCAGACCAATCAGTGTCACTGCGAGGCTGCAGCGAGCAAAATAACGAAGTTGGCGAATCACAGAAGTGGTCATAGTTGTGCATTGTATGCACTAGGAGTGCATGAGGTGCACAAAATGCACTAAATGCACTAAATGCACATTTGCTGATGTACCAATAGTCAAGGCTTCAGATGTTCCTCCTAGCCCATTACGCTTGCCCCATGGCTCCGGCGTCCAAAAAGAACACACCCCGTGTTTCAGCCCCCAAAAAGCCCCGCCTCAGCCAGGCCGAGGCCACCGCACGCATGATTAATGCCACGGGACAACTTCTCTTGGAGAGTGTTCCCAGCGATGTGACAGTGGCGCGAATCTGCGATCGAGCTGGAGTACACACAGACTATGTGGCTCGATATTTCGGTTCTCGCGAAGAGTTGATGTGCCAGGCCATTGAAACATCATTTCTCGGTTTCTTCTTGACAAACTCCAAACCCGGAAATTCACGCGTTGATGTAGCCGTCAGCGGCAATGCCGATTTCATGGAACTAACTCAAAAATTGTTTGGAGCGGTGTCTTATCTTCTTGGTTGCGGTGTTAGTCCTGAGCGTTTTCAGGGAATCCAAAAGCTCAGCATCGATGCCGCATTTGCCGAATTCGATAATGCATCAGTGAGCGATCGCACCCGTATGAATCTGGTCCTCATTGGATTCTTGGTTATTCAAGGCATGAGCACACTTGGCGAGGTGAACGGCATGACCATCATGCAGAGGCAGGACATGCTGAGTTTTATCGGGTACCTGCGTCAAACAGGTGAAGACGTGCAATCTGCATTGGGATGGGACAAGCCCAAAAAGGCCGCGACAAAGAAGCGCAAATAGCCAAAAGAAGTGCGCCCTCTGGGGCTCGAACCCAGGACCTGCGGATTAAAAGTCCGTTGCTCTACCAACTGAGCTAAAGGCGCCTATTTGGAATTCTTAACACCAGCGCGAAACCCACACTGAGTGCCTAAAACATCCTCTTTCATGTTAGTTGAGGAGGACCCAAATCGGTCATTTCATCGTTCCGAGACCCCTTACGCTTGACATGTGGGCCGTTTCGCACAAACAAAGAATGGTCATGCGCCGAAAGTGTGCATGACGTGCGGAAAACCTTTTGAATGGCGACGCAAGTGGGCGCGTGATTGGGAGAACGTCAAGTACTGCAGTGACCGCTGTCGCAAAGGCAGTACCCAGACCTAAGTACGAAGGTACTGAGATGTCAAAGTTCATCAGTAGTTCATCAGTATCGGGAATGACATTCAATTCCGCACGGTTCTACTTCGCAATGCCAACTGTGTTGGTACCCCCAATTCACAGGAGTGAAACCATGAAAAAGACCATTACCGCAATTGCAGCAGCATCAGTTCTGCTCTTGTCAGCATGTGGATCCGACGGATCATCATCTGACACCACAGTCGCAGCCGTTGACACAACTGAAATGCCTTCAGAAGCCGGCACAATCGTCGAAGTTGCTCAGGGCAACGCAGACTTTTCAACCCTTGTTGCAGCAGTCGTAGCAGCAGGTCTTGCTGAGACACTCTCCGGAGAAGGTCCATTCACAGTGTTCGCACCAACCAATGCCGCATTCGAAGCATTGCCAGCAGGACTTCTTGAGAAGCTTCTCCTTCCAGAGAACAAGGAAACACTTGTCAAGATCTTGACCTACCACGTGGTCCCATCAAAGGTCATGGCAGCAGATGTTGCTGCTGGCGACGTCACCACAGTTGAAGGTTCAACATTCACAATCTCCACCGAAGGTGGCGTGAAGGTCAACACTTCAAACGTGACAGCAACAGACGTTCCTGCATCAAACGGCGTCATCCACGTCATTGACGCAGTGCTTGTTCCATCATCAGTGGACGTCACAAAGCTTTAAGCATTAAACGAAAAGGACCGGCGGGAGAATTCTCCTGCCGGTCCTTTTTTGTTGTACCCGTTCTTAATGCGTAATGCGCTGGTCGCACCATTCCCACAGTGCGTCACGCACTTCAGGAGTATCGGACTTGCGTGTGCGCGGCAAACGGTGAATTGATCGAACAGCACGGTCGCACCAGAACTTGCCCGAGTCATTGCTCGTGCTTCGAGATGCCAACCAACAGATGGTGTCGGCACCTTGTTCGGCACTTCGCAACAAAGGCTTCGTGAGAAGTCGAAAAGCAGGAAGTGACTCTTGAACACCAGGCGTATCTGCCCAGCCGGGATGCATCGCCGCAAAAGAAACCTGAGGTTCGCGAATCGCCCACATCTCGTTCAGAGTGACTTGCATGCGCTTTGCGATTGCGTACTGACGTGTGCCGTCGTAATAAGCAGGTGTCATCTCAGGAGATTCATCGAGGGAAACGTTTGGCAGCGAGGCCGCATACATTCCGCCCGACGACACTGTGATCACTCGGCCAGCAGATGACTTCAACAACGGGAGGAGATCTGTTGTCATCTGGTGTGGACCTAAGACATGGGTTGCGATCGTTGTTTCAAAACCCTGCGCGGTCACACTGCGCTCTTTCAGAAGTGCACCGGCGTTATGAATCAACGCGTGAAGTGACGAAGTGAGACCAATGATCTGTTGCGATGCTGCGCGCACCGCATCAAGATCACCCATATCAGCAATCACTATCTGGAACTTCTGAGTTTCTGAGTCTTGAACAAGTTCACTCATTGTGCGTTCAAGCTTCTCTGCTGATCGACCAACAAGAATCAGATCTGCGCCCATCGCTGCAAGTTGATGTGCCGCTGCTCTTCCTAGACCCGACGTTGGGCCCGTGATGACGACGGTCTTTCCGCGAAGCGCGTTGTGGTCAAGCGGGTCAAATTGGCCTGCTCGCACGAGATAACCAATTCGCGAAAAACCCGGAACCACCAGGGTGTCTAATGCGTCGTCAAGGATCTTCGGCAATGCCATACCCGCACGGTACAGGGGGTAGGCAAATCGTGGGTACCGTATGCGTATGACTTCTAACGTCACCGAATTCATTGGGGTCTACGACGCGGACTCCACTCTGATCGGTGAAGTGTCGTACTGGATTGGCGCCCGTCTTGGCGTGACTCATTGCTCGCTGTGCGAACTCACCCATGGCCTATTCAGCCAGAAAAATGAATGGAAGACCTGCACGAAAGAACTCTCGGTGCCGTTTCATGCTTTTCACAGAAATGATGCGCCTGCCGATGTGCTTGTTGCACTAGCTGGTGAATTCCCGGCAGTACTGCAACGCACTGCAGAAGGTTTGTCTGTCATCTTGACGAAGCAAGCCCTCGAAAGCTTCGATGGCAACACTGCAGACTTCGCCCAGTGGCTCACGAGCTTTCTAGTGAATTAGCTAAACGTGAATACTTTCTTCGTTTACTGAGCTGAACAACTTCAATAACAGTTCTTATTCCAGAGGCCCGCCGATTTATCGGCAGTTTTCAAGCGTCATGAACTGCGATAAACATGAATCATGTCGGCACAACTACTGCCTCATTTCTTCCCCACGAACAAACATCACATTCACTTCTTGATGAGGGAGAAAATTTATGTCGATGACCGAATCACGTCGTACAGAGATGCACATTGGTTTACGAGAATCGTTGGGACCGCGCGTGGCTGACAGCCTGATGGAACACTTGCCGCCTAGCGGCTGGGCTGATGTCGCACGTCAGTCCGAAGTGAATCTTCGCTTCGACATGGTTCAGGT
>Ga0315908_10001262_pt1 | contig 19146 bp, 10 predicted proteins | sample LakEriMetagenome_12_FD_203520 | JGI IMG/M metagenome (GOLD analysis project Ga0315908, IMG submission 203520) | Freshwater fungal communities from buoy surface, Lake Erie, Ohio, United States - Buoy 4 MA124 | ecosystem: Environmental > Aquatic > Freshwater > Lake > Lake biofilm | place: USA... | reverse complement strand
GTTTGCAACTCTGCTTTAAGGAGGGTGAAGTCGGCTTTTTTTACCCTCCCTCAGGGAGGGTCGCTGAGGAGGAACGACGAAGCGGGGAGGGGGACACAGTAACGCCCGTTGTGGCAGCACGATGCGCAGTGAATGAAGCTGAAAGAGATGGCCCTCCCCGCCGGTTCCTCGCGACCCTCCCAAGGGGAGGGTGAGATCCTTCACGCACCTTGCATCCCAAGGGGAGGGTGAGATCCTTCACGCACCTTGCATCCCAAGGGGAGGGTGAGATCTCCATCCCAAGCCTTAGAGGCCCAAGAGCCAAAGCCCTAGCTCCACCTCTCGCGCGCACCCCGCCTGAGATCCAGATCAATCAACAAAAAAGGGGTTGGCTCAAGCCGCCTAGTGGCTGAGCCAACCCCTTTTTACCGTGAAAGTGGGCCTAACCCTCGTGTGTGAGGGATGTCTCGCGGCAGGGTTGCTGCCTGACGCCTCTAAGGTCACGGTGCTTCCGTGTCTTGTCGTCCTAGCGAAGTCTACTCGCTAACCGTCAGAGCTACTCCACTCTGATCCTTGGGGCGATGGATGTTTCTATGGCAGCGGGTGTGCTGCATCGGTTGGAACTGGTTATCCAACTCCCGGCCATCCGACCCGACACACCACAATCAATGCACTCCGCGTGCCAATGCCAAACCAGAGGAAAGAAATTTTCAAAGAGCCTGAAAATAGACCACCTAGGCAAGATAGAAGACTGCCTCGCATCGCCATCCCGCTCCCGCCTTGTAATCTTTGCAACGCTCGGAATGAAAAAGTTACAAACCGACTCAAGAACCAAGCAGCACCTGAATGAATATTGCAATGCTAGCGATTGCGGCCGAGCGTCTGGTTACGCAGGAAACTCCTCCAAGGAAGGATGTTCCGGCAGCGTCTGGAGGCCATGCAGAACCATGGCACGCAGCAATCCACGATGCTTTTCAAACTCCCGATCCTCCGCCTGCATCTGCACCAGATACGTGTGCTCCCCAAGCTGAAAGCTGAGCAGCCGGGAGGTGACGATCAGATCGAGCACAAAAAAGGTCAGATCACAGCCAAACGACTCGCTGTCCCCGAGATCAAAAAGCAGATCCTCCTGCTCCACCTCATCAAACTCCTCCCGCATCGATCGAACCGCATCCTCCAGAAGCTGATCCGGCTCACGACTGGCCGGATACCGGGAGATATGGAGCACCGCCGTCTCTGGGCTCTCAAACGACACCGCATCAATCGCCTGAGGATCCTCCGCCATCTCCACAATGCGCCAATTGTCCGGGTAATGAAAGCTCATCCCCAACCCCTGATATGTCTTCGGCATTCCCTTCTCCCACGTCGTATCCCAACCACTCCGCTCAACACTCCCCCGCCCAACCAATGCCACCGAATTCTACGCATCGAAGCCCCCTTCCGTCAGCACCTGCCGCCCCCGGTACGCGCCCCGATGGGCCGACAAAGCAAATGCCGTTGGCGACAACCACCGTTAGGGAGGCGCTTACAGCCCGCTCTTTCCCTGACCGGATGTTTCGACCCTGGTATGACGTAGGACGCTCCGCCGCAGCGGCTTAAATACTCCTAACTAGCACTAGTGGAATAACGATCCCAAGAGAATCACGGGCGGGACGCCGGTGCCACGAAGAGATGCCAGCCAGTCCCTCTCCGTGACTCCGTGCCTCGGTGAAAGCAAATAGGCGGTCAGGATCTCGCAGAGCCACAAAGGCACAGAGATCCAAAAGAAATCGATCGGTGGCCACGAAGAGACGGGAGTTATAGCTAGCTCTTTGGTATTCGAGCCGATATTCCAACGACCGGGATCATTCGCTATAAGCCTCCCCGAAGCATCGGCCAAGGCGGTATTCCACATGGCAATGCCCGCCCCAAGCCTTCGCCTATCGACCTGCACGTCCTCCCTTCCAACGACGAGGAATCCATGGAGCCCAAGCCCACCGAAGCTCATCGCGCGCCGGGAAACCAAGTCGCCATCTCGCTTCCACCCACCCTGATCACTGCATCGATCCTCACCGCCACCTTTTACGGCGTCTTGGCCGCTGGCTGGCTACCTGTTGCCTGGATCCATCGCTACGCGACCTGCCATGCCGTCGCCTACGCCACAGTATTCCTCTTTGCCATCGTCCTGGTCCACCTCATCCGCAAATCGCTCTACCTGACCCAGCAGCGCCAAGCCCTGGAACACGGCTCAGTGGCGATCGGAAAAATCATCGCCAGCTATAGCGACAGCAGTCGCGATATCCCACCAAGATTCTGGCTCCAGCAACTCTGGATCACCCAAAAACAATCGATCCTCCAAAGTTGGATCGGAACCCGCATCTCCCAACTGCTTGATCGCCAGTCGAAACGACCTGAAGGGCAGGGGGTCGAACAGGACCTACGCGACATCTCCGATGCCGACCACGACCAGTTGCACGACAGCTACGCTTTGCTCCGTATCGCTTTCTGGGCCATGCCGATGCTGGGCTTCCTTGGGACGGTGCTGGGGATCTCTGAAACCCTGGGCCAGATGGACATGGAAAAACTTTCCAGCGGCTCCCAGGAAGCCCTGAACGCGATGACCTCAGGGCTCTACGTCGCCTTCGACACCACCGCCATCGCGCTGGCCCTAACCATGATCGGCATGTTCCTACAGTATGCGGTCCAGCAAAGCGAAACACGCTGCCTGCAGACGATCGATCAATCCTGCCAGCATCATTTGATGGGTTGGCTGGACGGCCAAAAGGAACTCTCCCATCCCGATATCCGCCTAGTCGCCGACCAGATGGCCAATCAGCTCAGCAAAGCCCTCCTCCAAGCGACGGCTCACCAAGCCGACTTCTGGCAAAACAGCATCGAGCAGGCGAAAGAGCGATGGACTGGCGGCGCGCAAGCCACCTCCGACCTTCTTCGCTCCCAACTCGACCATTCCCTCCAAAACAATCTCTCGCAACTCCATCAGCATTTCCTCCAGCTACAGCAGGCGACCAGCCAGCGATGGATGGATCAGCAGGAGGCGATGGAACGGGTGATGAGGGAGCCGCTGGAGCGACTGGCTGACTGCATGAAGGTGATGGAGCAGCAGGCCCAACTGATGATCCAACTCGCCGATCGCAGCGGACAATTGGAAGAGCGCACCGGCCAACTGGCTCAGCACTCCACCCACCTGGAACAACTCGATCAGTCAATGCAGCAGACGCTCATGCGACTAGTCGATGTCGATCGCTTCCACGAAGCCGCAATGGCGATGACCGAAGCAGTCAGCTTCCTCTCCTCACAGCTGGAACGGTACGGGAAGGTCGATTCCACCGCCGAATCGACGAACAACGCTCCCTCATCCAACGTCCTCCCAATGACCCCCAGGAGGCGGGCTGCATGAGCGGCCGAAATGGGCGTCGTGAAACGCTATCGCCTTCGCTGTTTCCTTTCCTGGCGGTGCTGCTGTGCACCGTCGGTGCGCTGATCGTCATTTTGGTGCTGTCGGTCTTTCGCGCCAAAGCCGCCGCGCGGCAGGTGGTTGAGTCACAGCAGCAACGGCTGGATGAAGAGGTCGGAACCCTGGAAGTGGTCGCCGGGGAACTGGAAGGACGTCGCCAGAAACTACAGGAAGCGATCGATCAGCAGCGCGCCCTTCTGGCTCACTTCGAAGATCACCTGAGACGCTTGAACGAGCAATGGGAATCGCTTCAGAAATCGAAGCAGCTAGAATCGCAAGACGCCCAACAGCGGCTCGATAAGATCACCCAGCTCCAGGAAACGATCACCGCCACGCAAGCGGAGATCGACAAGCTTCGGGAGCAGCTAGCGGAAAAAGAAAAGCAGGGGAAGAAACCACCGGCATTCGCGATCCTCCCCTACAGCGGTCGTCAGGGAACCACCCGCCGACCGATCTATCTGGAATGCACCGCGCAAGGGGTGCTTCTCCAGCCCGAAGGGATTCTGCTGTCGATGGAAGACCTGGCACCGCCCCACGGCCCCGGCAACCCACTGGACGCTTCGCTCCGCGCCATCCGCACCGAATTCGATCGGATCGCGCAGGCTACCAGCGACCGCAGCTCCCCTTATCCGCTGCTGCTTGTCCGCCCCGACGGCGTCGCCACCTACGCGCTGGCTCGCTCTGCCATGCAAGGTTGGGACGATCAATTCGGCTACGAACTGGTCCCCGCTGCCATGCCACTGGTCTTCCCCAAAAACCCACCCAGCATCGCCCAGCGACTGGAAGCCACCCTGGCCACCGCGCGACAGCGTCATCGACAGGCAATCGCCACCATGCCCGCCCGCTACCGCGATGGCCTGGAAGAGCTGCTGCAGCAAGCCGACCCCAGGGAACCTTCCAACGACTGGGGCGACGAAGCCCTCGAATCGGCGCTCGCCTCCCAAGCCTCCGGTACCTTGCCGGCCGATCCCAATGGCTCGGGCCCTTCCCAGGGCAACTGGCAGATGATCCAAACCGCCAACGTCCCCAGCGGCTCCATTCCCGGCGGCTCCCCATTCAACAACTCCTTGGGCGGCCCCCCCAATCTCTCACTCTCCCCGCAATCCGATGGAAGCTCGTTGGGCCTGCCCGCATCCGGCGACCTCAACCTCGCTGATGCGACATCGTCTGAACCAGGAAATCCCCTTTTCTTCACTCCCTCCGCCCCAGGTGATCTTGTCGGCGGATCCCCAGCGTCCGGCAACTCAACCTTTTCCGCTCTTCCGGGCACCCGCAATCAACCCCCATCCGCCCCAGGTGGCCTTCCCAACGCGGGCCAGACCGCCGTGGGTACCCCACCCTCTGGCACCGGATCTAACGATGCATGGGGGCAACCGAATTCCATCGGATCAGGTCGGCCCGCAGGCCTCTCTGGAAGCGGCGGCAACTTCGGAGGAGGGCTTGCAGGCAACCCAGGAACTGGCCAGTCCGGTGGTAGCCCGTCGCCTGGAGGCTCAACCAGCGACAACTTCTCAGGCGGCTCGGGCGGCCCCAGCCAATCGGGCAGCGCCAATCGCTCAGGCAATGCCTCAGGTTCCAGCTCCCCCAATCCACTAGGCCTCTCGGGCAGTTCCTCCCCAGGCGGCTCCAACTTCAACCCCAACGACTCGATCGATCCCGAGCTGGCCAGGGAGCTGAAGGAAAAACAGCCTCAGGATGCAATCGGCTACCGCGACCGAAGCCCCGTCGGCCGATCGCCCCTGGTGCAGCCCCCCGAAGACGACGACTCCCAGACGCGCCCCCTTTCGATCACACGCGGCCGCGGCTGGGCCGAAGCCCGCGCCGAAGGAAAAAGCACCCCCGTCGTGCGCGAAATGTACCTGGTCGCCCACCCCGATCGCTGGATGCTGCTGGAAGAGTCGAATCCGAAACGAAGCGAACGAACGATCGAACTGGCCTCCGGCCCGCGCGTCGCTGCGGAACAGCTAGGGGACGCCATCCGCAAGCGCGTCGACGAATGGGGAATCGCCGTCGCACGCGGCTACTGGAAACCCAAGCTGATCGTGCTGGCCGCACCCCAGTCCGATGCCAGCATCCGCCGACTGGAACGGATCCTCGATGGCAGCGGAGTGCAGATCGAAGTCCGGCCCCTGCCACCTGTCGTCCCCAACCCACCCGCTCGCCGCTGACCCCAACAACCCAAAACCAAAACCAAAAAACCCCACCACTTCGGAATGCATCGAACATGGCACGCCATCGAGAACAGGATCAGGGAATCGGCGAGGACTCCTTCCTCGATACGATCGCCAATCTCGTCGGCATTCTGATCATTTTTGTCGTGATCATCGTCACCCGATCGCAGTCCAGCGCCCTCGCCATCGCACAGAAAGAAGTCGCCAGCCAACAGTCACTTCGCGACCAGCCGCTCCAGGATGCCATCAGCCTCCAAAAGGACCTGCAGGAGAAACAAAAACGCTGGATGCAGTACGTCGAGGAATCGGAACGCCAGAGACTCCATCGCGATCAACTGCTCCAGCAGATCACTCAGGCACAGGCCCAATCCAGCCCCGACGAAGATCCCACCGTCGCCCAGTTGGCTCACCTCGAAACCACGGTGACCCAACTGGAACAGATGCGAGAAGACTTGGTCAGCCAAACCGAGGCAGAGGAGAAACCGGCCGAGGTGGTGGCGCTGCGGCACCTGCCTACCCCGATGGCCAAGACGGTCTTCAACAAGGAAGTCCATGTCCAACTGGCCGGCTCCCGCATCGCCGTCATCCCCTGGGATCGACTCGTTGAATCGCTCAAACGGGAAGTCGAACGCGTCGTCCAGGCCAACGCGCGCAAGGAAGTCCTCGAAGGTCAACTTGGCCCCGTCGGCGGCTTCCTCATGCAATACAAACTCTCCAACAAGACTGGCATGATCTCCGACGGCCGAAGCGCCGGTATGGGCCGCATGGTGGAACTCATTCGCTTCGACCTCGCCCCCACCTCCGGCGTCGTCTGGGAAACGCTCGACCAAGCCATCGGCGAAGGTGGCCGATTGCGGATGGAACTGGCGGGCCGCAACCCGAAGGAAACGGTGACCACCGTTTGGGTCTACCCCGACAGCTTCGATGTCTTCCGGCCACTGCAAGAGCGGCTCTTTGAACTCGGCTTCCTGACCGCCGCCAGACCGCTGCCCCAGGGAGTCCCGATCGGAGCCGCCCCCACCGGCGCAGCCAGCGTCGCCCAGTAAGCAATCTGACAAACCCTAGCCCGTAACGGCTCACAAGGTTCGCTAAGTCTGGTCCAAGAAGAACCTTCTTCTGCCTAGCACCCCGACCTTCCACCTCACAAAGGCATAGAGATCCAAAAAAATCGATCGTTCCAGTCCCTCTCCGTGACTCCGTGCCTCCGTGAGAGACCAATAGGCGGCATGGATCTCACAAAGGCACAAAGGCACAGAGATCCAAAAAAATCGATCGTTCCAGTCCCTCTCCGTGACTCCGTGCCTCCGTGAGAGACCAATAAGCAGCACCAGGGCTTCTTTGGATCCAGCTTCTCCCAGTAAGCTAGATGCGTAAGGCGAAACGCAAGTCGAAATCAGCGTTACCCGCACACCATCGCCGCTCAAGGGAGTGTGTACCCGATGCCGAATTGGACCCGCCGAAAATGGATCGCTGCGGCCACCGCCACCTCGGCGATCGCCCTTCCGCTCTACGCTCGCTTCCTGGAACCCCACTGGCTGCAGGTGATCCAGCACACCTTGCCGATCCGAAATCTGCCTCCCCACTGGCATGGCAAAACGATCCTTCACGCCAGCGATCTCCACATCGGCCCTCCAGTCGAAGACCAATACCTCCAGCGAGTCTTTGCCACGATCGAATCGCTGCAACCCGATCTGATCGTCTACACCGGGGACTTCGTCAGCCACTCAACCCAACTCGATGATCCCCATAGCAAGTCGCTCGATCGACTCCCCCTGGGCCGCCTCGCCACACTGGGCATCCTTGGCAACCATGACTACGGTCCTACTTGGAAGGATGCAGCGCGGGCGCAGGAGCTGGTCGATCGACTGGAGGCTCAAGGCCTTCGGATGCTGCGCAACACGCAGGTTCAGCTCGATGGCCTCCACCTGCTAGGCATCGAGGAGCTATGGTCAGGGCAGTTGGATCTGGAGACAGCGATCGACGGCTGGCAACAAGACTGGCCTGGACTTGCGCTGGTCCACAATCCCGACATCGTCGACCTTTCCGGCTGGTCGAATTTTCATGGCTGGATCCTGGCGGGCCACACCCACGGCGGCCAGGTCAAACCGCCTTTCCTTCCCCCACCCGTCCTGCCGCTGAAAAATCGACGCTACACCTCAGGCATCTTCTCGATCACTCCGGAACGAACGCTTTTCATCAGCCGCGGGGTCGGCTACTTGGCCCCCGTGCGATTCAATGCCCGCCCCGACATCACCCTCTTTCGGCTTTCCCCCGCGCCACCAGTCGCCTAATTCAATCGCAATCGATCGGCTCCCGATGCGTCAGCCAGTTTCTTGCTAAACTGAAACTCTCCAGACGATCGGCTCGATTCCGATCTGGATGCCACGTAAAAAAAATCCCTGGCATTCACCTCCATGTCACTGAAACTCGAAGGAGTTGTCCCTGCCATGCGGCCAACCTACTGCGCTTCCCATTCGGCCCTGCGATCGGTACGCAACAGCCTTCTCTCCCTGGCCGCCTGCATGCCAGCCAGCCTTCTGGTCGCTCAGCCTCCAACCCCCTCTGGCCCATCTGGCACTCCAGTCGCCATGGGAATGACTCCCGAACTGCTGTGGGATCTGGGACGGATCGGGGAAGCGGCTGCATCGCCCGACGGCAAACAACTGGCCTACACGGTCACGCATTACCAACTGGCCGAGAACTCCGGCAGCGGCGATCTTCTGCTGGCCCCCATCGACGGCCCCGACGCCATCCAAGGACTGGCCACCGGCCTGGGTACAGCGATGAGCACCGCCAGCAAGCCGCGGACGCTGCTCACGGCAATCCCGGGACTCCAAGCCATCCAGTGGGTCGATCGACCCGAAGGCCTGCGTCTGCTTTACTTGGCTCCAGGCAAGCTGAAATCGACCGATCCTCAGGCATGGTCGATCAACCCGGCCACCGGGGAATCCCGTCAGCTGACCGATATCGAAAGTGGTATCGGCAATCTGCGATCGACCCCCGACGGCAGCCGCTTGGCCTTCACGCGCGACATCCCGCTGGATGACTCCCTGGCCACCCTCCACCCCGACCTCCCCAAGGCCGATGCCCGCATCATCGATAGCCTGATGTACCGCCACTGGAATGCATGGCACGATGGCGCCTACAGCCATGTCCATGTCGCCCCCTGGAACACCGACGGGTCGATCGGACCCCCGATCGATTTGATGGAGGGGATGAAGGCCGATTGCCCATTGCCGCCGCTGGCCGGAAGTGAGCATCTGCAGTGGTCTCCCGATGGCCGTCAGATCGCGCTGGTGATCAAGCCGGTGGAGCGACCTGCCCAGTCGACCGACAGCAGCATCTTCACCTCCGACCTCGCCGAACAGCTCGATGCCGAAGGCCAATTGGTCGCCTCCCCGCTGGTCAACCAAACCCCCGACAACCCTGGCTACGACGTCGACCCCACCTATTCCCCCGACGGCAAGTGGCTGGTGTGGATCGCGATGGAGCGACCTGGATTTGAAGCCGATCGCGCGAGGATCATGGCACGGCGACGATCGGATGGCAGCACCACGGAGTGGACTTCGGGCTTCGATGCGTCGGCGCATAACCTCCGCTGGAGTCGTTCAGGGGAGCGATTGGTTTTCGACAGCGAGCAGCGAGGCACCCAGCAGATTTTTTCGATCGATGTCGCCAGCGGCCAACTGGAACAGCAGACGCAGGGCCCTCACGACCTCCACTGCATCGAGGTTTTACCTGATGGCCGCGTCCTCTCCACCCAGCAGTCGATGGTCCGTCCCGTCGAACTGGCGCTGATCGATCCGGCCGATGGAAAGATCGTAACGGTGACCGACGTCAACGGCGAAACCTTCCGCAAGCTGGCTCTTCCGACGGTGCAGGAAAGGTATGTGCCTGCTACCGACGGCCAGAAGATTCACAATTGGCTGATTCTACCCCCGGGATTCGACCCGAAGAAAAAGTATCCGATGCTGGTCTTCTGCCAGGGTGGGCCGCAGTCGCAGGTGGGTCAGTTTTTCTCCTACCGCTGGAACTTTCATTTGATGGCCGCCAAGGGGTATGTGGTGCTGGCGGTCAATCGTCGTGGCCTGCCCGGTTTTGGCCAGGCCTGGAACGATCAGATCAGCGGCGATTGGGGCGGGCAAGCGATGCGCGACATCCTGGCATCGACCGATGCCTTGCGGTCCGAACCATTCATCGATTCCAAACGGGTCGGCGCCGTGGGTGCCAGCTTTGGCGGCTACACCGTCTACTGGCTGATGGGCAACTCCGGCGATCGCTTCTCGGCGATGATCTCCCACTGCGGGGTGTTTGACTTGGAGTCGATGTACGGGACAACCGAAGAACTTTTCTTTGTGAATCACGATCTGGGTGGACCGTACTGGTCCAGCGAATCGGTGCAGAAGAAGTACGATCAGTTTTCGCCGCACCGGTTCATCGGCAACTGGAAGACGCCGCTACTAGTGATCCATGGCGAGAAGGATTTTCGCGTCCCGGTTTCACAGGGAATGGAGGCGTTCACAGCCGCTCAGGTTCAAGGCGTTCCCAGTCGCTTCCTTTATTTTCCTGGGGAAGGGCATTGGGTCACCAAGCCGCAGAACAGCGTCCTTTGGCAGCGTGTCTTCTTCGGTTGGCTAGACCAGCACCTGAGCGAATGATCGCGGCGGCCACTTTCCCACGCCGCCATCGGGACGATGTATCCTGAAGCGAACCACCCCAAGCGAATCGCAATTGGCGATTCGCGGGGATCAGAAAGATTCGCAAAAGAATGAGTCCCCGTCGCCATGGCGTCTTCCCCTTTCGAATCGGTCCCAGGCGAACAGTGGCTGGCTGAAAACCAGCTTGCCTTCGCCTTCTTCGACCGATTCCCCGTCAGCCCAGGACACGCGCTGGTCGTAACCAAGCGCGTGGTTCCTACCTGGTTCGATGCGACGATCGAAGAACAGCACGCGCTGATGGAACTGGTCAACCAGGTGAAGCGGCTTCTGGAAGAACGCTGCAGTCCACAGCCCGATGGATTCAATGTCGGCTTCAACTGCGGCGAAGCTGCCGGGCAGACGGTGATGCATCTGCACCTCCATGTCATCCCGCGCTACCATGGCGACCTTCCCGATCCACGCGGAGGCGTCCGCCACGTCATCCCCGACAAGGGGAACTACCTTGTGGATCGCTCCAAGACGTCCACCGTTCCGGCTACAGCCCAATCAACTCACCTTTCGACCGGCGCGCCGGACTCCTCTCTCTGGAATGCGATCGCCCCTCGCCTACCAGCCGCTCGCTCGGTCGATATCCTAGCCTCCTTCGTCCAACGCTCGGGACTTGAGGTGATTGAGCGAGCGATCTTTAGCGCACTAGACCGAGGCACGAAAGTACGAATTCTGGTCAGTGACTATCTGGCGATATCCGACCCGTTGGCGCTGCGGCGGCTGCTTGGTTGGTCCCAGTCAGCCTTAGAAGATCGTCTTGCGGGGACACTGGAGTCGCGGTTGATCGAAATGGCCAAGCTGCCGGCGACCATCGAGTCGTTTCATCCCAAGGCGTGGCGCATTATCGACGATCAGGAAGCCTGGATTGCCGTCGGCAGCAGCAATCTTTCGCGCGCTGCATTGCAGACGGGGGTCGAATGGAATCTGCTCGATCGGTCCACCGATACCGATCGCGCCTCGCATCGCCAGTTCGACCTCGCCTACCAGTCGCTCTGGCAGCTCGCCACACCGCTTGATCGATCGCTGATCGAAGCCTACACCCAGCGCGCCCAGCGAGTGGCCGATGAGGACCTGCCCCCGGAGGCGATCGATCCGCGATTGGTGCCCGCGCCGCGTCCTTGGCAGCGGGAAGCGCTTGAGGAGTTGGCCGCGCTGCGCAAGCGTGGCGACCGCCGTGCCTTAGTGGCGGTGGCAACCGGGATGGGGAAAACCTGGCTGGCCGCTTTTGATACGAAGCAGTTTGGACAAGAGATCGCTCCCAAGCGGCCTCGCGTTTTGGTGATCGCACATCGCGCGCAGATCCTGGCGCAGGCAGAAGCCACCCTCTCGCAGTTGCTCGATCAACTCTATGGCGATGGATCGACCACTTGGTACCTGGGCGACCAGGGCGATCTTTCGGGCCAACTGGTCGTCGCCTCGATCCAGAAGCTAGCTCGCCCGGAAGGTCTTTTGGCTCTTGCCGACCAGCACTTCGATTACACGCTAGTCGACGAGGTGCATCATGCCCATGCCCCGACCTATCGCCGCGTTTTGGCTCGCCTTTCCAGCGAATTTATCCTAGGCCTGACCGCCACGCCCGAACGGTCCGATGGGGTCGATGTGGCTTCGATCTTCGATGACAACTTGGTCTATCAGGCGACGATCGGAGATGGCATTGCGGAAGATGCATTGGTGCCATTCCATTACGTCGGACTGAAAGATACGGTCGACTTTCGGCAGATCCCATGGCGCAACGGACGCTTTGATCTCGAAGTGTTGGAGCGGCAGGTGTCGGCCAGCGAACGAATGGAACGGTTATGGGGGGCGATGCAGCAGCATCCAGCACAGCGGACCATTCTCTTCTGTTGTTCCAAGCGGCACGCCCTCTTCACACGCAACTGGCTGGCGGCCCGAGGTCTGTCGGCGGCAGCGGTTTTTTCGGGCCCTGGCGGCGACCCTTGCGGTCCCTCTTTGCAACGGCTGGCCGATGGAAAACTGGATGCTCTCTGCGCGGTCGACCTCTTCAATGAAGGGCTCGATCTTCCCGCCGTCGATCGTATCGTGATGCTGCGGCCCACCGAATCGAAGGTGCTGTTCCTGCAGCAATTGGGGCGAGGCCTGCGATCCAGTCCCGGCAAATCGCGACTGCTGGTGATCGACTTCGTCGGCAATCATCGCATCTTCGCGCAGCGCCTGGTGCACCTGCTCTCGCTTGGCGGATCGTTCGCCACCCCAACCACGCTCCGTCAATGGCTGGAAGGTCAGCCGCCTACCCTTCCCGTTGGCTGCCTGCTGGATGTCGATCTGGAGGCGCGGGACTTGCTGCGTCAGTTCCTGCCACGCGGAGCCGAAGCCAGCCTCGAAATCTATCGCTCGATGCGAGAAGAGCAGGGGAGGCGACCGCTGGCCGGTGAGCTGCAGGTGCGTGGCATCTTGCCTCGGACCCTGGCGGGACGGACAGGCAGCTTCTTTGGGTTTGTTGCCGAAGAAGGGGATCTTTCCGAACGGCAGCGGGAGGTAGCCGAGCGGTTTTCAGGGTGGCTGCGGACGGTGGAGACAACCAGCCTCAACAAGTCGTACAAGATGGTGGTGCTACGTGTGCTATTGGATTTGGGGAGGATGTTCCAGCCGATGGAGGTGGCGGAGCTGGCCAGGGAGTGTCGTCGGTATTTGCTGCGTCATCCTGTGTTGCGAAAGGATCTGGAGGGAGAGGGGCATGCGATCGACCATCACCACGCGGATGATGCCTCGTGGGCCGAGTGGTGGGCGAGATGGCCGATCGATCGCTGGTGTGCATCGACCAAGACAGAGCCATTTGCTTGGTTTCAGAGGGATGGCTCACGGTTTCGTTGGCGCGGCGACTGCCCCGTCGCGATGCAATCGGTGCTCGAATCGCTGACCGAAGAGCTAGTCGACTGGCGCCTACTCTCCTACATCCAAACCCGCCTGACGCGAACGCCTTCATCACACGCAGATTCTTTCGTTGGCAAGGTGTCGCATTCGGGCGGCCGTCCGATCCTGTTTCTTCCAGATACCACCCAAGCTCCCGGACGCCCTGTGGGCCCCATTCTTGCAACGCTACCGGATGGAAAGATTTGGGAGTTCAAGCTGGTTAAAGTCGCCTGCAACGTAGCGAGACCCGAGGGCGAGAAACAGAACCGACTGGGAGAATTGCTCCAGCAATGGTTTGGAGAAATGGCGGGACTTCCGGGAACCAATTTCCAAGTCGATTTCCAGCAGCGGGAAGGTCATTGGCACGTAAAGCCGCTTGGTTTTGAAGCGATAATGCACGGCAGCCAAAAACCTTTCTCGGCATCGGATCCACAAGCAACCAAGACTCCTGCACCGATCGATGCAACGGTGGCCCCCGCCGCGCGCTACAAGACACATTTGCCAGTCTATGACCTTGTCGCCAGTGCAGGAAGCTGGGGACCTGCCGGGGCCCCACGCGAACTGGGGTGGATGGAAGTACCCGAGCTGCCCTTGCAGGATGGAATGTTCATCGCCTGGGTGGCAGGACGATCGATGGAGCCGAAGATCCCGGATGGTTCATGGTGCGTATTTCGACCGGTTCCTGCCGGTAGCCGTGTGAACCGGTTGCTGCTGATTCAAGTCCACGAACAGATCGACCCGATGGAGGGTGGTCGATATACCGTCAAGCGTTATGTCAGCCGCAAAGAAGTATCGGGCGATTCCTGGCAGCATACACAGGTGGAGTTACAGCCATTGAATCCAGCCTATCCAACGATTTCCTTGACGCCAGACCAGACCCCAGACCTCCGCATCCTTGGGGAGTTCGTGAAGGTGATAGAGACAGCATCTTGACCCAAAATTTCACGTCGTACCCCGTCGGGGCACGTGGTTTGGATGGGATTCGATTAGGGCACCAACGACCCCGGGGCGTTGCCCCGGGCTATCGCATGGCACACCGTTGGTGTGCTTTTGCCGATAGGTGGGTGGAGGTGGCGCTGAGATGATGAAAACTCGTGACGGTTTTTTAGTTCCCGCCGTTGTATCAGCTTACTCTTCGGAATTTGTCTTCAAGTGCCAACGGCACGACGATGAGATAGCCCAGGGCAACGCCCTGGGACGTGTTTTCCCATTTCATTGCCCATGATGAAGTCATCCCTAAAGCGCCCGCCCTGAAGGGGCGGCACCGATCGCGCAAAATACCTCACGATTGCCAATCCAAAGCCGGCATCGGAATGGACCTGGACCTAACCCTTCTTGCATCCCTCGACCAATTCGTGGCGGTCGCTGTTGTCACGTCGTACCCCGTCGGGGCACGTGGTGTGGATGGGATTAGGGCACCAACGACCCCGGGGCGTTGCCCCGGGCTATCGCATGGCACACCGTTGGTGTGCTTTTGCGGTCGTATTGGCGGTGGTGGTGGATAGTCGGTGCATCAGGGAATCGTGACACGCATCGATTCGATCCGCCCAGTGAAAGGAAAGGGGGAACGATCGTGGTAGTCGAGCGATACGGCGGCTCCTAGATCCATCCCCACATCCAACGTCTCACTGGCTGTGAACGCCCCAGGTACCGTCCGAGGGACGGTCACCGAAATCGATGCCTGCCCATCCACTGTCACCTTCACCTCCGCCGGCGCCCCCGGCCTGGCGATCGTCTCCGTTACCTCAATCCGATGCTCCCCAGCCCCCAGACGCTGCTCACTACGCCCCACCGTCCGCTCCAAAATCAGCATGTTGTACTCATAAACCAACTGCCCCTCATCCAAATACAAACTGACCCCGCCACTGGATCCCCCCATCGCATACAGCACCCCAGACGACCTCTCGCCGCTGTCCACCAACAACTCCACTCGATTGGTCCGCTTCCCGATCGGCGGCGCACTGAACTCGGGCATCCGACGCGTCGTCGCATCAAACCGCCACTCCTTGTAGGGACTTGAAACCGCATCCTCGGGATGAAACCGCGTCCACAACCCACCACCAATCGGCAAAACTTTGTTCGACTCCGCCTCCTCCAAAAACAGCCGCTTCATCGCCTCCAGCCGCTGCTGATCCTTCTCCGATAGATCGACCGCCTGAGTAAAATCTCCCCGCAAGTCAAATAGCTCCCACCGATCCTTCGCCGCATCCCAACCTTTCAGCCTTGCCGCCGTACTGGGTGTATCCCACGGCACAAATGGCCCGAACGTGCCTGCGAACCAGCCGTCGTGATAGATCCCGCGGCTGGCGTTATTTTCGAAATACTGCGTCTTCTTCTGACCCGGCGCATCGCCTTCTTCGAAGGTGTATCGAAAACTGACCCCGTCGATCGGGTCCTGGACATAGCCGTTTACCTCCTGAGGCTGAGGTATCTCCAGAATGTCATACAACGTCGGGACGATGTCGTTGACATGATGGAACTGCGATCGCACCTTCGGATCGGGCTGGATCCCCTTGGGCCAACTGACCACCATCGGATTGCGGGTTCCACCAAAATGCGCAGCGACCAACTTGGTCGACCGAAACGGGGTCGACCCAGCCCACGCCCAACCAGCGTGGTACATGTTGTCCGTCAACTTCCCACCCAGCGCCGGCAACCCACCCAATCGCTCCAGCGCCCCCAACTGCTGTTCGATCGTGTTGGGGATATTGTTCTGCGCCAGCAGTTCGCTGATACTGCCTCGCTGCCCCTCGGCACTCGACCCATTGTCACCAAAAATGTAAAAGACAATCGTATTGTCGCTCAGCCCCATCGCGTCCATGCCGTCGATCAACCGCCCCACCTGCGCATCGGTATGCTCCACAAACCCAGCATAGATCTCCATCAATCGACTCTGGAACGGCCGCTGTGACTCAGGGATCCCCTCCCAACCCTCCATCGTCACATCCCGCGCCGTCAGCTGCGCACTCTCAGGAATCACTCCCAGCTTTTTCTGACGATCGAAAACGCGCTGCCGATAGGCATCCCAGCCTTCATCGAACTTGCCGCGATACCTGTCGGCCCACTCGGGAAAAATATGATGCGGGCCATGCACCGCTCCCGGTGCCCAGTACATCAAAAATGGCTTGTCGGGTGCAAACGCCTGATGCTTCTTCAGCCACTCTAGCCCCTTATCGACCAGATCCTCCGTCAGATGGTACTTTGGGTCGTCATGCGGTGGCTCCACCGGCGTCTGGTTCTCGTACAGACGTGGCTCCCACTGCGATGTCTCACCCGCCATGAACCCATAAAAATAGTCGAAACCATGCCCCGTAGGCCAACGATCAAAAGGCCCCATCGCGGTGGTCTGATTGGCCGGTGTGTTATGCCATTTTCCGAAGGCAGCTGTCTTGTACCCGTAATGATGCAGCACCTCAGGTAACGTCGCGCTGGTCTTCGGAATGATCCCCGTGTACCCATCAAAATCGCTCGCCCGCTCGGCGATCGTCCCATTGCCCACCCGATGATGATTGCGCCCGGTCAGCAACGATGCACGGGTAGGAGAGCAGATGCTGGTGGTGTGAAAGGCAGTGTAACGCAGGCCACGGTCGGCCAGGCGACTCAGCGTCGGCGTATGCACCTCGCCACCAAATGTGTCGGCGATTCCAAACCCGACATCATCGAGCAGGACGATGAGAATGTTCGGAGCCCCTTCCTTGAGTCGCCGTGGCTCCTTGCGCCACTTCATCGTCGACTCGGCCAATGTTGCCCCCGGCTTGCTTGCCGTCGGCGTCGGCGGAAAAGGAAGGACGGTACCATCGGCCTGAGACCTGGAAGCGGTCGAGGCGCCTGGCCCATCCTGAGCGATCAGGGAGTGACCGCCGGAGGCGAGTGCGATCAGCAGACCAAGCCACCCCCATCGCTCGGAAACCATCGCAATGGTCATCGTCCACTGCATCGTCGGCACCCCATCGATCCCTAAAAAATTATCGACGTCATTTTTCAGAGGCCGGCTTGAATAAGTCCAGCCATAGAAAGTCGATCGCGACATGGATTCGTCGCCAGTAGCTCAGGCAACCTTGCCCTGACTTCTCAGACATTGGCTACTTGGAACCTGGCCCGGTTGCACCACGCTGCAGCGCTTCCATCGCCTGGTCGATCGTGAAACTTGCCGGCTTCTGACGCGGCGGAAACTTCTGAAAGCTCATCAGCGTCTTACCGACAATCTGCTGCACTGGGATGGCGATGAACGATCGACGGTACCACCATTCGTTGTATCCCATCCCCTCCTGCGCTCGCTCCCCGGGATCCACTTCCAGATCAAAGAAGATCGGAGCGCGCAGCGTCGTAAAGGGACGTCGCCAGACATCGATCCCTGTCGCCTCCTGGATCATGAAATGGACCTTCAGACGATCGTACCGCATCGCCAGCAGATCGCCGTCGTCGCTGAAATAGAAAAACTCGCGCCTGGGGCTCTTGTCGGTCTTGCCAACCAGATACTCGCTCAGATCATAGCCATCGAGGTGGACTTTGTAGCTGGTGTTGCCAACTTGGTGCCCCTCCAGCAATTTTTCTTTGATGTTGTCGACACCAGCAGCCGCCAACAGCGTCGGCATCCAATCTTCCCCCGCCACGATCCCTCGGTAGCGAGTCCCGGGCTGGACTTTGCCTGGCCATCGAATCAGCGCTGGGGTGCGCCAGCCACCTTCCCAATTTGTATTCTTCTCACCCCGGAAGGGCGTCGTGCCAGAATCGGGATAAAGGCAGACCATGGGACCGTTGTCGGTCAGGTACAGCACAATCGTATTGTCGCTGACCTGAAGCTGGTCCAAATGATCGAGTAAATTACCCACCAGCGCATCATGCTCCACCATCCCATCGGCATAGAAACCCAGTCCCGTCTTGCCGAGGTTGTCTTTCTTGACGTGGGTGAAGTTGTGCATGCGGGTGGTATTGAACCAGCAGAAGAACGGCTTGCCTGCCTTGGTCGCGCGACCGACGAAGTCTTTGGTCGCTGCCAGTACTTCTTCGTCGATCGTCTCCATCCGTTTGGTATCGAGCGGACCGGTGTCTTCGATACGGCCATCGGCGTACGATCGAATCACGCCGCGCGGTCCGAATTTCTTCCGAAACTCTGGCGTCTGTGGATAGTCCGCATTCTCCGGTTCCTCCTCCGCGTTGAGGTGGTAGAGGTTGCCGAAGAACTCATCAAAGCCATGATTCGTTGGAAGAAACTCATCCTTGTCCCCCAGGTGATTCTTTCCAAACTGCCCTGTCACGTACCCGACCGGCTTGAGCAGCTCGGCAATCGTCGGATCTTCCTTCCGAAGCCCCAGGTCGGCCCCTGGCAAACCCACCTTCGACAGACCCGTTCGAAAAGGAAGTTGGCCGGTGATGAAAGCCGATCGCCCCGCGGTGCAGCTTTGCTGGGCGTAGTAGGTCATGAACTGACCACCCTCCCTGGCAATGCGGTCGATATTGGGAGTCGAGTACCCCATGATCCCCTGGTGATACACGCTGAGGTTCCAATACCCGACGTCATCTCCCATGATCACCAGAATATTCGGCTTGCTCTTTTCCGATTGGCCGTAGCTAGGCAAAGTCGAGCAGAGCAACAGAAGAAAGATCAGGGGAGTAAGCCAACGGGTCATCATCGATTCCTGCATACCGAAGAGGAGAAAGTGGAGCGGCGGAGAAGCGGCCTGGATTATAGCCCCGATCGAAAGGATGCGCAAGCGATAGGGGTATGGAGTCGGCATCTTGCCGACGCGATTCCTGGTACCAACAATCCAAAAAAGAACCCGGCCGCTAGCGCGGTCCGGATAAGACTGCGCCGCACGCAAAACGAAGGCGACAGGAAATTCCTAGCGGCGAGGCGCTAGCCGCCGGTTCTTGCCAGCGCGATTCCTGGTACCAACAACCCACAAAAGAACCCGGCCGCTAGCGCGGTCCGGCTAAGACTGCGCCGCACGCAAATCGATGGCGA
>Ga0315908_10001259_pt1 | contig 19188 bp, 16 predicted proteins | sample LakEriMetagenome_12_FD_203520 | JGI IMG/M metagenome (GOLD analysis project Ga0315908, IMG submission 203520) | Freshwater fungal communities from buoy surface, Lake Erie, Ohio, United States - Buoy 4 MA124 | ecosystem: Environmental > Aquatic > Freshwater > Lake > Lake biofilm | place: USA... | reverse complement strand
GGATCTTTAATTGTAACCAGATAGGAATCACGGTACGGGCTATTTTTACTGTTTATTATATCGTAATACAATCCGATATTGAGCCTCACAATACCTTTGAATTCTCTTGAAAAGCCTGCACATAAAAATACCGTAGGTATGTAATTTTTAAAAGTAGCGGTTGCGTCCCACAGATAGTTGGTCTTCATGATTTCCGCTTCAAGTCCACCAAAAACGGTGTTTTTATACCTTCCGTGAAGGAAAAATCCACCGCCGTAACTGTTGAAACTAAAATTCGAGCCAAACAAGGATGACCAATTACGCTGGTAACGGAATGTTGGTCCGAGGATGAAATTCTCATTCATCCGAAAACCGATTTTTGGTCCAACCCCAAATGAACCACCAACCGTTGACGCACCGAAAAATCCATCCATTCCCAATTCAATGGCTTCAACAGAAGTTTGTCCAAAACTTGAAAAAGTGAGTGTTCCTAAGAGAATAAGTGTCCAGCGTTTCATTGTGTAATTTTAAGACAAATGTAGAAGGATTTTGTGCATAAGTAATCATGCTTCTTTTTTCGTTTCCATTTTAACACATGTATCTTTGCCGAAAATTTGAGAGCATGCAGATCCTTGATGGTAGAGCAACAGCAGAAGAAATTCGCAAAGAATTGGCAGAAGCAGTTCAGGAAAGAAAACGAAATGGAAAGAAAATCCCCCATTTGGCAGCTATTCTTGTAGGGAACGATGGAGGTTCGTTGACCTATGTTGGAGCCAAAGTGAAGGCCTGTGATCAAATTGGTTTTGAAAGTACACTCATCCGCTACGATGAGACAGTGCCAGAAGATATTCTCCTTGCAAAGGTTCATTCCCTCAACGAGGATAAAAGCATTGATGGATTTATCGTTCAGCTTCCACTTCCATCGCACATCGATGAGATGAAAATCACTTTGGCCATTGACCCGAAAAAAGATGTTGATGGTTTTCATCCTGAGAATTTAGGAAAAATGATTTTGAATGTCCCAGGATTTTTGCCTGCGACACCGGCAGGAATTATGGAATTGCTGAAGCGAAATCAAATCAAAACAGAAGGAAAAAATTGTGTGATTATAGGCCGTTCAAACATTGTGGGAACTCCACTAAGTATCATGCTTGGAAGGAATACATCACCAGGAAATTGCACCGTAACTTTAGCACATAGCCGCACCAATAATTTGAAAGAGCTTTGTCTGACTGCCGATATTCTTATTGCAGCCATCGGACAACCCAACTTTATCACCGCTGAAATGGTGAAGGAAGGAGCCGTTGTGATTGATGTCGGGACAACACGCATTGCGGATGCTTCTCGTGCCCGCGGATGGCGCTTAACGGGCGATGTTGATTATGCCAATGTCGCTCCTAAATGTGCTTGGATTACTCCCGTGCCAGGTGGTGTAGGACCAATGACCATAGCGTCGTTGATGATCAATACCTTGAAGGCGATGGAACTGAAGGGGAAGTAGGCGATGGATATCGCGACATAGAATTTCAAGAAAAAGCTGTGGTAATTGCGAATTACAAATTACGAGTTAGAATTTGGTGGCTGAGGTTCCGAAGGAAGTCTCGAAGCCACGAAAAACTTTTTGTCGTTAGAAACCAGTCTTTGTGTCTTTTGTCTTTTATTCCGCATTTGCGGAAGGGTCGTTTGTCTAATCACGATTAAAAAATTGCCTAAGGCATCAAATTGCGCAGCATCAAATTCTTCATTTTTAATTCTTCATTCTTCATTCAAATCACAACCTATCCAAGGGAGTTTTTACCCCATCCACCAAAGAATAACACGCCAATTTATCCTTGAAAACAGACGATTTAAACACGGAAGTATTCAACAACATGCGCACACATTCTTGAATACCTTCAACAATCGATGGGTGGGGATGAATCAATTCGGAAAGCACCTCAATCGGCATTTGTAATTTGATCAATAATCCCACGGCTTGAATTGCAGTAGAGGCATGTTCACCAACGGCACGCATTCCTAGGATTCGCATCTCGTCATCATTGGTAACAATGATTTTAAAGAAGCCTTGCGTTTTGCGCATGGCAATAGCCCGGGTAATCAAAGAGTAGTCGAGCTTTACAATCTTTACAGGAATGTTTTGTTCCAAGCATTGTGTTTCATTCATCCCAACAGCGGCGACTTCTGGGTTGAGAAACATGATGGTACAAATGGTATCGTAACTCAATGGTGTGGCCTTGTTTCCAAACATTTTTTCTACAGCATGACGCGCTTCGAGTTCTCCCATGTTTACCAAAGCAATTCGACCGGAAACATCACCAACAGCGTAGATGTTTGGGATATTCGTGCGTGTATCTTCGTCGCCAATGTGAACGCCACGCTTAGACATAATAACGCCGGCATTTCCCATGTTCAGCCCTTCAATATTCGGGATTCGTCCAATGGAAAGTAGCGCCTTTTCGACGCGGATTACTTCGCGTGAACCATCTGGGTATGAAAGCTCATATTCAACCTCGCCATCAATAGTTTCCATGCGTTCCAGTTGTGCATTATGGTGAATGGTGATGCCTTTATTTCGAAAGTTGCTCGCAATGAGTTTGGAAATGTCTTCGTCCTCGAAAGGTAAGATTTTGTCCTGACGATCGATGATATAAACTTTAGTCTTCCCAAAATTCGAAAAAATCGTTGCGTATTCGCAACCGATAACACCAGCCCCAACGATGACTAGACTCTTGGGATAATCATCAATTTGATCAATGCCGTCACTTGTCAAGATGGTTTTTTCGTCAACAACGATGTTTGGTACATTACGTGGTCGACTTCCTGTTGCCAGCACAATGTTTTCTCCCCAAACTGTTTTTGTTTCCCCCTCGTGATTAATTTCGACTTCATTCGCCGACAATAGGGAACCTGATCCACGAACATAGGACAAAAGGTTGTGCATCGACTCTGTTTGCAGGAGCTTGATATGACATGAATATTGAAATTTTCGCTCAAAAATGGCTTCTGCCAAGGTACGCTTCACTTCGCTCCATGAAATTTCATATGGTTTTCGGCCTTCAGAAACTATCGTATCATTGATGCCTGAAACACGATTGGAAAGTTCCCATAAGGTTTTGGACGAAAGAGCACCATTGTAAACACCTGCGCCTCCAACTTTGTCTTTTTCGATCAAGCAAACACGCTTTCCAAAATCTATAGCACGCATAGCAGCAGCATATCCCGCAGGACCACCGCCAATAACCACTACATCAAATCTCTCCATCTTTTCGTAATTTCGTTTCTAAGATAGAAATGTTCGAGGGAAGAGAGTAACAGAATGGGAAAAATCAATACACAATTAAAAGTTTTACTTGACAAAGCGCAAGTGGAACAAGCGGAAACACGTGTGTTTTTTGAACGCGTGAAGAAGAAGAAACCACGTGACTTAGACTCCAAGATTCATGATCTGCATCAAAAGACCTTCAAGAAAATTGATTGCTTAGATTGCGCCAATTGTTGTTCCACCACGAGTCCAATCTTTCGTGATGTTGACATCAAACGTCTTTCCAAACATCTGAAAATGAAGGAAAGTCAATTTGTTTCTGCGTACTTAAAAATGGATGAGGAAAGCGATTATGTACTGCGGCAATCACCCTGCGCTTTTCTTGGAAATGATAATAAATGTTCTGTCTACGAGCATCGCCCCTTGGCTTGCAGAGAGTATCCACATACTGACCGAAAAAACATGATTCAAATATTGGGTATCACGGAGAAAAACACCTTGATTTGTCCAGCTGTTTCAACAATAATTGAAGAATTAAAAAAGGCTTATTTGTAGCCAACTTTTTTATACTTATTTTCGTCTTTGCTTTGCCAAACTAGCTTGAACAATGAAACTTTTTACTCTTTTCCTCTCCACAGTTTTCATTGCCTGCGTTTCGACTTTTTCATTTTCTCAAAGAGGAAAAGATGGTGTCGGTAATGTCAGCGCCGCGAACACTCAAGTAAACACCTATGCAACTGTCACTGCAACAGGGACTAACACTGTAACGGTTTCAAATATCGCGACACTTACCGGTGGTATTTGGCCTTCCACTGCGATTGCGGCAGGTGATTTAATCATGATTATTCAAATGCAGGGTGCATCGATGGATGTTGATGTAACACCAACGGCTACTTGGGGAGGGAATTACACGGTTCCTGGTGCGTACTTGTGGACCAATAACTGGAATCAATTTCCGCAAGAGTGGGGAAAAATAACAGCATATAACAATGCTGGCAAGTTCGAGCAAGTTGAGGTCCGAAGTGTTGCAGGTAATGTCATCACGCTACAATGTAACTTACAAAACACCTACACAACTGCTGGACATGTTCAAGTTGTGCGCATTCCGAGATACACTTCATTAACACTTACAGGAACTGCATCTATTGTTCCATTGACATGGAATGGGAACATTGGAGGCGTTGTTTCGGTTGAGGTGAATGGTGACATTGTTTTGAATGCAGGAACAAAGATATCTGCTTCGACGCGCGGTTTTCGTGGAGGAGTTGCGGACAATACTGGAACAGTTGGTTCTGTAAATATTAGTGGCGATGGAGCTGGTAACGGAAGCTCTTATTTGGGATCAAACTTAACCTCTCAGGGCGCACGTAAAGGAGAAGGAATTGGCGGTTTTACAGCAGAGTATGATCTAGTTTTTTCACGCTATGGACGTGGTTCGGCAGCAAATGGTGGCGGTGGCGGAGGAATTCAAAACTCCGGTGGCGGTGGTGGAGCAAATGTCGCTGCAAATCCAGCAACATATAATGGTAAAGGTGTGCCATCACCAACGGCATCATCAGTTGCGTGGAATCTAGAAATGCCAGGATTTGCTGGGACTACAAGTCCAGGTGGTGGTCGTGGAGGATATTCACTTTCAACCGTGAACGTTGACGCAACCATAACTGGTCCAAACAATACAGCATGGAGTCCAACTGCAAGTGATACGAGAAAAGTCAATGGTGGACTTGGTGGTCATCCATTGGTTTATGATGCATCCCGTCTTTTTATGGGCGGAGGCGGTGGTGCCGGAGATCAAGATAGTGGTCAAGGCGGCGCAGGCGGCGCAGGCGGAGGTATCGTTTTCGTCACGTGCTATGGAAATATCAGTGGATCAGGTAGTTTAGAATCTGATGGTGCCGTAGGTGGAAATACCAACCCAAACAATCAAGCGGTTAGCCCTTTCCCTAGCACAGCGAACAAAAAGGGAAATGATGGTGCTGGTGGAGGAGGTGCAGGTGGATCTATTTATGTGAAAAACCAGAATGCGATTCCTGCAACGATTTCCTTAAACGCAAGAGGTGGAGCCGGAGGCAATGTGGTATTGACTGTAGGACTTGGCTCAGCAGCAGAAGGTTCTGGTCCCGGCGGAGCCGGAGCTGGAGGCAGCATTTCCTTGACTTCGGGTGTGCCAGTACAAAATGTTTCAGGAGGAAATTCAGGGACAACCAATTCAGCACATTTGACTGAGTTTACACCAAATGGAGCTACAAATGGAGCATCTGGAATTTCAGGTTCGGCAACAACACTATTTAACATCACACCCAACAACCAAACGATTTGTGCGGGAACATCTGTGGTTTTGACGGTCAATGTCACTGGGACTTTGCCAGGGCAGTTGACGTGGTATACAACACCTTTTGGAACGACAACAGTGGCCACGAATACAAATGCATATGTGACACCAAATCTGACATCAACAACTACGTACTATGTTGGTGTTTGTCCAGGGACATTCCGCGTTCCAGTAACGGTGACTGTTAATCCAGCACCGACAATAAGTGGTACAGCAGTTTTAACAAATCCGACGTGTTCAACCCCAGGTTCAATTACAGGATTAACAGCGAGTGGTGGAACACCTGCTTTGACATACAATTGGAGCGGAAACACAATGCCCAATGCAAATCTAAATAATGTGGCAGCTGGAACATATAACTTGACAGTAACTGATGTGAACGGTTGTTTCGCTACTTCAGGGCCATATACGTTAACAGGTATTGCTGGTCCAATTGTGAATTCAGCTGCGGCAGTTATTACTGATCAAAGTTGCATCGGTACATTGGGATCAATTACTGGCATAACAGCAACAGGCACAGGATTAACTTACAGTTGGTCGAATGGTGGTGGACCTGCATTGAATCCATCGAATTTAGTGGCTGGAAATTATACCTTAACAGTAACAGATGCCAATGGCTGTACCGTGAATGCTGGACCTTTTACCATTGGATTTATTGCCGCACCAACGGTTAGCGCCACTGCAGCAGTAATAACGCCATCGACATGTGGAAATCCGAATGGTGCAATTACAGGAATTACTGCAAGTGGAATAGGCTTGACCTACGCATGGAATGGAAATTCAGCCACTGGACCAACCATCTCTGGTCAACTTGGAGGGAACTATACCTTAACAGTAACGAATGCGAGTGGATGCACTGCGACAAGCGGTCCTTACGCCATTCCATCCATTGCAGGTCCAACGATCAGTTCTGGTGCTGTCACAATAACAAATAACATCTGTAATCAAAATAACGGAAGCATTTCTGGAATCACAGTGAATGGTGGAACGAACCCGATCACGAATGTATGGACCAATACGACTCAAACAACCTTAAACCTAACAGGTCTTTCCGCAAATAGTTATTCATTGACAGTTACAGATGCCAATGGATGTGCAGCTAATGCAGGACCATTTGTTGTGAATGCCATTGCAGGTCCAAGTATTAATGCCGCAGCGGTTGTTACCAATAACCAAAGTTGTAATGGCACATTGGGGAGCATTGTAGGTATAACTGCGTCTGGAACGGGCTTAGCTTATTCTTGGACAAACGGAGGTGGTGTTGTACTTAACCCAACTGGTTTGACTGCGGGAACATATTCTTTAACCGTAACGGATGTCAATGGTTGTATTGCCAACGCTGGTCCTTTTACGGTTGGCTTCACGTCTGGTCCAACGGTGAATACCGCATCGGCTGTGATATCACCGTCAACATGTGGAAATGCAAATGGATCAATTACAGGAATTACAACAACAGGTAGTGGATTGATTTACTCTTGGAACGGGAACTCGGCTACGGGACCAACACTATCTTCTCAGCTAGGAGGGAACTTCACACTGACTATAACTGATGTTAACGGATGTACAGCTAGTTCAAGTCCGTTTACAATTCCCTCCATTGCGGGTCCTACAATCAATTCTGGTGTTGTTGCAATTGTCAACGAAAACTGCAACCAAGTAAACGGAAGTATTTCTGGAATTACAATTTCCGGTGGTACAAATCCGATAGGAATCGTTTGGACGAATACAGCACAAACAACATTAGATCTAACTGGCCTTGCGGCGAATAATTATACATTAACTATTACGGATGCAAACGCATGTACAGCGACGTCTGGCCCTTACGCAGTCATCAATACTGGAAGTCCTGTGATTACGTCCTCTGGAGCAGTGATTGTTAATGAAAACTGTAATGGTACAATGGGTTCAATTTCTGGTATAACGACAGCAGGAACAGGCCTTTCGTATTCTTGGTCAAATGGAGGTGGAACTGCTTTGAACCCATCTAATCTCGCAGCGAATTCGTATACCTTGACCGTCACAGATATCAATGGGTGTACAAGTACGGCTGGGCCATTCACAGTGAGCTTCGTCGCTGGACCGTCAGTAAATACCGGTTCAGTGGTAGTGAATGCCACTACATGTGGAAACAATAACGGTTCAATCACAGGAATTACCGCAACAGGCACAGGATTAACATACGCATGGAATGGCAACTCATCTGCTGCACCTACCTTAAACAATCAACCAAGTGGAAACTATTCGTTGGTTATCACAGATGCTAACGGTTGTACTGCCAATAGTGGTCCTTACAACATAGCGGCATCATCATCACCAGTTGTTAATGCTTCGACAATTGTAATTACTGACGCGCATTGTGGATTATCCGATGGAGCCTTGAGTGGACTGACTATTTCTGGAGGTTCACCAAATTATACCTACAGTTGGACTGGAACTCCGCAGTCAACTTTAAACCTTACCGCATTGGTGGCAGGTTCTTACACACTCACTGTAACCGATCAAGCAGGTTGCACGGCACAGGCCGGACCATTCCAGGTGAGTAATATAAATGGTCCATCGATCAATGAAACAAATGCCACTGCCACCAATGTATTGTGCGATGGTACTTTAGGTTCAATCACGGGAATAACTTCTTCAGGTACGAACCTGACCTATTCATGGTCAAATGGTGGGGGATCCGGATTGAATGCTACAGGACTTACCCCAGGCATTTATACACTAACGGTTTCTGATGCCTTCGGATGCTCGGTACTTTCTGTGCCTTACACCATTACAGCGCCAATTCCGTTGGTTTTGGATGCTTCTGCTATGGTGGTAACACCAACCTCATGTGTTGGAAATACAGGTTCAATTTCGGGCCTTGTGATTACAGGTGGAGTGAATCCACAAGTGCAGTGGTCGAACAATCAAGGTACTTTGAACTTAACTGGTCTTGCAGTTGGAACGTACGATATATCTGTTACCGATGACCAAGGATGTTCCCAGGAATTGACGGTTTCCATCGTGCAAAACAATGCTCCGGTGATTGATACGGCAAATATGGTCATCACTACGGCACATTGTGGTCAAGCAGATGGCACAGTGACAGGAATCACAGTTTCGGGAGGAACACCGAGTTACTCCTATTCTTGGAACACTACTCCGGCTTCAGCAACATTAAATCTTAGTGGAGCACAAGGTGGTACGTATACATTAACAGTTACCGATTCCCAAGGATGCTCGGATAACGAAACAATAGCAATCGGGAATGCTGCGGCAGCCCAGATAAGTGATGTTAATTTACAAGTGGTACAGCCTACTTGCTTAATTCCTGGAAGTATCAATGGGCTTCAAGCTTCGGGGAATGGTCCGTTTACATACAGCTGGACATCAACAGCACAGGCTGTCCTCAACCCTTCAGCTCTGCCAAGCGGTTCGTATGATTTAACAGTAACTGATGCCTTTGGTTGTACAACGCAGTATGGTCCAGTCGTTCTAGATGAACCTGTAGGACCTATAGCAGACTTCAGTTGGACACCAAGTTCGCCAAATATTGGTCAAACGGTAGATTTTACAGACAATTCTACAGGTACAAATATCATTACATGGAATTGGTTGATTGACACAGCTGTGTTTGTAGGACAAGCGCCTCAGTTTGCGTTTGATGCTGAAGGATTGTACGACGTTACCTTGATGATTACAGATGCGAATGGATGTATGGATACTTTAACGCAAGTAATAAGCATCTATGGCCAAGTAATCATTCCAAATGTCCTTACTTCGAATGGTGATGGCGTGAACGACACCTTTGAAATTCAAAATTTGAAACCGGAAACAAATGTGTTGATCCTCAATCGATGGGGTGATGTTGTTTTTGAAACAACCAATTATCAAAACGATTGGGGAGGTCAGGATGTGAGTGGTCAAGATCTAGTTGAGGGTGTTTACACCTATTTAGTTAAAACACCAGAGAATAAACAATATCACGGATTTATTCATTTGATTCGTTCGAAGTAATTTATTATTCTGAACTTAGAGAGATGATCGAAGATATTCAAAATAAAGTTTCAGAGGAGATTCGCTTTAATTTCAAGCGCTATTTGGATTTGTTTGCGAATGAGGACCCTCGATCTGTAGTAGTGAGTCATTTGGGCGCATTTTCCCAAGACTTGGTGAATAGTATTGCTGCCAATGTGGAAGAATTAATGGTTACCTCTGGTGATGCCAAGATTGCAGTTAAACGTGTGTTTGGAATCCTAATCGAAGGACTTCAAAATATCCGTATACATGGTGCGAAGGATGAACATGGCCGTCAGATGGCTTACCTTATTCTAGCGAGAAATCAAGAGGATTACAAGATTGTTTTTGGCAATCTTGTTGCTGCTAAAGATGTATCGAATCTATCTGAATACCTTGATGCGATAAATGAAATGGATGGCTTAGAATTGAAGGAGAAATACATTGAGATTTTGAGTAGTGGTTATTTATCTCAACGAAATGGTTCTGGCGTTGGGTTTTTAACTATGCGCATGAAATCCGGTAATACGCTATACTATACTATTGATGCCATTTCTGATGATATCAACTTCTTGACTGTTGAAGTTACACTGGCACGTTCATGAGATTTATACTTGTAATTTTATCCCTTGTTTCTTTGGCCTCCTTCGGTCAAAAGGTTTATTTGTCAGACAGAAAGTTTTCTAATGACTTGATTTGGGAACGTGATCAGCAGACAATCTATCGCAACAGTCCAACGGGAAGAACAGAGGTGTTTTTCATTAAAAATGACGTGGTTTATGTGAAGGAGCGCATGTTCTTTTCAGATGCCAAATACACGGTTTCTGGAAATAAAATTTACCGCGGTAACTCAACTTCTGTCTTTGATTTATTGTTTACACTAAACGATGGTAAGCTCTACATTGGAGATGGACGTAGCTCTATGGAATGCCTGTACACCTTCAAAAATGGAATCATTTATAGAGGAGATAGCACAAGCACCTTCGATAAATTTATGGCTTATGATGGCGATGAATCGATGTTAATTTGGGTGGCACTGATGATCCTTCCTTATTAAATGGATCGATTAAATTTTAATCCTTGTACATTAATTTTAAAAGAACTTTTTATCTTTGTTTGGAATTATTCTAAATAAGGGATGAAACAGTCGCAAATCTCCACTAAACAGCTATTGCCTGAGACATTTACTTGTCAAGGATGCGCCTGTTCTAAGAAGAAAGATTGCTGCAAAAAATACAAGAAAAAGGGAGTCCACTGCAAGAAATGTCCAAAGCTTTAAACTCTTTTTCATAAAGTGTATCTTTGAAAGATGCGGTTTTATCTCATGATTTTAATTTGTATTCTTGCATTGACTTGTCATGGTCAAGAAAACAATCGTGTTAACGTCATTTCTTTGCGCGCTTCAGTAGCAAAAACAGACTATTTTACGGGTATGGAATGGATGTATTCATGGTCGATTCATTGTGTAATCGCACAATTTGATTTTGGTTATTCTCGCACTATTTTACAAGGCAGTTTTTTTCCAAGAGTCGGTATTGGTTATGGATTAAAAGGTATTGACTTTAAAGCGTTTCATGTGACACCTATTGCAACAACTTCGCTTTCAATGCTATCTCTAATTTCTGCAAATAAAAGACCTGATTATTGGAGTGAAACATATGTGGGCTATCGGCTAGTCTTTGGGAATAAGTGGGCATTGGTTCAAAGTTCCACTTGTGGTTTATTTCATGAAATGACATACAACACAATTAGTGGAAAATATTCTGGTGTAAGTTCATTCGGATTTTACGGTTCAATCGGAGTTCAGTATGCGTGGTAGTCTTTCTTTCCTAATACTCTTCATATTCGGTTGTAGCAAAAGCGATAATTTCGAGAACATTCGACTATTCGGCCATGCGGGCACAGGATTGGAAAATGTGGCAAGTGTATACCACGACAACACTATAGAATCGGTTCAATTTGCTTTGTCGATGCAAGGATGTGATGGGGTAGAAGTCGATGTGCATCTCTCGGCGAGCGGTGATTTATGGCTCTACCATGATGCCAAGTTGGAAACAGAAACAAATCTGACGGGATGCATTCCAGATCTTTTAGATGAGGTGCTAAGCACAGGCAAGTATTCCACGATTCATCAAGAAAAGTTGGCAAGACTATCCGAAATTGATACCACCTACTTGCAAGGAAAAGAGATCGTTTTGGATTTAAGACATTACAACGAATGTGCTGGTGAATATGTGAATGTTGCACAAATAATTGACCGTTTAGTCGATTTAGGGTATGCATCGGCTTTGGGATATAAAGTTCTGGTGAATGTTTCGCGCAACGAATGGATCCAGCCATTTATCGACGCTAACTTTAATGTGGTGATGTCTATTTATTCAATGAATGAATTCAATATCTGTGAAAACTCGTATCCTGAATTGTATGGGTATATCATGAAAAACAATGATGTGACAAAGGAAAATGTTGCCAAGGTACATCAATCCGGTAAAAAACTATTTATTTTTGAAGTGCGTTCACCAAAAATGACGCGTGAAGCTTTGCGAAAATCACCAGACGCAATTCTTTCAGATGACTTAAGAACAGCAATCATAGAGAAATACTAATGGCGAAACAGAAGAAAGAGAAAATCAATGTAGTCTATTCTACCAATCCAGATTTTAATTTTCAGTTTGATGAGGAAGAAGAAGTGCAAACCTTGCCCAATGCGCAGCAACAATTGTATGTGTCAATCGACCGCAAACAGCGCGGAGGTAAGGAGGTCACTTTAGTGGAAGGTTTCGTCGGTAAGGAAGATGATCTGAAAGAATTAGGCAAACTCTTGAAAAGCAAATGTGGAGTAGGTGGAACGGTCAAAGACAATGAAATACTCATCCAAGGAAATTTCCGCGACAAGCTGTTCGATCTTCTCACGAAGGAGGGATATCGCGTGAAAAAGAAAGGGGGGTGATTTTTAATTATGAATTATGAATTATGAATTATGAATTATGAATTATGAATTACGAATTACGAGTTATGAGTTATGAGTTATGAGTTATGAGTTATGAGTTATGAGTTATGAGTTATGAGTTATGAGATTGAAATTCGTAGCCATTGTTACAATCTAGTCTTAGCATCTTAATGTCTTAAAATCTTGATGTCCTTCGTCTTTTGTCCTTCCAAGCTCAAAGAGCGAAGAAGTGTTTTAATATCTTAAAATCCTAATATCCTAAAATCTAAACTAAAATGAAAAAATTCCTAATTTCCATGTCCTTACTCATTTCTGGGACATTCATGCTTCATGCGCAAAAAGCGCCAATCAACTGGTATTTGCAAAGCATTGCAAAAGATGGTGTTTTCGGTACTGGGGCAACTCAAGCCTATGAATACTTAAATGGAATGACACCTCAAATGGTGATTGTCGCTGTGATTGACAGCGGTGTGGAGGTAGATCATGAAGACTTAAAAAACGTTATTTGGACCAATAAAAATGAGATTCCAGACAATGGTATCGATGACGACAAGAACGGTTACATCGATGATATTCATGGGTGGTCATTCCTAGGTGGTCCAGGGGGCGATATTGACCATGAAGCGATGGAAATTGCGCGACTTTACAACAATGCACGTCGTTCTTTTGAGGGGAAGGATACAAGTAAACTGAGTGATAAGGAACTAGATGCCTACAAAGAATACCTCGAACTAGAAGCAGATTTCCAAAATGAGCAAGCTGAGATTGAAATGCAAGAGAAAAGTTTGGGGATGCTCTCGGGATATATCCAAAAGGTGAAAGATGCGTCGAATGGTGAATTCTCCAAAAAAACAAATAAGGCCTATGTTCCGAAAGATGATCTAGAAAAGCGTATTCAAAAACGCGTAGGAATGATTCTTTTGGCCTATGATGCGAAAGTACTCGATGGGATGATCACAGAAGGTGCTGAAACGTACGCAAACATGGCAAAGTATAACCGCATGAATACCGATAGCTTACGCAAGGTGCTGGTTGGTGATGATCCATTAAATGGTGAAGAAAGATTCTATGGGTGTAACCGTTATGAGGGGCCTGATGCGATGCATGGAACCCATGTGTCAGGAATCATTGCTGCTCAGCGCGATAATGGAATTGGGATCGATGGCATTGCAGCTAATGCACAAATCATGGTGATTCGTGCCGTTCCAAATGGAGACGAACGCGACAAGGATGTCGCAAATGCGATTCGCTATGCTGTGGATAATGGTGCAAAGGTAATCAACATGTCTTTCGGTAAATATTACTTCCAAGACAAGCCTTTGGTGGATGCCGCTATTCGCTATGCGATGGACAATGACGTGCTCTTGGTGCATGCCGCAGGAAACGATGCTAAGGATAAAGATGTAGAAGATTCTTATCCAACACGTCGACTTTCTGATGGTACGATTGCAACCAACTGGATTGAGGTAGGAGCGGCCAGTGTTTCCAAAAAGGGGAAGACACTTTTGGCAGATTTCTCTAATTATGGCTTGACGACAGTAGATTTATTCGCGCCAGGTGTGGACATCTATTCTACAGTTCCTGACGGAAAATATGAAGATGCTTCAGGTACAAGTATGGCATCACCAGCAACAGCGGGAGTGTGTGCGATCATTCGTGGATATTTCCCGGAATTGACTGCCGCTCAGGTACGTGAGGTGTTGATGAAAACAGCTGTGCCTTATAAAAAGAAAGTGATCGTTCCTGGAACAAAGAGAAAAGTGAACGTGAGTGAAGTATCCATCAGTGGTGGATTTGTTAGCGCAGAAAAAGCAGTTGAATACCTGTTGCTTCACCGATAATTAGCACTGAACATTTAAACAATTTTAAGCGTCTCTTCTAGAGGCGCTTTTTTTGTGAATTCTATGTTGATATTTTACATTGAAAAATTGCGTCGAGTCATCCCTCCCACGCGAAAAGCGCGTATATTTGTATCGATGGAAAAGCAGGTCATACTGAACAGCAGACACTTCGAACTGACGATAAAACGACTTTGCTATCAACTCATTGAACAACATCACGATTTTTCTGATACGGTATTAATTGGTCTTCAACCACGTGGAATTCATGTGCTTGTGCGACTAAAAGCAGAGCTTGAGCGCATTCTTGGAAAAGAAATTCTTTGTGGGAATTTGGACATTACCTTCTACCGCGACGATTTCAGACGGCGAGAGAAAGCGATTATTCCAAGCGTGACGAACATCGACTTCGTCATTGAAAATAAGCAAGTTGTGCTTGTAGATGATGTACTTTTTACTGGACGTACAATTCGTGCAGGTTTGGATGCCTTACTTGCCTTTGGTCGCCCGAAAAAGGTAGAGTTGTTGACGTTGGTTGATCGTCGGTTCAATAGAGATTTGCCCATTCAAGCCAATTACATCGGAAAAAGTGTGGACACCCTGTCAAAAGAACGCGTTTCTGTTGAATGGAAAGAAATTGAAGGAGAAGATAAAGTAGTATTGTTTACACCTGACACCAATGAATAATCTGAGCGTTGATCATCTCACAGGAATTCGGGACCTTACCCGAGAAGATATTGAATTGATTTTCAAGACGGCAGATAGTTTCAAGGAAGTTATCAATCGACCAATCAAAAAAGTGCCTTCGCTTCGCGATATTACCATTGCGAATCTGTTTTTTGAGAATTCTACACGTACACGCTTGTCTTTCGAACTTGCTGAAAAAAGACTTTCTGCGGATGTGGTAAACTTTAGCGCTTCAAGTAGTTCAGTGAAAAAAGGGGAGACCCTCATCGATACGGTGAACAACATTTTATCCATGAAGGTGGATATGGTTGTGATGCGTCACCCAAACCCGGGAGCAGCAAAGTTTTTATCTGAAAAGGTAAATGCAAGAGTTGTGAATGCTGGAGATGGGACGCATGAGCACCCAACGCAAGCCTTACTGGATGCATTTTCAATCCGTGAAAGACTAGGAGCTGTCGAGGGGAAAAGAGTAGTCATCGTGGGTGACATTCTTCATTCGCGTGTAGCTCTTTCCAATATTTATTGCCTTCAGAAATTAGGCGCAGAGGTGATGGTTTGCGGACCAACAACCTTGATTCCAAAGTACATCCACGAATTGGGTGTAAAGGTTGAGCACAATTTGAGAAAAGCATTGGAGTGGTGCGATGTGGCCAATATGCTTCGTATACAGCTCGAACGCCAAGATATTAAGTTTTTCCCATCCTTGAGGGAATATTCTATGCAATTTGGCTTGACCAAAGAAATATTGGATTCACTTTCCAAGAAAATCATTGTAATGCACCCAGGGCCAATCAATCGAGGAGTTGAAATTACGAGTGATGTAGCAGATTCTGATCAATCCATCATCCTAGATCAAGTAGAAAATGGTGTTGCAGTGCGCATGGCCGTGATTTATTTACTGGCCTCAAAAATTGGAAGATAATGCGATTCAATGCGATAGAAAGTGATTTGTCGCATGTGTATACCACTTTAATTCAAAAAATGTTATTTTTGACTAAACAACAAACGCAATGAACTTCGAAACAACACAAAACAAAAATGAGGCAGTCGTAAAAACGAAAGTGGAGAAACTAGATGCTTCGAATGCTTCAGAATTAAAGTCTGAGTTGTTGGTGCTGAATAAAAACGGAGTGAACAACATGGTCATTGACATGAGTGAGACGCGTTATTGTGATTCATCAGGCTTGAGTGCAATTTTATCTGCGAACCGTTTGTGTAGAGATACGAATGGTCGTTTTGCCTTGTGTGGCTTGAATGAAAATGTCGTGAAGTTGATTCAAATTGCTCAGCTCGATCGCGTGTTGACCATCACAAATGATCAAGCATCCGCATTGGAAGCCTTGCGTCAGTGAGTTTTGAAGTAACCATTCTCGGCAGTGGCGCTGCGGTTCCAACATATCGTCGAAATCCTACAGCACAATATATCGTTTGCAATGATCGTCACATCCTAATCGACTGTGGAGAAGGGACGCAAATGCAACTCCGAAAGTACAGCATTCGTTTTCAACGTATTTCACACATTCTCATATCCCACTTGCATGGCGATCATTTCTTTGGGTTGGTAGGTTTGCTAAGCACGATGCATCTTATGGGACGAGATAAAGGAATTACTATCTATGGTCCCGGAGAATTGGAGGGTATCATTCGTTCTCAGCTCGAAATCGCCGGAGCACGGTTGGATTTCGACTTGACATTTGTGCGGTTGAATGGGAAGGAGGCCAAGTTGATTTTTGAAGATAACCTGATTGAAATCCATACCTTTCCATTAAAACACCGCATTCCAACCAATGGCTTTGTCATTCGTGAAAAAATCAAGGAGCGAAGACTTATTTCAGAAGCAATTAAAGGATCAGGCTTGCTCATAGAGCATTTGCCAAAATTGAAACGTGGTGAAAATGTAATCGATGAAAAGGGGAATGAATATGATTTTGAGGAGTTTACACTACCGCCTCATCCAAGCCATTCATATGCCTTTTGCTCGGATACAAAATACGATGAGTCTATTGTTTCGTACATACAAAGTGTTTCAGTTTTGTACCACGAGGCAACCTTTACAGAGAAGGATTCGGATCGCGCTAAATCAACCTTTCATTCAACGGCTAAACAAGCTGCAACAATTGCAGTCAAGGCCGCTGTGGGTCAATTGCTATTGGGGCATATAAGTGCTCGATATGATACAGTTGATACACATTTGGAAGAAGCCAAGGTGCACTTCAAAGATGTCGTCGTTGTTGAGGATGGCGATGTTTATCAGATTGCTAAAAAGTAGAGGCAGCACATCGATTTTTTTCTTTCAAGATTCCTTTTTTCGGGAATTCCATCATTTTAGACGAGAACAGTTGAATTTCCCTTTGTTTTTCAAGGTTTTTCAACGAAAAATAGTTCAAAAGTCACCTTGTGTTTGTGTGATTTGCTTGCTTGGTGTGATTACATTTGGTAGTTACGCTCAAAGTGCTCAAAACTATGGCTGAAAATCAATATACGGAAGACAATATTCGCTCACTCGATTGGAAAGAACACATTCGTTTACGTCCCGGGATGTACATCGGTAAACTAGGGGATGGTTCTGCAGCAGATGACGGGATTTACATTCTTGTGAAGGAGGTCGTCGATAATTGTATCGATGAATTTGTCATGGGAAATGGAAAACGTGTAGATATTCGCGTGAAAGATGGGAAAGTGACGGTTCGCGACTATGGACGTGGAATTCCTCTTGGTAAAGTGGTGGACTGTGTATCTCAAATCAATACAGGTGGAAAATACGACTCTAAGGCGTTTAAGAAATCAGTTGGATTGAATGGAGTAGGTACGAAGGCGGTGAATGCCTTGTCCTCACATTTCATGGTGTATTCCGTTCGTGATGGAGAAAAGAAAGAAGCGATTTTTGAGCGCGGTGAATTGATCAAGGAAGAACCAGTGACCAAAACCGATGAGGCGAATGGCACGTATGTAGAGTTTATTCCTGATGAAACGATTTTCAAGAAGTATGCATTTAAAACGGCATACTTAGATAAAATGATGTGGAACTATTGCTACCTCAACCGAGGATTGGCAATGTACTACAACGGAGATAAGTACCAGTCGAAAGATGGATTGAAGGATTTGTTGGAGAACAACATGGATGGGGATCCGCTTTATCCAATTATTCATCTCGAAGGTGAGGATATTGAAGTGGCTTTTACGCATGGTAAGACGTACGGAGAGGACTATTATTCCTTTGTCAACGGTCAACATACGACGCAAGGAGGTACACACCAAAGTGCGTTCCGTGAGTCTGTAGCCAAAGTGATACGTGACTTCTACAATAAAAACTACGAAGCATCTGATATTCGTCAATCCATTGTTGCTGCGATCGCAGTGAAGGTAATTGAGCCAGTATTCGAGTCTCAAACAAAAACGAAGCTTGGATCCCAAGAAATTGAACCAGGAGGGAAGTCAATGCGTGCATTTGTAAATGACTTTTTGAAAGAAAAGTTAGACAACTACTTGCACCGAAATCCAGATGTGGCTGAACTGATCGAACGTAAAATCAAGCAATCTGAGCGCGAACGAAAAGAGCTTTCAGGCATCCGCAAGTTGGCGCGTGACAGAGCGAAAAAATCAAGCCTTCACAACAAAAAATTACGTGATTGCCGTATTCACCTGACCGATTTAAAAGATGAACGTCGAGAAGAAACAACCTTGTTTATTACCGAGGGGGATTCAGCGAGTGGGTCAATCACGAAGTCACGTGATGTGACAACCCAAGCGGTGTTCTCTTTACGTGGTAAGCCATTGAATTGCTATGGTCTAACCAAGAAGGTAGTGTATGAAAATGAGGAATTTAACCTTGTTCAAGCAGCACTCGATATTGAGGAAGATATGGATAACCTGCGCTACGGCAAGATTGTGATTGCGACCGATGCTGATGTCGACGGAATGCACATTCGCATGTTGTTGTTGACCTTCTTCTTACAGTTCTTTCCTGATTTGGTGAAGCGAAACCACGTGTATGTCTTGCAAACCCCTCTTTTCCGCGTGCGAAATAAGAAGAAAACCATTTACTGTTATTCTGAAGATGAGCGCAGAAATGCCATCGAGGAGCTGGGGAAAAATCCTGAGATTACGCGATTTAAAGGATTGGGTGAAATTTCTCCTGATGAGT
>Ga0315908_10001256_pt1 | contig 19235 bp, 17 predicted proteins | sample LakEriMetagenome_12_FD_203520 | JGI IMG/M metagenome (GOLD analysis project Ga0315908, IMG submission 203520) | Freshwater fungal communities from buoy surface, Lake Erie, Ohio, United States - Buoy 4 MA124 | ecosystem: Environmental > Aquatic > Freshwater > Lake > Lake biofilm | place: USA... | reverse complement strand
CTATTGATTCTATTTTCAATCCATTGAATCAATAGAATTTATTGATTCAGTCTACCGATTCAATAATCAATTAACTGATTCAGTCATTTTCCACTGATTCAGTCTACTGATTCAATAATCAATCTATTGAATCAATAAAACAATATAAAAAAACACTATTATTTATATTATAATTATGTCTTACGATATATCATTTACAAATAAAAAAGTTTTCGAGTTTTATCAAAAGCATAGTTCTCTCGATATTGAGAGCATAAATGTTTTATTTATAAATATTCTTGAGATGCTATATGAAGATATTAATCCAGCATTAACTTCTTCTCTTGCATCAAATCTTTTGGAAAATATGAGAGAATTACAACAAAAAATGAATTCTATAAATGAAACCATATCAAAATCGCAATCAGATCTCTCAACATCTTTTACTTTTAAGTTCATAGAATTTAAAAAAGAATATATCGAGGATTTGAAAACTATTCTCTCGACAACCACATCAGAAAAAATAGCTCCTGTTATAAAACAATATAATGATAGTCTTTTAGATAAGACACAATTATTAATAAAAGATATTATTCCGAAAAATAATGAACAATTATCTACTCTTTCGGATAGTATTTCGAGAGAAATTACAACAGTTATGAAAGAATTTCATAATTCTCTCAATATAGATACAGCAAAATTACTACAACAATCTATAAATAAAGAAAATCTCTCAAAATTCGTAGAATCAATAGATGAAAAATTAAATTCTACACTTGTTAATTCACAAACAATGATGAATAATCTTATTACAGCATCAGAACAAAGATTAGATACTAGAATTACAGATATTCGTAATATATCTACTCAAAATTTCTCTCAAATTCGAGAGATTTCTACTGCAAATAATGGTTCTCAATCACAGCTTCAAAATACAGTAGCAGAATTACTTAAGAAAATGGAGAATTCGTCTTCAAAAGGCAAGATTTCTGAAAATATTCTGTATAATATTATTACACCACTTTATCCAACCGCAGAAATTCTCTCGGTAGGTACTACAAAAGAGAAAGGAGATATTATGATTCATAGAAAAGATAAACCAACAATCTTATTAGAGAATAAAAACTATGATAGAAATGTAACAACAGAAGAAGTTAAGAAGTTTTTGAGAGATATTGATACACAAACCTGCTGTGGTATTATGTTAGCACAACATTCTGGTATAGCAAATAAAGAGAATTATCAAATCGAATATATTAATGGAAATATTGTTATGTTTATTCATAATGTAGAATACCAACCCGAGAGAATTAAAATTGCGATCGATATTATCGATAATTTAAAATTACAAATGGCAGAATTTAATCAAGTTTCAGAAGGAACAAATCTAGATAAATCTATTCTAGAATCTATTAATCTAGAATATCAGAATTTCATCACTCAAAAAATGAATCATATTAAAACTATCAAAGAATTTAATCAACGGTTAATCTCTCAAATAGAAGAATTTAATTTACCAACACTTGAACATATTTTAAATAAAATGTTTACTCCTCTTTCTACTACAACACAAGAAACTTGCGAATATTGTAATAAAGTTTTTAAAAATCAACGTGCATTATCAACACACCATCGTGGATGTGAAGAAAAGAAAAATTATAAACCAAATATCGTTTTATCTAATACTGTTAAGAAATAATTTTATATATTCGAGAGAATTTTATTATAAAATTCTTATTATTTTTATAATCTTTTGATATAAAAAATATACACTAACTACCTAACTACCTAACTATTTAACTATTAATTCTATCTATTTTACTCTCTTAGTTTGAATTGCGTTCTTCACTCATCCAAGTCTTGTCTTATAAACTGTACTGAAGAAATTGTGGGGCGAAACTGGATTGGAATGTCTTCTTCAAGAACTCTTGAGAAGTGGTACAGACTTGTATATGAGACGGAATATATATGTATCAGTGTTTTCAGATTATCCTCGTGTTCAAGTCCAATATTATGATTGAATCTCACCTCAGAGAGAGGAACTCCTGTAACTAAACTAACACACAGATATGATCGATTGAACCATTCCTCAATTTTCAGAAGATTTTCTTGTGTGGTACTCAAGTTTCCTTCACTTGTAATTTGAAACAATCTGGAAAAGTCATCCAAATACCTGCGTGCATATTTTAAAGTTTGCTTGTTCATACTTTCTAATTTGATTGGTTGCAATTTTTTAATATCATATCATATAAAAAAAGGATTTCAATTTTATATATATGTTATTTCGTAACAGATAAACATTCAAAATTGATAGAATATGATATTACTATAAAGATATTAGAATATTTGTATGTGAGATATTTAAAACTTATAATTGTATTTTTTGTATTTATAATTGTAATATACAAACCATATATGGTTTATATATTTAGTAAAATAATATTATTATAATATATAAATGCCTTGCAGTGATTGTTATCAAAAAAAAACGAGAGATTGTAATTGTGATAGTTGTTATCAAAAAAATAAAAAAACAAAAGAGTGTAATTGTAGAGATTGCTATCAAAAAAATAGAAAATCGAGAGATTGTAATTGCGATGACTGTTATCAAAAAAAATCGAGAGATTGTAACTGTAAAAAATGTAAAAAAGAATGCCAATCTGAAAAGAAAGAAATATGCTATTGTGTGAAAACAATTGTTTGTTGTTGTAAGGATATAAAACACGAAAAATGTAATAATATACGTATAACTGAGAATGAAATAGAAGATAATAAAGATAAAGACAATACAGATAACGAAAATATAATTTTAATTAATATTAACCACTCGTGTAAATAAAAATAAAAAGTAGTATTTTATAATTGTAAATATATAATTACAATTATAACTTTTACAGCATAACCGCATTTATTATTTAGGAAAAAAATAAAAAATTATACTAATTTATAACAATGAATAAATCGAATTGTTCAAGATCTGATACTGAATCTGTTTCTGACGCTAGTGATGATTGTAAATGCGATAAAAAACGTAATGAAAGATGCGTCTGTAATAAAAACCATTCTAAATCTGAAAAAAAGAATATAAGTAAATGCCGAAAATCTGAAACTAAAAATAAAATAGTAAGTAGATGCCGAAAATCTGAAAATAATGATAAATATCGTAATGGAAAAGATGGTAAACACGGATTAGATGGGCGCGACGGTAAAGATGGTGAAAATGGTAAAGATGGAAAGTGCGGTCGTGATGGTAAAGATGGGCGTGACGGTAAAGATGGACAAGACGGTGAAGATGGTGAAGATGGACGTGATGGACGTGATGGTAAAGATGGAAAAGATGGTGAAAATGGTAAAGATGGAAAAGATGGTGAAGATGGACGTGATGGAAGAAATGGTAAAGATGGTAGAGATGGTAAAGACGGACAAGACGGTGAAGATGGTAAAGACGGACAAGACGGTGAAGATGGTAAAGATGGACTCGATGGTTTTGATGGATGTCCTGGTGAAAAAGGTGATAGAGGACGACAAGGTGAAAAAGGATGTCCAGGCGAAAAAGGCGATAGAGGATGTCCTGGCGAAAAAGGTCGTCAAGGTGAAAAAGGATGTCCAGGAGAACAAGGATCTACAGGTCCTACCGGTCCTACTGGTCAACAAGGACCTACTGGATTTACAGGATCTACCGGAGAACAAGGTCCTACTGGTCAACAAGGACCTACTGGATTTACAGGATCTACCGGAGAACAAGGTCCTACTGGTCCAAAAGGTGATTCAACTATTCAACCGCCATCGTTTTTTCCGCCATCACAACCAAAAGTATGTGGAAATGGATTAGATTGGGACGGTATTGAAGCATTAGAAGGTGAAAATAAGACTGGAAATACATATTATGTCGGCGTAAATATACCAGATTCATCCACTTTTACAGTAACACCCGCAATAAACAGTTTCATACAATCAATCGCAGAATATACATATTCAGGAATATCAACGCTTACTCTCTCAAATTTTAATATTACAGCTACGTTAAATGGTGAACCTGCATTAGCAGATGCTGTTGGATATACCTACTATTTATTAATTAATAATATTATAAAATCAACAATTATATTAAACTCTTCAGTTAGTCCTCAAACAGGTAATGATACTACTTCATTTGTAATTAATCCAGGTGATAAAATTGTTATAAGGGCAGTATTAAATCCTGGTGCAAAAAAACCAGAAGACCCAGACGATATAAAATTTGAATGGTGTGCAAATATAGCATAAAGTAAAATAATATATTATAAAATATTATTTTAGATATTAACACATATATACATTTAATTTATTTTTTAATGTGGAAGCGAGAGATTTTAACTTAACTGTTTTTTCTTTTAATGCTTGATTATTATTATTAATAGAAACTATTGCAGAATTTGTATTCATTGTAACAGATACTCCTTCTTGACATATTACGTTCCAATTATCAATCGTAGTAACTGCATTAGTTATTATATTTTGTTCAGCTTGTGATAATTTATAATCGGGTAGATCCGGATTAGTTACTTCAACAAAATTAGAAATATAATTCATAGCGCAATTAATTTCAGACATAACATTATTTAAAATTATACTTGTATCTTGAGATGATTTTGGTAATTGAATACTTGTTTTACACATAATTGTCTCTTTAAATTTCCCAAATATCTTTGAGAGATTACATATTTTTCCAAGAGCATCAGATATAGCCCTTAAAAATGTTAAATCGTTAATAATATTCACATTTTGTAAGCGTATTGTGAAACTATTAAATAAATTTGCAAGATCATCGGCTGCTTGCCCAAATTCATTAAAACCATCAATATCTACATCAAGCTGTATTTGAGTAGTTTCTGTAGCAATTTTATTAGCTGCTTCAAATAATGCGGCATAATCATCTACTGTTCCTTTACCGTGAAAATTTTCGCATTTTATTTGAGCTGCATAAGCAATAATTTGATTCATTACTTCTTGATTTTCAGAATTTCCAGAAATATCATCATATGTTGTTACATACTCTATTAAATTTTCAGTTATATCTGGATCATAAATATTCGGTTCGGTTGAAGTAAATATTGTATGGAAATTTATATTTCCGCTTGGGTCAATCGACCTTTTATTTATAATTTTATATCCAATACCATTAATTATTATTGATGAAATATCTATAAGAGTATTCATATTATATAAAATATTCATTGATATATCTAATAAATTACCTGAATTATCCATTAAAAAATAATTATTTTGAGAGCTATCTATTATATAACCGGATATATCAAATATATCATATGTATAACAGCTACAAGAATTACCTGATGAATCATCAGATTCTAACTCTGAATCTGAATGTGAATTATTTGTATGCGAGTTATCTACAATATTACCTGAAGGATCAAATATATCGTGCGAGTTATGATTAGGGTTAGAGTTAGAATTCTCAGGCATTTATATATAGTTAATCCTAAATAAAAATATTACAAAAAAATAATTCCTAAATATTACCATCTATGGTTTAAAAGTTGAATTGTAAAATAGTTTTTATAACTGTAAAATAAAAAATTATAATTGTAAAATAATAATTATAATTTATAATAAATCTAAATCCAATATTAAGGAAATAGTTTAATTATGCGGGCAGTTTTCTGTTAATTTATCCATTTAAGGTGCTTCAGATTCTCCGGTAGGTCCGGTTTCTCCTGTAGATCCTGTATTACCTGTTGGTCCGGTTTCACCTGCTGGTCCTGTAGATCCTGTTGGTCCTGTTGGTCCGGTTTCTCCTGTAGATCCTGTATTACCTGTTGGTCCGGTTTCACCTGTAGATCCTGTATTACCTGTTGGTCCGGTTTCACCTGCTGGTCCTGTAGATCCTGTAGATCCTGTAGATCCTGTAGATCCTGTATTACCTGTTGGTCCGGTTTCACCTGTAGATCCTGTAGATCCTGTAGATCCTGTAGATCCTGTAGATCCTGTAGATCCTGTATTACCAGTAGCTCCGGTTTCACCTGCTGGACCAGTCGGCCCTGTTATACCAAATCCATTTTCATTAATTGGTCCAGTTGGACCTGTTGGACCAGCCGGTCCTCTTATATAATAATATTTAATATTTTCTTCCGATGTTACATCTGAATAATTATCGTACGAAAATCCAGATTCATAATCTGAAATATCTTTATAATTTTTTTTTTTATGAATTAACCTATCTGCTCTATCGTATGAAAACCCGCAAACATAATCAGGCACATATTTAGAAAATGACTTTTTATGAAATATTTTTTTAGGGTATTTTTCTGGGTAAATATCTGAAAACTGTCCGCCGCCCCTTCAACCTCTATGGCTTCCTCTATCACCGCTATGGCTTCTGCTTCGGCTACGGCTTCGGCGTTCGCGTCTTCGACCACGTCTATCACCCTCATAACTATAAATATTTACATCTCCATTTCCGTTTCCAGGACCATTCTGGTATCTTGGTCCAATACCATAACCAGGTCCACCATATCCATAACCAAGACCAGGTGCACCATATCCGAAAGCAGCACCCTGAGCAGCTAAGAGAGGATTAATAACAGGGGAATATCCAAGCTCAGCTTGTTTTAATGAATTATTATCATTAACCTGATTAGAAAGAGTATCACGAAGGCGATCACGGTCAATTAAATCAACCTTCTGTTTAACCTCGCAGCAGCATTCCATCATCTTCTCAGCAAGTGTAGTCTGTGTCTTGAGTGCTTCGTATTTAGCCTCAGCTAGTTGAGCACTGATAACAGAACCTAATTTCTGCTGTTCTAATTGATTAATAGAAAAGTGTTGTGATGCTTGGCTAGCTAAATCGGACTTAGCTTTCTGGAGTTCGAGCTGATTCATAGCAAAGTGATTATCACCCTTACTAGCAAGATACTCTTTAACACGCTGTTGTTCTAATAAAAGATTAGAATAGTGGAGAGAAGCCTGATTTTCAATACACGATTTAGATTTCTGGTTTTCTAGCATTGTCTCAGCAAACTGGTTATCAGCCTTACTTAACATAAGACCAGCGGTTTTTGTCTGCTCTAATAGGGCCTTCTGTTGCTCTAATTGGAGAGAAGCAAAATTATTATCTACCTTATTAAATAAGTGTCCAGTCATTTTATTCTGTTCTAAGAGTGCCTTCTGTTGCTCTAATTGGAGAGAAGCATATTGATTATCTAATTTATTTCCAATATTTTGGGTTGCTTCATAATTTGTATGCATTGCTTTCTGTTGCTCTAATTGAATATCTGCAAAATTCTTGGCTTGCTGTAAAGCAACATTTGAGAATCCTGTAACAATACCAGTACGAGATTCCCAAGCAGCATTTGATAATTCAGAACCAAGATTAGTAAATCCGGTTGTTAATGAACCTGTAATATCACGACGAGTATCAGCAAGACGTGTTTGGACATTTGAATCAAATGCAGCAATCTGACCACGTGTCTCATTAGAATTACGCTCAACAGACTGTAAGATACCTGAATAACTGGATGAAGTAGCAAGTGCATTAGCAGAACCATTACGTTCTACTGTAGAATTTATATCACGAGCTAAGTCATTTGTTGCTTGTCTTGTAGCAGCATCAGTTGTAACAGTAGTAATACGGTTCTCACCAGCAACACGTTCAACTGCCGCCATTGTATTTCCACCGGTACGTTCAATAGCGGTTGATAATTGATTTCCATTTCTGTCAGTAGCAGAAACAGCTTGGAATCCATTATGGTCAATATTTCGCATTATATCACGTGCAGAATCAGCTGCAGCTTGTCTAGAAGTAGCATCAGATGTAATAGTAGTAATACGATTCTCGCCAGCAATTCTCTCAATAGCAGTCTGTGTAATACCAGCAGTTCTCTCGGTTATATTAGAATTTAAAACATTACCGCGTTCAATAGCATCGCGTAATCCGAGAGATGTTTGTGTTATATCTTTAACTATATCTTTATTTGATGATGTAATTTCATTCGTAAGATTACGATCTGATTCATTAATAGCAGCTAATAAATTAGCATTATAATTACTGTTATCACCATATCCGTAAGGGTAGTAGGGCGGGGTAAAAGTCGGGAGCGTAGTGGAAGTAGTCGTCGAGGTAGACATTTATAATATTATATTAGATAAAAATTCCTAAATAATTTATTACTGATTATGCATTCAATATTTTTAATTACAGTAATAGTTTGTAATCACAAATTCTAGAACTGTAATTTTACAAATACAATAGTACCAAAAATTAATAAGTATTACAGTTTTATTACGATATTTAGTAATAATTATTTAGTAATTATTCATTTAAAAAAATATATAGAAAGTATATATTTAATATACTTATGCTAACTTCAATTAATTCTAATGAAATTATAGAGAGAAATCTGTATTCTCCAAGACCAATATCACCCTCAAATACAAAAATCGAAATTACTAACTCAAAAATAATCAATTTTTATAATACACATCCTCATATTAATATCGATGAGATTAATCTTTATTTTATTAATATTCTATTATCTAATGAAGTAAAAGATTTTAATAGTCATTCTACCTTAACCTCTCCTATGATTTTTTCTGATATTCAATCTATTAATAATAAAATACAATCACAATCACAATTCATAAGTACCCTATCAAAAATGTACCCTAATGCAGATATTATTAAAAAAAATACTGAAGATAACGATATAATTTCTATGAAACGTATTAAAAAATCGAAAATATTGATTAAAAATATCGATAGCGAATCAAATGTTCCTGGTGAACAAATTAGTTCATTTTTTAATTTAATAGATCAAGAAAAATGTTCTGGAATTATTATGTCTCAAAAATCTGGTATATCAAATAAAAACCATTTTCAAATTGATATCCATAACAGTAATATTATTATCTACGTTCATAATGTTAATTATTCGCAATCCGTTATTACGAGTTCTATTGATATTATCGATAACCTTTATTCGAAAATGCAAGAATTTTCAAAACAATTCGGGCAAGATTATACTATTCCAAAAGAAGTATTAGATAATATCAATAATGAATACCAATTATTTATTGTCCAGAAGGAATTAATTATTAATACTGTTAAAGAATATCAGAAAAAGATTATTTCCCAAATAGATGAATGCCAATTCTCTTCATTAAGTATGTATTTATCCGAAAAATATTCTGCACCAGTTAAAAAAATCGGATTTAATTGTGAGTTATGTAATAAATATTCTGGACATAATTTAAAAGCATTAGCTGCTCATAAACGCGGATGTTTTCGTAAAAATCGTACTATTACAAATTAAAGCTTATAGTTTTCAAAAATATTATTAAAATAATAATATTTTTTAGAAATAAAAATGAATTATTGAGAGAAAAAATAATAATTTATTCAACCAACTAATCCAGTATATATATGTTCTTTAATAATTTTATCTGATAATGGTAATACTGGATAAAACCCACGCGATTGTTTACTTAATTTATTAAATTCACCTAATATTTTTTTATTATATGATTCTCTCAAATTAAATAATTCACGTATTCTATTATTATTTGAATATGCAATATTTTTCGGAATAAGATATTTATATTCTTCTTCACCAACATTAATTTTTGCATATCCTACGGATTTGGGATTCACCTGTTTTTTTAATAAATCCCAATCTCTACATACCCAACCATAATATGTAGCCCAAGATTCTTTTATTAATGTACTATTATCCGATCGTTTTACGCCACATATCCATTTTAATGCTGCTATATAATCTCTATTTTTAACGCATAATTGGATTTTCCGCATTGAATAACTAGGTATTTTTACTGAATATCCAAAATCTAATATTAATGGTCTACCGCTTTTTTCACCGAAATAATCCATTGTTGGATGTATCATTATATTTGCGGTATGAAAATCCGCGTGTGAATATCCAGTTTCTAATGCTAATTTTATAATTATATATAATCCATAATTAATATATTTTATTTTCATTTCTCTCGAAATTGATTGTGATTTTATAAAATCAAATAGTCTTTTATAATCTTTTTCAAATTCCATAGCAATTATACCTAAACGTAATTTATTATCTGTTAATAGTTGAGTAATATCTAATTCTGTATCTTTAAATGGTAACTTATGTTTTTTAACGCTCATATCTATTTTTATCATTTTAGTTATTAATTCTCTCTTTTCTTTATCATTTAATACCTTTGAAAATAATATTGCTGGGCATAATGGTTGTAGGAATATGGTAGATTTCTTGAATATATCTGTTTGTATATTTACTTCACTTTTAAAATTCGGTATATCTTTATTTTCTAAAATACATAATTTTAATGCAATCTCTCGAACCGGTTGTCCATAATTATTTGGATCAATATATGTATAACCACTTCTGAATTTTTCCGGAACAGTTAATTTATATATTATACCATTTGCGCCATCCGCTACATAGTCAATTTTTATTGTATTATTTAAAAAAAGAGTAAATAATAATTCTGCGTTTTCGGATTGTTTTAAAAATAATCCGCCTTTTAATGTTTTATTTTTGTTTGTTTTTGATTTATTCCTTTTTGTTTTATTCATTATCTAATATTATATTAGATTTTTTATGACAAGCGCAATAATTTGTATAAATAATAGGTATTCTCTTACATTTATTACCTGTCTTTGTCTTTCCTAGACATATGTATTTACAAGTACTATTCGGTAATGCGACTTTATTCATATACCAAGCCTTACTTGCTCCATCGAAATCTATATCTACTTCGTATACAGGAAGCTTCTCTGTATTTATATACAATTCTTTATCAAATGTTACTCTTCTTTTACTTTGACTACGTGTTTTCATTCTTAAATATATAATATTTTATACGGGATATAACATATTATATTTCAATTTTACTGTATCGTTATTGTATTTTGTTTCTTTCCTATTTTTTGGTTTCTACCATATTTACAATATTGACGTTGAGAGAATCCTCGTGGTCTCCTACAATTAATACTGTTTTTATACTTTTGCGACCATCTATGTTTTCTCGCTGTTTTTATTTTTATTGTTTTTGACATCTCTATTATATCTACATATATTTCTTACAAGTTTCTAGAAAATCATCATCTCTCGGTACTTCATATTTATCGTATTTACTTTGTAATAGTTTTATTACAATTATATCTAATATCTCTTTCGATGAATCTAAACGTAAAATCTCTCCTGTTTTTATATTAAATATACGAAATTCTTGTACTGCATCTGGATATATTGTTCTCCATATCCAGCAATATATTACTACCTGTAATAAATGTTCTTGTGTTATACTCGTAGTACATTTTAATTCCCATATTGTTCTCTCGCTACCTAAATCTATACGTGCGCAAAATCGTATTCGTTTTAATGGAAAATAGGAGTCTAAAATACGATCTATTAATATATGTTTTTCATCATCCGTATAATTTATTATCGTTTCTTCAATAATTGGTCTTGAGGTACTACATTCTGTATCTAATATTTTCAATAATCTTTTCTTACATTTCGAGAGAATATCCGGTTTTAACCAATTATATTCATTTCTCTCGATTTGTTTTAATTTATAATATAATTTTGTATCTGTTGCAAGATAAATATTCGCCAAATATAAGTAATCACTGATTTCTGTTATTTCTGTATCTATAGTTTTTAATATATCTCTTAAAAAATCGTGTTTATTCGGCTTTAAATTCTTTATTTTCTCTCGAATAATATCATATAATATATTTACTGTTGGTTCATCTTCATCGTTATCTTCTTCTTCGTTTTCTTCATTCCATTCCGATTTTAAATAATCATAATACATTGCCGGTATTGCGATACCATTTAAATCGCTTACATCCTCATAATATCCCGATTTTGTTTCTATCATTACTGGTATTTCTAATATTTCATCATCATCTTGCGATTCTTTTATGAATATTTCCTGTAATAATGGGTTGATTTCTTCTAAAATATATTCTTTTATAAACTTCGTTAATTCTGTTGGTGTAGTTTTCTTTATTTTTATTTCAGTCTCTCTATTTTCGAGAGATTCATCGTCGTGATATATTACTCTTGCATATCCATGGAACTCTATATAGGGTTTTACCTTCATTTCATTATGCGAGAGTTTTAAAAAACTAAGTGGTCTATCCGAATTATATTCCTCTCCTTGTTCTAAAAGAAATAATTGTTTTGTAGCTCTCGTACACCCTACATAGAGTGTATTCGGGCATATCTCTTGACAACTACTCGAATTAAAATAATAGGATTGGTCAAATCGTACAATAAACACATAGGGGCGTTGCCTACCTTTTACGCTATGGAAGGTTGAAAAAACGACTTTTCCGTTTATTACCTTTTCTTCTATATTATCCGTATCATCCATCGGTACATAGCACGGAATACCTGCATTTACTAATGCATTCTCGATATTTAATATTTTAGAATTAATACCTTTTACCGATTGAGCTAATATAAATATTTCGTCCGGTTTTACTCCCCTTTTAAGTAGGTCTAAAATAATAAATATTACTTTTTTTATTATTACGCGTTCTGTATTACGTATATATATAACAGGTTCACCTGATTTACACGCTAATAATCTCTCTTCGCCTAGCATTACTTCATTTACAAATGCCGCCATTTCATTCGTTATTCTATAAGACATCTTTAAAGTACAACATTCGAATTCTCTCGAAATTAATAATGGAAATTCTGCCCATATCTTATTCGCTATAGTAAGAAAACGTATATCCGCACCTTTAAATTCGTATAATCCCTGCATAAAATCGCCTAATATTAACATTTGAAAGGGTGTTCCCATATCTTTCATAAATTTTACTATAAATTGATAGTATAATAGGGTCATATCCTGTGTTTCGTCCAGAACAATTATATCTTGCGATAGAATAATCGATGATGGTTCTAGATTACTATATAAAATCTCTCGAATACCCGAGTCGGTTTTCGCCTCTTTTATATATTTTGCTACTGCTAAGCTATGAAATGTATGTACTACGATATTTTTTAAACCGAATTCTCTCACTTTTTCCTTTATTTCTTTTCTTAGAGCTGAATTATAGGTTAATTGTAGGAATCGTTTATTAGGGTTTTGATATGCACACGAGAGAATAGTAGTAGATTTTCCAGAACCAGCACAAGCATCAACTACTACATTTTTTCCATTTTTTATATGTTCTATTATAATTGATTGTTCAGAACTTGGTTCGAACATTTGAGAGAATTATATTATATGGCGTATTAAATCTATATTTTTTAGAAAAAAATATAAATTTATTTATTCTGTTTTTATTTATTATATTTTTAATTTTAGACCTTTCAATCGCCGATTCAATTATTGTATATAAAAGGTGATTTATCGGTTAAAGTCGCTTCGCAGTACAGTTACCTAATTAGATTCACCGGCTTCTTGAAATATAAAAAGGTGTAGTATACTAATACTTATCATAATATAAAAAATAAAAAAATATGAATCAAATAAAAATATATAATATATATATATAATTATGGCTTCAATTACTTACAACAATGGTTCAATTTATTATAATGATAAAAAATTAGCTACAACTGAAGATATTAATAATTCTTTATCAAAATTCGCAGATGCAAGTGCAAATTACAATTACTACAATACAATAACAACTGTAAATAATTATGTTACAAATAGTAGTGGACATATAGCAGAAATGATCTCACCTCAGAATTGGATATCATCTAATGAGTATAATCGAAATAATTTCAATTTAATAATTAATCCAATTACAGATTTATCTACAAATTCTATATATTTTTTCAATGGAACTTTTAATATTTTATTTGATGATGTAATAATACAAGATAGTAGCTCAAGATTTATTACTTTAATAACAGACAAAGAAATAACAAGTGATATTTCTTTAGTTAATATTTTATATTGTTATGAACCAATTAATACCTATGAATTTTTTAATAATAAAAATAATTATGTTATACAGATAAATGATAAAATAATTACAAAATATGAAAGAAATTTATATTTATATTTACAAGTTATTTCAAATATTACTTCAACAGGTATACAAATAGAACAACAAGCAAATATTGAAGAGGGTCGTTTTCTTACTAGATCAGCTTTTGCATTATTATTAATAGAACCAGTTTGATTCTTGGTTCGAATATTTAAGAGAATTATATTATATGGCATATTAAACCCTTGAAAAATTAAAATGTACTGCGAAGCGCCATTTTTAATTTTTCAAGGGTCAGATATCTTCACTGGTATAAATCTATTTTTTTAGATTTATTAGCTTTTTTATTTATTTTTCAAATGGTTCTTATAATTATTTTCTAATAGTCGAGAGAATTCAATATTAAATAAAATCTACAGATATTCATATATATTCCTTAATAAATCTAGAATAATATTTCTCTTATCAAATATATTTTTAAGAACTATTTTATACATTAAATGCCGTTTTAAATTGTTATGCTGGTTTATTTCCTGTAATAAATCTTTTATACCTACTACTGGCGACCAATTTTCCAAACATAATAATCCAGTACAGCATAAACATCTCATATTTACGGATTTTATTATATTTTCTTCAGGATACATTTTATAGGGGTGATTATAGAGATATTGTATTCTAGAAGGCATATTTTTTAGTTGATATTTATAGTTACTACCATTTATTTTTAAAGATATAGGTGGTTTAAATGGATAGTCATTTGGTAATACGAATTCCAGAATATTCATATTTAGTGTTACAAATTCGATTATTATTGTATTATTTGGCGTTTCATTAAAACTATATATTTCATATTCAGGCATTTCTTCTACAATCATCGAAATATCCCGATTTAATCGTTTTACGCATAGATGATTCATGATAGTGATTTTTATATTATATGTATTATCTGTTTTTAAGAATCAATTTTCTCTCAAAACCTCGTTCGAAAAACCTTAATAATTTTAGAAATCAGAAAAATCTTTTTTATTCTAGCGTTTCTTAACAGTTCTTCTAGGTTTAAAATTTTTATTATATTGTATAGCTCTTAATAGCCGTAATTGTTTTTTCGCATTTTCTCTAGTAGTACATTTTGCAAAAATACGTTTTGATTTTCGATTATAAACTTTATAACAGTTTTTTCTAGCGACTTTTCTTGTTCCGTATGGCATTATATATTATATATCATAAATTGTTTTAAAATTTAAGCAGAATGAATAATCTGAATGGTTCATATTTATAACTCGTCCAAAATCATCTAATAAACGTATTTTTAATCGTTGTATATCTACTGGTCCAAAATATTGTCTAGGTTCTGTAACAATATTAAAATCATTTTCCATAACAAGACTAAAATATGAACCTTTTACCGATATACGTGCTAAAATATGTGAATCGATTTGATTTGAATATACAGATAAGAATTGATTATTCGCAGAATTATTAAAATCTTCTACCGATAAATATAAATATCGAATACTAGCAGGTTCTATGAGTGCTTCTGCATCATATGTAATACCACCTTCATAAATTGGTTTTATAAATCCTAAATTCCACCCTAATTTAGTTTTTAAATCTGTAGGCGATGGTTTTCCATCAGCATCTGTTGAAAAATCAAGAGTATAAGAAATTAGTGAATCTAAACAGCAAGGATATTTATTTGTAAATGTTATTTTTCCAGTACCTGAACCAGTTTCACTTATATCTAAAAAAACGTGTAAATTCGAAAACATATCATTATTTTCATTCAAGAAACAATTTATTTTATCCAGTAAATCTTTTGCATTATAATTACCATCTGAAATAAAAATTTTTTTAGTAGATTGAACTATAATTCCTTGTTCATCACGATAATATACAGTAATATAAAAGAAATTATTTCCATAGCTTTCCGATATTCCATAGAAAGAAATCGGTAATTCAATAGAGGATAGTTGCATAGAAACTACACGATTTATTTTTAGTGGAAGTTGAATCGTAAAATCAGAGCTTTTAGATTGATAATAATTATCACGAAATCGAGTATCAATCGAGAGACATTTACTAATAACTCGCGTTTCTAGCGGATTTAATTTTCCAGAATAAAAATCATCTGATTTTATATAGGAAAAAGGTCTTTCAGGACGTTGTATTATATCTCCTTCTTTAAAATATGTTTCTCTCGTTGAATAAGGATAATTAATTGGATCTAGTTGTGCATTTTTCGGAATAGTAGTAGGTTTTTGATAATTATTTATTTTCATTACTAACAGATTTTTCGCCATATCTAAAAAAACTATTAAATCTCTCTTAAACCGTTTATTAACCGTACCAGACGAGAGAAGTTGTTCGCGTATTAAATATGCTTTTTGATCAATATCGGTTATTGAATATGTTTTATTTTGGAATCCAAAGAATTTTTCAATATCATTTATGCTATAATTACTAATATTTAAATCGAAACTATTTTCCATATATAGTGAAAATATATAATTTTATAGTATGTTTTACCTATTCTTAAATAATATAATAAATATAATATTATATTATTAGTATGAAAAAATATAATATATTACAAAAAAATCCGAATCAAAAATATGACGGAACTCACTATGCAATTACAGGAAGTGGTGGGTTTCAAGTTAATACAATCTCAGAAATCGTATTAAAACCATTATTACAGTTCGGAAAATTTGATTTTACAAATGCATTACAGATTTTAATTAAAAAAGATATAATAAATACAAAACTTGGCGAATTTAAAAATGGTAAATTTTCTGAAAATTCAATAAGATTATTAATTAATGAATGTAATATAGAAGAATCGCAAATAATTTCTCTCGGTTCTGTAGAAACTATATATATTGATTTTAAAAATTTTATTTATGATTATTTTAAAATGAGTCTAGCAATTAATATGTTTAATGAACAGAATTCTACTAAATTCGATAGAAGTGAATTATGTGATTTGATTAATAATTGTAAAGTAACTGGATATATCGAATTATCAGATATTAATTCTGTTTTAAAAATATTGTTAGATAATAATATATGTGGAAATAGGAAGAATTCAACATTAGAAGATGGGTTTATCGATGGTGATATTTTATTTATTCCAAATGGATTATCTATATTATTATCAGTAGATTGTGGATTAAATAAGATTTTTCATTTTGATATGAGTATTAGAATATATTAATAGTACAATTATGGTATATGTTATTGTAATTTAATGTATGAAAGTAATTATTAATATATATTTGATTTCAAATAGCGAAAATATTATTAAACATAATAATATTTTGGGAAAACTAAGTTACAAAATATTTATAATATATTTTAAATTTATTTAATTATAATTATTATATTGGTGAAATTCCAACTGTATTTATTATATTTTGTATGTTATTTAAATTTAAAGGATTAACATTATCTGGATTCATTATACTAGTATCTCCGTTAGTATCGTATAAGTCCTGAATCGGTTTTGCAAGATTAACGGAATAAGTAGTAACTGAAGGTGTTTTAATATTTCCATTATTTGTTATTCTAAATAAAGATGTACCAAACATATTATTTACTCTCATTATATCTGGAGTGCTTATATAATTTGCTGTGCTTGATATTCGAATAAGTGGATCATATTTGAGTAAAGCTTCAAGTTTATCAATTCCGCTTTTTGTAATAGCCGATAGTGTAATACCAGTATTAGTAGCGGTAAAGTTTGTATCTTTTATAAAGCTAATATTGTTTTGATTTAAATTATTTAGTAGTGAAGATATACTGAGTGAATATGAATCTGCATTGTCTGATATTGACTCGCCAGAAATAGAATATGTAAAGCTTGAGTGTGTATTTGCAATAAAAAATACTTCATTAACTTTATCTGGTTGATATGCACTATAATTTGTACCAGCTGTTGTATATTTATCAACTATAAACTTTACTGCACCATCTGATATGCTAACACTTGACTGGTAAAATGATACATTAGTCGAATTTGATGTAGTTAGATCAAATACTGCATATGGTAAGGTTTGCTGATTAAGGTCCCCAGCAAATACATATGTTTGTGGCCAAGCAGATATAAATGGATTATTTATATTTATAAAAATATTTGGGTTAGTTAGTGTTAACCCAGTGAATAGTTGTGTAAAACTTAGATCATAACCTAATCCATTTCTGATTGAAGTTAGCCCGTTTGAAGTGTGTGTTAATAATCCATCAATAGTACCGTTATATATTTGTTTAGAAGGGGTTGCTAGATTATTACTTGTTGTAGGTGAGTAAAATGGCGAGCCATCGCTTGTGTTTGGAGACCCTAAATAGTAGTTTATAGTTATATTATTACCTTTAATTACAAATTTAGATGTTGGTTTAGTAGTACCTGTATTAAATCTAGAATAACCGGTAGTTGTTAATTGAGTTTTTCTGCTTAATTTAATAGGAGCAGATGTATTTAATACAGTAGTATTATTTGGGTTAATTTTGTTTAAAATTATTGGTTCCAAATAATTTTTATTAGGAAAGTAATATGCTGATAGAACTCCACTTGGATCTAGAGGGTAAGCGCTCGAGAGACTAGCTGTTGGATCCATATATGTTAATTTTAATTGTGGTGGGGTTAAAACAGCATATGCAGTAAATGCAGAAATTGTGTTACTCAAATCTATTATAGCTTCAATATTTAATCCTTGAAGTTGTGTTCCAATTAAGCCTAATGGTGATGTTTCTTGGATTTCCACTTGTATAAGAATTAATACTTTGATATATTTTTGCAGGAGGTATATTATATAAAATTTGAATTCTTATAGGTTCGGAGACAATATTACGAGATGTCCAATCGAAAATAGTAGTACCACTACCGTCAAGCAGTACAGCAGTACTGGACGTATAAACTTCTTCAAAACGGGAAGAATTTAATTCCCAATTAATTTCACCGTAATCTACTGATATGTTTATGCGTTCAGTTTTATCTTCAAGTGGTAAGCGTGATAAATAAGTAGTTAGTACTAGTCCACTAATATCAATGCTATCTAAAGTATCATTATTTGTTATTCTATCTATCGTATAAGTACCGTCATATAGAATATGTGGGATTGTTGTTGTATATGTTCCACTATTATCGGTTATTAATGTGAAAATTGCCGATGTGTATGTTCTATTTATATTTATAATATCATTACCGTCATTAACTCTATTATAGCCACGGTATTTATTAAAAGTTATGGAAGAAGCAATATTTACAGTTTCA